>UMGO01035277.1_pt1 | contig 36701 bp, 34 predicted proteins | sample 1965301 | NCBI WGS metagenome assembly UMGO01 (sample SAMEA4836074, study PRJEB28245) | human gut metagenome | biome: gut microbiome; material: fecal sample | place: Denmark | collected 2008 | reverse complement strand
ACTTGTAGGGAAAACAATTCTGTTTATAGATATTTTACGCCTATCTTTGCAACAGAATAATAACAAAAATGTCTGAGCTGACTGGAAACAGAGACTGAGACAGGCAAAAAACAATAACAAAATAAAAGGAGACTACGCTATGAGAAGATTCAGACTATTATCGCTGCTAATGCTTCTGACGCTCACATGCGCAACAACAGGAGCCTCTACACTGACTGAGACATCGTATATAACTCAGCCCAAACACCATAAGAAACATCACCACAAGGCACCGCCACATAAAAAATATCATCACAAAAAGCGCCCTGCTCCGCCGCCGCACGGACGCCCGCCTGGAGTGGTGATACATCATAACCACAGGCCGTACATCTACTCACACGGACGTTACTATTGCGACAGGGGCGGCACATACGTGGTGGTAAAACCGTCAATCGGAATGATTGTGCCAAGTCTGCCCACCGGCTATGTAACGGTTAAGCGTCCGCACGGCAGAATAGGCTATGCATTCGGCGGAGTGGTTTACGAGAAAATTACTTCTAACGGAGCATTTAAGTTCAAAATTGTAGGTTTCTTATAAAAAATAAATTCCAAATCTAAAATGATATAACCCCAAAACCTAAAATGATATAAACCTGGAAACCCTAAATAATGCTTTAATTTTGAATATAAAAAGAAAGTATGAACGCTGCAACAACCCCATGCGCGTTCATACTTTTGTTTTCATAAATATGTTGCTATTTTTTTATCAGCCCGTAGGCAACAGCCATGTCTGCCACTTCGTCAGCCATCTCGTCGCGAAACCATCCGGGCGACAACACCTCGACCGCCCCGCCGCGTGAAAGCAGTTCCTGACGGAAATCGAACGTCGGCTTTATGTAATACTCAAATACGGAATAGTCTGAATATGTTTCCGTCTCGGTCTGCGAAGAGTGAAGTCTAAGCGAACGCAGATACATACGCTGACGGCCGTACACCTTGATGCGTACTCGTTCCGGCTTGATGTCTTCGGTTATTATTCCGAAACAGCTTGAGAACCATGCTTCAGGGTCGAAGTCCTTTGGATATGTAAACTTATTGTCTGTGGTGTCAAGCCTTAATATCCTGTCGAGCGAGAATGTCCTTACGGCATTGCGCTCGTCGCATAGTCCCACGACATACCACCGCTGCCTGAACACTTTGACGCAATAAGGACTTATGGTATAAACCTTAGCCTCGCCGTCAAAGTATCCCTTATGACTTATCTCTATCTTCAGGCTGTCGCGCATAGCCTCTATCACCGGTGCAAGATAATCCCGGCCCGACGGTATTTCCTCAAACAATATGCGCCGCTTCAGATGATGGCTCTCATTTATAAGATTGTTCACCGCAAACGTATTGAGCAGCCAGTTGCGTATTCCGCCCCGCTCCATGTCCTCGGCATTCTCAATGTAATAATAGTAGCCGTGCCGGCGGTCGCATTCAATGTTTATGTCAAACACTTTCTCTATGGCTTTGCGCCAGTTATGAAACGTGCGCAGAGGCAGGTCTACGCCTTCGCTTAGCTGCGAGCGCAGCCACCGCTCGTTTATCTCCTCAAAGGTTATGTTCCGGGCACGGTAGATGGTATCAACCAGCCAGATGTATTTGTCAAAAAGATCTTGTGTCATATTTTATTTTTATTTAAATGTCAATTTATATTACGATGTCTTTCGTGATATTCCTGCATCACTAATGAATCCTACTCTCGGCATCGGATTTTTGTGTATCAGTTCCTCGTCACATTTCTCCTTTATATATTCCAGACTCATTTTCTCTTTTCCATAGAGAATGAGGTCGATGGCCTGCTTGCGCGCAACGTTCTCAATCTGCCCGCCGCTAAAATCATAATGATAAGCCAGATAGCATATATCTTCGTCACTGATTATAGGTATCATGCTCTTCCAGATGCCGCATCGTGCCACAATGCTCGGCTTTTCGAACTCTATCTTATAAAGGAAGCGGCGCTCAAAGGCTTTGTCCAGATTCTCAGTAAGATTCGTCGTGGCTATAAATATACCCTCGAGCTGTTCAAGCTCCTGAAGAATTATGTTCTGTATTGAGTTCTCCATCTTTTCCACAGCCCGGTCGGCACCTTTCTGCCTGATGCCAATCAGAGCATCGGCCTCATTAAAAAGCAGAATTGGTGTTATTTCTGAGTAGTTTACCAACGCGCGGTAACGATCAAAAAGGTTTTTCACATTCTTCTCGCTCTCGCCAACCCAGCAACTTTTCAGTTCAGCATAATTCACCTGTATCACATCACGGTGTGTTGCCTTTGCCAGCTGCATAACAGTTTCTGTCTTTCCCGTTCCAGGTGCGCCATAAAACAAGCACGTAAAGCCTGAGCGCATTCCTACTCTCTTTAATTCGCTGCACACTTTGGTGTATCTTTCTTCGGTGAGCAACTCTTTCAGCTGCTCGACTTGACGGCTTTCGCGTTTGTTATAGTACATCTTACACTCCGTTATGTCTTCATGCCTTATCAGCTCTTTGAATCTGGTCGTAGCGTTCAAATTCATGTTCAGCTCTGACAGAAACTCCTGTTTAGCCTTTACCGTCAGGTTATATTTCTCGTGGTTGGCCAATCCGTCTTCATTACAGAATTGAATCAGTCCGTTCTTTTGCAGCATGCTTTCGCCTCGAGAGAGCTTACTCTTCAGCTTATTTGCAATAGCTCTATTCTTGAATAAGTCTCTAAAACTTTGCGTGTCCAGGTTGTAATCGTTGTCACAAACTAAACGACTTGCCCAGAAAACAAATATTATACCTTCGTCATTTACAGTATGGTCACAGATAAGTTTATAGGTACGCAACTGCTTTACAAACTCGAGATTTTTGTTTGTTTCAAGCAAACTGAATAATTCTGAAATAAATTCTTCATACTACAAATAATCATAAACACGAGATTCAAACAGACTGTAAATCTCACAAAACAACTCATCGCAAGTAAGAAGCTTAGGCTCAGCCGGAACAAATGCCTCATTATGCTTAAACGCATCTATCACATCAGGCCCCATGGCGTATGTTGTTTCACCACGTCTGTTTTTTATGCGTATCATCTTTCTTTTTAAAAGCCCGTCAATCTCAGTGCTGTAGTTTATCATCCTTACCATACGGCATTTCAGATATTCTGCCAAAGTTCGGAGTTCGACATCTCTGTCCCAGCAGTTGTCTACAAACAGCGACAGCAGCACGGCTTGTACTTTGTTCACGGACAATTTACGGCACACATAACTGATATAACGTTTTGCCTTCTCATAAAACTCATCGCTCAGGTTTGAACCTTCAGAGAGTTCTACGATATTATCCATAGCCGTCATCAATGTCAGCTTTTCTTTCTTCTCTGTCTTTTCTGTCTGTTCGCCTGTTTCTGTTTTCACTTTTAATTCTCCCATCTTATACATCCTTTATGTTTTTGCTTTATCATCTCCAAATTGTATGAGCCTGGTGTCTGTTCCGTCTTTTTCAGACAAAGCTACCTATTTAACAGCCTTTCCGTGTACATCCAAGCCACACAATTATGTTTCACGGATGCAAAGATTGCCATTAGCTATGCCAAAATAAAGCACAACCAAAATATTTTTCTACTTTTACATGTTCGATATCACCAAGATTACATCAACATGCTGGCAGTGATACCTAAAGAATTTGCTATATTGTAACATATTGTCTTTCAAGATTTTCTTATTTCAAAAATCTCTGTCGTAATTTACATAATGCCGTAGTTCGGCATCAAAAAAATCTGTCAGCATTTCGGAAAGTAAGGTGTTGTACACACTGTCAACAACATACAATCTGAAACACTGACAGACAAGTCTCATGATAATATTACTTTTATAACTTAAAGCTTAATCCGGCTCCACGCTTCTTCAACGCCCGACATCATGTCTGAATACATTTTTTCGTGCGTATCGCCTGTATAGGTTGGATGCCAGCTGTCAATAACCATCTTACGGGTTCGTGGAGAATAATATACCCAGTTGTTCAGTTTTAGCAAGTCTGTAAGATAATTCTCTGCGACAAAATCCTTTATTGCCCCAGAAGCGCCACAACATAAAAGAATGTTTGCGTCATAGGCAGCAATCTGTTTCACCAGCAAGTCTTTATAACGCTCCATATACGACTTTAATACAGAAGTTTCGATGCAGCTCGTACCTACCTGCTTTTTACAGTTTACACGGACAACGGGTGCCTGGTCGTAAAAGAGCTGATAAACATCTTGTCTGTCTATTTCTGCAAACTTCTTGGCATGTCCGTTGGCATCGATCGTCAGCAATCCGTAAACCCAGCGCATGAGGTTCTTATAGAACGGTGCAGAAACCACAACATTATTTTCGCCAGAGAAGTTGTTGCGTCCTGTCTCCGCACGTATGTCCCACGCTTCCTCATCATTAAGGTCTTTGGTCAGTATCAACACACGCCTCTTGGCACGCTCCCATATAGCATTCTCATTGCCCGGTTCACGGCTCCAATAGCCGTCTTTATAAACAAACCGTCCACGATAAAGCAGTCCGTCAGGTGCTAGTTCGCAGCCATCACCGTTGGCGACAGAACGCTTCCGCCATTCAGCAAAAATATTATCTTCAAATTGCTTATAATTCATTTTCTATAAATCATATTTGAATTAACTTATGAGCCATACTAAAATTAAAAGGGCCAAAAGAAATTATATTAAAATCTCCGCATGTTTCCATTCTAAATCATATAGCTTATTCTATTTTCAGTTTAACTAAAACAGCCCTGCAATAACGTGCCAAAACCATGTCATCACCTTTATTGTCAGCAACACAAGGAAATAAATAATTACGCACAGCATAACTATGAGAACAGCCATCCTCACCGCCTTGCGGTTTATCTCACTTATAACCTTTTTGTCGCCTTCAACAAATCCGACAATCAGTTTAAAATTTCGGACAAACGACTTGTTGAACACGTCTATTACGTCACCGATATAAAATGGAATGAGTCCCATAGCGATATCGCACAGCGCATTATAAATCACCGCCAATGTCAGAGGCACCGACCGTATCTTAACTGCACTGACATAAATGTAAGGCAGCGTAAGCAACTGTGTGAGCAAGTCACCAAATCCTTCAAGCAAAAAGCCTAACACAGCATCAAGATAATATTTATCCATTAACCGCGTAATCCTTTCAATCATCTGATAAGATTTTGACGATTTTATTACAAGAAAACCCTCAATCATTTTTATTACATATTAAGAGACCTCTGCAAAACATCACATAATTTTCTCAGCCAAAGATCAAGCTAAGACGAGCCTTAAAAGCATAAAATCGCTGAATATGCGGTTTGACATGGGGCCCATTTTATTGGTTATTATCCGATATCCACTTTCTTCCCAAAATCTCTCGATAACCCATTTTCGTAAATTTCCTAGATAAATAGGTCAAACATGTGCGGATACTCTTGCATTTCGGTATTTACATGTATAGCATGGACAAGACAGTCGTCATATATCCATTTTGAGTATCTTGAAACAGGCTCTACAACTGGTTCATTGGAGTGTTTTTGAGATCTACTATTATTTGTCTTCCTCTATCATTTCTATAAAATCTACGTATTCTCCTTCTAATTCATTTATTGATTTGTTGATGGCATCATTGCGTTTTGAGGCTTTGATGATTTCATCCTTTGACTTATTTACATCATTGCGCTTGTCTCTGTAATTCTCCAATACCGTATTCAGATAATTTTCAAATTGTCCCTTGACTTTGTTCATCTCTCCTTGGTAACCAGTGATAAATTGATTCTTGGACTCTTTGATTTGTTGCAATCTCTCGTTCTCCTTTTTCTCCTCACGCAACTGCATCCAAATGTCTATTCCTGCTGTAACTACGGGGATTCCGAATTTTGCCACTTTGGCAATATTGCTGGCCCATCTAACAGCTTCCCACGGTCTAAAACTTTTCCCAAAAAAATGTCCGACATTTAGCACTATGTTATGTAATTGAGAACCTGAGGCATTACTGATTCCTCCAAAAACGCCGTTTACGCCAGGTGCCATATCTCCAACCTTTGCCGCACCCGATTTAAGCCAGTCTAATGCTCTTTTTTGATAGTTGAGGTTGTTTCTCTCTTCTATACTGATATTTGGAGAATTAAGTTTGGCATCTATACTGCTGATGTATTTTGCAAGAGTGTCTCTTTGGCCGAAGTTCTCCACTTCTTTTAATAAATCCGTATAATTTTGTTCTACCACCTTTTCTATCTTTGTAGAAGTTGTATTTATGCTTTGCTGTAATGCCTTATTTAACCCTTCTTGTTGAGCTTTCCATTCCGCTTCTCCTAAGGAACCGATTTCGCCGGATAGAGCAGAAACCTTTGTCATTGCATCTGTCTCAAAAGAATAGAGCACATCGGAAACATCACGTTTAAGTTCTCTTTCGCTGATGCTTAACCTCTGCTCAAATTGACGATAAAATTCAGCCAGGTTTTGGTCTACTTCCGAAATGGCAATGTCTTTTGCATAACTTTGCAGTATACGGACAGGCGTGTCGAATTGCTTTTTGATAAGTCCTTTGCTACTTACGAACGAGTTAAGGTCATTAATAAACTTTTCAAAATTGCTAACTTGTATAAATTCATCATCTCCGTTTTTGAAACCCTCCAAATAATCGTTTGTATCGATAAAGGCGACGTGGAATGCAGAGAAATCATAGCCGCGTTCTTTAAATGTGTTCTGCAAAGACGTTGTGTAGTTTTGCACGAGTTGGGAATAATCTCCATACTCCATATTCATTTTATTTACTACAATAAACATCTTGTCTGCCAAGTGTTGATTATATGCTAGATCTATGAAGTTATTAAAAATGACATCATCAAATAGTTGACTAGTTAATACATAAAAAATCAAATCGCACTCTTTTAGTGCAGCTTTGGTTATTTCGTCATGTTCTTCGACCTTGCCTGCTAAGATTCCCGGGGTATCCATCAGGATAATATTGTTCCATCGATATTCTGTGGTCTTATCGGTAGCGATGTTGGCATCAATCAGAATATCTTTGTTACCGGTCAATGCCGATATGATGGTTGATTTTCCGGAACTGTATTGTCCGACAAATGCTAGTCGCAAGTCTTTCCGTTCGCTGACTTCTTGCAATTCAGCATCCATTTTCTGTGCTAAGTCGCTGTTAGCAGTCTGTAACAACAAATTTTTGGTCTTCAATATCAACTGTTCAAGTCGTTGTTGATATTTTGCATAATTGATTGTTTCGTACATTGTTCTATTTTATTTAAAGTTAATAGTCATTTGAGTCGCCTTTTCAGCTTTTATTTTATCGTCCTCATTACAAATATTGGCAAATTTGTAGGTAAGAGAGTGGTTTGCCCAATCTCTTTCTACTGGGTAATTCTCAATCAAGTATTCATTTTTCATATCCTTGATCTTCTTGTCTTTTACTTTGTTCTTCTTGACATAATCAAGAATCCTGAAACCTATTAATGAGTTTATTGCACTTTCTGAATTGCTACATTTCTTGAGAAGCTCACCCATCTCGTTAAGAATGTCATTAGCACCAGCAATGTAGGTAACAAAAGCGCCATTGATCTCCTTGGATGCACTGTTTATGGAACTATTAATATTTGCCAATAAAGCACTTTTATTTTTGCCCATATTCTCATCAATGCTCTTTTCGAGCTGTTCTTTCATTTTGTTTATGGCTTTTCTGATTTTCTCGCTCTTTGAAGTGAACAAGCAGGTAAAGACTGAAACGATTAATCCTACTACAACACTTCCGGCAGTCATAATCCATCCTACAGGATTCCAAAAATTTGCAATAATAAAAGGAGTTGCAGCTGTTAAAATGCTACCAAATATACCAACCCCAAGCCGTGTGTTACTGATAGATTCCCCTTTGATATTTTGGAATGAGGCAAATTGGAAATGCATCTGCAAATCGCTTGTGACTTCGTCCAATTCTGATTCTAACTTGGATTTAAAATCTTCGATACAATCAGATATTTTTTCTTTATAACGTTCGAGAATGTTTTTCACCACAGAGTCATTCTCCCATGCTGTACCGGCATTTTCATTGTCATAGTTTTCATTAGAGAATGTATTTGCCCTATTTTTAAGCTCCTGCCTGACAGAGTCCGTGATAGTAGATAGTTGGCTCGTGAGTTTACCTCTTTCACTTGAGAAAAAGGAACTTATTTTTTCTTTGTTTTTTTCTAGTAAGTAGACATCTCCCCTTAATCTATCACAGTCTACCTTTATCCGAGCATTTACTTGATGAATACTATATGAAGATCCATCTATAATGCTTAGGCTTTTCTTTAGACAACCAGTGTTGTAAATTTCTTCCTTTATAGTTCTGATAAAAAAGTCTATGTTCGAACCCTTCTTTAATTTCTCCAAGGTCTCAGCGTCAAATCCGCCTTCTACGTATAATTGCGCCGCCAATAGATGTAAGGGTATGATTGCAACAGCGTCCATATTGTACTTACCGTTTAGCCGTTCTTCGATACGCCTGAAATGCCCTTCGATTGATTGAGGGCCTTTACAGTCTTTCCATTCGGTGGGGTTCTCTAAGAATTTTTTTAGACGAATGCCCGAAAGATTGCTTTTATAATTCAATATGATGTATAATGGCTTATTGCGATCTTTTATTGTTTCAAAGAAATCAAATTCAGTCTCCTGTATAGAATCGCTTGTCACAATATAGCAAATCATATCTGCTTCATCAATAATTGATTTTGCTATTTCAGTGTCAACTTCTCCGCCTGGTGCACCAATGCCCGGAGTGTCTACAATCCGTAATCTGTCCCAATACCAACTGCGGTTATACCTTGTAGTACGCAGTTTTCCTATGCCTATGTCGTCATCATCTTGTTGCGTCACCACTTTATGCAAGGTACTTTTTCCAGCTTTTGTCCTTCCCATAAACGCAATGGTAAAGTAGTGGATATTGCGTTTTTTCTTGTCCAAAAGTTCGATATTTTGGGACACGGATTCGTTTATAATCTGATTGAATTCTTTGCTGATTTCAGCAATGGTTTCTTTTATTTTGTCAAAATCCTTCCTGCTTTTGTTTTTTACGGGACTAAACTGGTTCAAATCTTTTGCACAGGTTTTCAAATCATCATTGATTGTATTCAAAATTCCGGAAACTCTCTCCATGTCGGTTGAAGCCTCTTCTGTTACTTCTTCCAATATATCAGCAAAGCCTAAGCCACCTAAAATCTTATCAGTCCGTTTTTCGTTCTTATCCGAGAATCTGTATGTAAAATTCTCGACTTTCCCCCATAAAGATTCATGCCATTTTAATTTGCTATCTGATATGTTTTTACTGTTGTTAGAAGCTTCATATTCGGCAATAGTGGCAAATGGTACATTAAGAATCTTAGCCACTTTCTCTGCAAGTTTTCTTTCCTTTGAATCCATATAAAAATCTGCATAAGATATGCGGACGAGAAAATGGACAAGTTCTTCGCTCTTTTCTTTGTCTAAGTGTAAATGTGATAATTCTTTGATAAGTTCACTTAGTGGAATTTTTGTCTCATCATCTTGGAATATTTTCTTGCGCTCTGCATACAGCAGGCTGTCTTTTTGCAATGGCAAAAAATTATTTAACACAAACAACTCACGAGAATTAATCTCTTTGTCTTCAATAATGACATAGCACCCTATTAGATAAGCTATTTCTTTATAGTTGAGTTCCATAATTAACAGTATTTTTATATCGTGCTCAATCTGATTAAATTATTGTATATCTATCTTCTCCATTCTTTTCCAAATCTTCCGATACCTCCCTTCCGTCAGTTTTCCAAACTGATTGGCCGTTGTGTTCTTATGCTTCCGCACTTTGTACTAGGATGAAGTACTGAATACGTAGTGCCACAATCTCGATATCAGTAACTTAGAACTTTTCGCTATATTGGATACATTTGAATAAATGTAATGCCCTTATATATAAAATATCTCTGGAGAACTAAGTCTTTCAACATAAAACTTTAACTCCTGCACTTTATCATGAAGATTTAAATCATCAGCAATTTGTATTATTTTTTGTATATCCATATTTTAAATCATTAATATATTGACATTTACTTATTCTCATATCTCTCCCAAATACTCATATAAAGCTTAAGATAAGACTGCTTAATTATGGGCCAAGATAAACAATGCTTTGGCAAAGTCCTGATACTTTGGCATTTTGGACATCGCAGTGGCATTGAAAATATGGTTGCAGCATATTCTATATCCGGACCGATGAAGTTATTACCACACTCGGTGCAATGAAATTTTATAAATCCTCTTAACATAATCTTTATTTTTTACGTTATACATTAATTTTCAATTCCAAAGATACGCCTATGATATGCCATACTAAAGCATAAGGTCAATAACTTGAACGGAAATTTCAGTAAAACTAAAGAGCCATGTTATTTTCACAGCGCCGGAGAGTGATTGCCCTTATTCGGACCTTTTGGATGATTTACGCACGGTGCTGCTGTCATCAGCATTATCGACGGGAACTTCCGACCGCAATATTTGCAGGTGTATTCGCTCTTCTCCGTGCCTTCATACAGCTTGTGGCGACCTTTGTTCGGGCCGTCGGGATGGCGGACACACGGGGCTGAAGTCAGCAAGCGCACTGACGGAAAGCGATGACCACAATACTCACAATAATAATATTTCTGCTGCATTTTTCCTCCTTTCTCCGACTGAATACCGGATGACAATACGATTAATGCCAAAAGGCATATGGCGGTTATAGATATAGTCGGTATTTTGTTTTTCATTATTATCTTATCAAATTTGTGTCCTTCAATATTTATTTAACAAAAATAGAGCATTTAAATCTGCCAATCAAGTTCACAATGGTTCACTTCACAATTATTAACCCAAGAGTGTTCTTGTGTTTTTGCATTATGTTACACGTTACAACAAACAATCAGCTGCCATGCAACCAACCATCAAGTTACGTCTTCAGTTTACAAAAAGCGGTGTGAACTCACTCCCCCACGCTTTCTGAGAGTAAGGTTCTGGCAAAACCCGATAATAAAGAAAACATGAAAGAGGAATCCACACCAATAGCATGGTGTGAACTCGCTCAGACAATCATTCATTACTATCAGGATTGAACTGCCAGATTCTACTCCCTGAACGTCACTGTCTGTGCGTGTACACAAGTACTTCTGTCTGTGCGCATTTTTCTGCACACAATATGTCAAAGGCAAAGATATTAATTTTTCATCAACATTCAAACCTTTTGTCTGAAAACTTGTGCCGTCCTCTTTCATTTTCTATTTTTCAAACAAATATAGGGCAATGTTATGCCAACATAGAGCATATGTTTGATGATAATGCCACAATTATGCCGATAACCGGCAATTAATAATATTACATCATGGACAATTTCATTTTATAGAAGATTCTTTCTGAGCATCAAAACAAATGCTTCTACATTGAATGGCAGTAAAAGCCTGTAGCAGATATGCCATAATAACCAATACATATATCATATGACAAGTCAGAGGTCAAAGGCAATAAAAGTGTCATAAAGCCTCTTCGGCCATAAAACTATATTGCAACATCATTCTCATAATTCAAATTTAAGTTAATGCATACGACACAAAGTGATAAAAATCACAAAATAAACAAACCAATGACACATATCAAGAGCTTTTCTTACCAAAATATATGTATATTTGCAAAATCCAATCAATGTGATAAATATCATTTCAATTTGTATTGTTATGAACAAAAAAGCAATTTTCACAATGGTTCTGGCAGGATTCCTTGGCTTGGCACAAGCCCAAAACAACTCCACATCTTTAGAGCATATAAAATCTGTAACAGCTGTAAGCAAAGTGCTTGGTGACGGACGCAAGGTGTCAACTGTCATCCTGGAATACGACACTCCTATAAGCAACAAGAGCCTGTCGGCCGGCAGCTATGCAGTAGTCGGCAAGGAGGTGACAGACGTATATGCCAATAATGTGCCGGAAAAGACAGAGAAAGGCACAGACGGAAAGTATGTCGTCATTGAGGTGAAAGCTGAAGTTAACTTATACGCACAGCCAAAACAGCCCACAAATGCTGACCTGGAAAAGAAAAAAGAGCGCGACCTGATGCAGGGTGGCCCTGGACTGAGGGCCGGATGGAGCACAGGAGGAGACGACGAATACCCCGGCAATGCTGTCGTGTTGCAGATAAAGGATATTAAAACTGCCGGAGGAAAAACCTATAAGGCCAGCGACACACAGATAAACAGCACAGAAGAGAAGTGCCTTGTAGCCGACGACTTCAGGCAAGAAGAATTCGTCAGCCCGTATACAGGACAGGTGCTGCCATATAACATATATTTGCCCGAAGACTACGACCCCGCAAAGAAATATCCTCTTGTCCTGTTCATTCACGATGCCGGAGTGGCAAGCTCTCAGGTAAAGCAGCCTCTATATCAGGGCAACGGCGCCACGTCATGGGCTGAACCTGAGGCGCAGGCACGGCACAGATGCATTGTGGTTGCACCCGAATATCCTTATATAACAGTAGACGACAACTGGAACTACAGTCACCATCTCGACGCGACAATAGCATTGCTGAAAGACCTGCAGACACGCTATTCTGTAGACAGCAGCCGGATATACACCACGGGGCAGTCTATGGGCTGCATGTCGTCTATCGTGATGATGCTCAAAGAACCCGACATGTTTGCCGGAGCCCTGCTTGTTGCCGGCAAATGGCTTCCGTCTATCATGGCACCCCTTGACAAACAGAATATATGGATTATATCATGTGAGGGCGACAGCTCGTCCAACTCACTGCAAGGACAGGCTGTTGAGATATGGCGAAACCAGGGAAGCAAAGTGTCTGAAGCTACATGGGACATGACACAGACATCAGAAGCGCTCTCTGACGAAGCCGACAAAATGAGGGCCGAAGGCAACCATCTGCTCTTCACACATCTCACAGGCGGCAACCACCGCGCTACATGGTTCGTGGCTTACGGAATAAAGGGCGTGCAGGACTGGCTCTTCGAACAGCATAAATAGCGGCTACAGAAAAAACTGTCTATTGGCTGTCATGAAACGGTATTCTCAATCTGATTTGTCAAACACAAATGAAGATACCAATAATCTTTTATCAACAGCTAACGGCATCTTACCTTATAAAAGGCCATCTTTCGGGTATCAAAAGGACGCCTTTCGGCACACAAAAGGTATGCTTTTGGATGGAATGAGAAGAAAAGCCTGTAGGCTGACGTGGCATAAGCCAAATGCATTTATCATAACATGGAAAAGCAATGGAAATATTTTTCATAAAAACTCATCACTCGTCACATCTACACATAAGCTACTGATAATAAGATGCTTACGCTGTGATGAGTTACATTTATAACTCATCACATTCAGGGTCAACCTAAATCAGGGAAAGGCACATTCTGTCCAAAACAGCCAAGCGTGATGAGTGATAGAGTCAACTCATCACGCCATATCTCATTGACGGTCAGCGTGTTAAACCGCAATGTGACGAGTGATGAGTTTCTTTCAAAAAGATTATATGGCTTATAACAATAAAAACAGACTTTTGACATTGCCAGACAAAACGAATAGCCATGCATGTTAGCACCAATATCACAAGCCCGCCTATATTACGCAACAAGGGCAAATGCGTCATATAGCATTTGCCCTTGCAAGTTAACTATAATGATGCGCAGACGATGCCGCGCAAAGAGCCTGTTCTGTCAGCCAGACTTACTCCCACTCGATTGTCGAAGGCGGCTTTGACGAGATGTCATAGCAAACGCGGTTGACGCCTTTCACCTTATTGATAATCTCGTTAGAAACCTTAGCCATAAAGTCGTAAGGCAGATGTGCCCAGTCGGCTGTCATGGCGTCTGTGCTCGTTACGGCACGCAAAGCCACAGGATGCTCGTAAGTGCGCTCGTCGCCCATGACTCCCACGCTGCGTATCGTAGAGAGAAGCACCGTTCCTGCCTGCCAAACCTTGTCGTAAAGACATTCGCCGTCTTCACAGATATAGTTGTGCATAGCCTCGATATAGATGTCGTCGGCATCCTGAAGTATGCGCACCTTCTCGCGTGTGATGTCGCCGAGAATACGAACTGCAAGACCCGGGCCTGGGAACGGATGGCGCTTGATGAGGCGCTCGGGCATGCCAAGCTCGTAGCCTACGCGGCGCACTTCGTCCTTAAACAGCCACTTCAGCGGCTCGCAGAGCTGCAGATGCATCTCCTCCGGCAGTCCGCCAACGTTGTGATGGCTCTTGATAACCATACCTGTTATGCTCAGACTCTCAATGCGGTCAGGATAGATTGTGCCCTGTGCAAGCCACTTGGCATCAGTAATCTTCTTTGCCTCAGCATTGAACACCTCAACAAAATCGCGGCCTATAATCTTGCGCTTCTGCTCAGGGTCGGTAACGCCTTCAAGGTCTTTGAAGAACTTCTCGCTTGCATCAACGCCGATAACGTTGAGTCCGAGTCCCTGATATGCCTCCATAACCTTCCGGAACTCGTTCTTGCGCAACATTCCGTGGTCAACGAAGATACATGTAAGGTTCTTTCCGATGGCACGGTTAAGCAATGTAGCACAAACTGAAGAGTCGACGCCGCCGCTCAGACCGAGAATTACGCGGTCGTTGCCCAGCTGCTCCTTAAGCTCGCTCACCGTAGAATCAACGAACGAAGCGGGGCTCCACTGCTGCTTGCTTCCGCAAATGTCAACAACGAAGTTCTTCAGCAAGAGCTTGCCCTGTGATGTGTGGAACACCTCGGGGTGGAACTGAACAGCCCACAATGGATTGGTGTCGCTTGCATAAGCGGCATACTTAACGTCGGCTGTTGAAGCAATCACATGGCAGTCGGCCGGTATTGCGGTGATGGTGTCGCCGTGGCTCATCCATACCTGAGAGTTCTCTTCGAAGCCCTTAAAAAGAGCATTGTCGGCATCGAATGTCCTCAAGTTGGCACGTCCATACTCGCGTGTGCCGGTCTTTTCAACCTTTCCGCCGTTAGAGTTGGCAATAAACTGCGCTCCGTAGCAGATGCCGAGCACCGGATATTTGCCTACAAACTGACTGAGGTCTACCTTGAAAGCCTCTTCATCATGAACAGAATAAGGCGATCCGCTCAGAATCACACCGATAACGTCGCTGTCGTCTTTCGGAAACTTGTTGTAAGGCAAGATTTCGCAAAACGTGTCGAGCTCACGCACTCTACGGCCTATCAGCTGTGTGGTTTGTGAACCAAAATCGAGAATAATAATTTTCTGTTGCATATTATTATAATTGGTTTATAAAATTTTCTGCTTCTGCAAGTGTGTCAAGTTTTCCTACGTCCATAAGCCTCAGGTCGGTCTTGTCGTATCCCTTTATCACCACCTTGTCGCACACTTTAAGATAAAAGTCTATTATGCCGAACTTGTCGGGGAATTCGTCCATAAGGCCGAACATAGACGGCGAGATGACATGTATGCCCGAGAACGCAAGCATGTGGCAGTCGGCAACATTCAGGTCAGGGTATGGACTTCTTACCTCGCCCGTCTCAATGTTTGTCCATCCTTTCAGCCTCATGTCGTCGTCAAAGAGCAGATAGCGCTTAGTCTTGCGGCTGCTTACCACGAGCGTCGCGGCGCTGTCGCCGTGCATGGCGTACAGATGTGCGAGGTCAACGTTGCTCAATATGTCTACATTATGTATCAGCACTGGTTTGCTGCTGTCGAACAGCGGCGCGGCTTTCTTTATGCCTCCACCCGTGTCGAGCAGCTTGTCTGTCTCGTCAGACACTCTGATGTCTGTGCCGAAGTTATCGTTGTCTTTAAGATAACCGACAATCTGCGACGCAAAATGATGAACGTTAACCACAATGCGGTCGGCTCCGGCATCTTTCAGCTTTTCAATAACGCGCTCTATCAGCGGCTTGCCACCTACTCTGACAAGTGCTTTCGGCATGGTGTCGGTAAGTGGTTTGAGCCTTGTGCCCAGTCCGGCTGCAAATATCATAGCCTGCATCTTCAGCATATTTTTTGAGTTTTTATTTCATTTCAACGCCTCAAGCGTCTGTGTTATGTTTTGTTCTCTGTGAATGATGTGTACCTCAATGCCGAACTTCTTGTTGATATGTTCTGCCAGATGCTGTGCCGAATAGACGCTGCGGTGCTGTCCGCCTGTACATCCGAAACAGAACATCAGGCTCGTGAATCCGCGCTGGATATAGCGGCGCACATGAGCATCAGCAAGTTTATACACGCTGTCGAGGAATGTCAGTATCTCTCCGTCGTCCTCAAGGAAACGTATAACAGGTTCGTCAAGTCCCGTAAGTTTCTTGTACGGCTCATACCGCCCGGGATTATGGGTGCTGCGGCAGTCGAACACATAACCACCGCCGTTGCCCGACTCGTCTTCAGGTATTCCCTTGTGATAAGAGAAACTGTAGACGCGAACCACAAGCGGACCTTTGTTGTCATATTTTGAGAATGTGGCCGGACCATCTGAAGGATGTGCCGCGAACACCTTGCTGTCTGATATCTTAAACCCATCTGCACGGCTCAATGCCGGCTCTTCGAGAGTTGCAAAACGCGGAAGCTCCGTGAGCCTCTTCAGCACATCCATAAGATAAGGATATGTAAACACGTTAAGCTTAAGCAGCTCGCGCAGGTTCTGCATTGCAGGCGGTATGCTGTCAATGAAATGCTTCTTGCGCTCAAAGAATCCTCTGAAGCCGTATGCACCAAGCACCTGAAGCGTACGGAAAAGCACGAACAGGCTAAGGCGCTCGGCAAAGTGTCTGACAGAAGGCACTTCGGTATAATTTTTCAAAGAATTATAATATTCGTATATCAGCTCGCGGCGCAGCTTATGAGGGTATTTTGCCGAAGCCTGCCAAAGGAATGAGGCAAGATCGTAATAAAAAGGTCCCTTGCGTCCGCCCTGATAATCGATAAAATACGGATGTCCTGAAGCATCGAGCATTATGTTGCGCGCCTGAAAGTCGCGATACATGAAGCTGTCTGTCTTTTCTGCAACGAGGTCTTTTGCAAAAAGCCTGAAGTTGGCTTCAAGCTTAAGCTCGTGGAAATCGAGCTCGGCAGGCTTTAAGAAACAATACTTAAAATAATTGAGGTCGAAGAGCACGCTGTTCTCGTCAAACTCCGGCTGCGGATAACAGTTAGACCAGTCGAGGCCGCGGGCACCGCGTATCTGTATGTTCGGCAATTCCTTTATCGTGTTTATCAGCAACTGCTTCTCCTTTTGGTTGTATCGTCCTCCGGCTTCGCGTCCGCCGCTGATTGCACTGAACAGCGACACACGTCCGAGGTCTTCCTGCAGATATCTCAGCTCATCGTCTGACACTGACAATATACGGGGGACGGGCAGCTGGCGCTTGCGGAAATGGCCCGAAAGATATATAAAAGCATGATTCTCGTCGCGGCTTGTGCCTATTGCACCTATCACCGAACTGCCGTCGTCGCCTGTCATTCTGTAATATTCGCGGTTGCTTCCAGCCTGCGGCAGCTTCTCTGTGCTCACCGGCTCAGAGCCGTGCCATTGTCTATATAGTTCTATAAGTTTCTGCATGACGTCAAAACATTTTATCATCCTTCTTGCCCCGCTTCTTTCCGATAAACTCGGCCAGGACAAAATCCAGCACCATGAGCAGCAGTATTATGCCAAGAGACATCAGCCACGACTCAGTAATATACATCAGTCCGGCAGAAAGTACGATGAAAATAAGCCACTGCGACTTCTTTATTTTAAAATCCTTAATGTCCATAAAGTATTTTTCTTGACTCGAAACTAACCCGGCCATCAGCTTATGCCAAACTAATCTACAGGGCTGAAAGTGCATCAGGACATCGGCCCGCCCAACGGCGAAAACTTGCCCGACAACCATCACGCAGCCTCAACAAACGGGGCTAAGATGCTATAGCCGAATAACATTCGGTGCAAAGATAAGCAAAATCAAAGACAATATGAAATAATGGTGTTTATTTTTGACAAACGTAAGGACATAAAAAAAATCGCATGTCCTCACGACAAGCGATTTTCAAAAAACAAACTACTTAAAAACTAATCTACTAAAACAAATCAAAAAAATATCTACTTTAGGATCTTTATCCATAACGTATCTATCTGTTGACATGCAAATATAGACATTTTATAATTCGTGACAAAACATTTTCAAAAAAAATTGCGCAAAAAAACATCTATACCGCAAAAAAAAGAGGCTGTCCGTTAAGCAGCCTCCTATTTTGTTATTTGTAGTTTACAAATTACATCATTCCGCCCATTCCGGGAGCGCCCATAGGCATCTGAGGCTTATCCTCAGGTTTGTCAACGATCAGGCACTCTGTTGTGAGGAACATGCCTGCTATTGAAGCTGCGTTCTCAAGAGCTACGCGGGCAACCTTGGCAGGATCGATGACACCGGCCTTACGCATATCCTCATAAACATCTGTACGTGCGTTGTAACCGAAGTCGCCTTCGCCTTCCTTAACCTTCTGAACAACAACAGCACCTTCGCCGCCTGCGTTGGCAACAATCTGACGGAGAGGCTCCTCGATTGCACGCTCAACGATGTTGATACCAGTCTGCTCGTCTGCGTTGTCACCCTTCAGGTTCTTCAGACCTTCAAGAGCGCGGATGTATGTTGTACCACCTCCGGCAACAACACCTTCCTCGATAGCTGCACGTGTAGCGCAGAGAGCATCGTCAACGCGGTCTTTCTTCTCTTTCATCTCAACCTCGCTGTTTGCACCAACGTAGAGCACTGCCACACCACCGGCCAACTTAGCCAGACGCTCCTGCAGTTTCTCTTTGTCGTAGCTGCTTGTTGTGTTTGCTATCTCATTCTTTATCTGAGCAACGCGGTCAGCTATGAGCTGCTTCTCGCCAGCACCGTTTACGATAGTTGTGTTGTCCTTAGAAACTACGATCTTGTCGCAAGTACCAAGCATTTCGAGAGTAGCCTGCTCAAGCTTCAAGCCCTTGTCCTCGCTGATTACGAGTCCGCCTGTCAGTACGGCGATATCCTCGAGCATAGCCTTGCGGCGATCGCCAAAGCCAGGAGCCTTAACAGCACAAATCTTCAGGTTGCTGCGCAGACGGTTTACAACCAATGTTGTAAGAGCCTCTGAGTCAACATCTTCTGCAATAACGAGCAACGGACGTCCGCTCTCAGCTGCAGGCTGCAGGATAGGCAAGAAATCTTTCAGGTTGCTGATCTTCTTGTCGTAGATAAGGATGTAAGGATTCTCCATTACACACTCCATCTTGTCAGCGTCTGTTACGAAATATCCGCTCAGATAACCACGGTCGAACTGCATACCCTCAACAACACCGATGTGTGTGTCGCGGCTCTTGCTCTCCTCGATAGTGATAACGCCGTCCTTAGAAACCTTGCGCATAGCGTCAGCCAGCAGTTTACCTATTTCAGGATCGTTGTTTGCGCTGACAGTAGCAACCTGCTCAATCTTGTCATAGTTGTCGTCAACCTTCTCAGCGTTGTTCTTGATATATTCAACAACGGCAGCAACAGCCTTGTCGATACCACGCTTCAGGTCCATCGGGTTTGCACCTGCTGTAACGTTCTTCAGTCCTTCAGTAACAATAGCCTGTGTAAGGATAGTTGCTGTTGTTGTACCGTCACCTGCATCGTCGCCTGTCTTGCTTGCAACGCTCTTAACAAGCTGTGCGCCTGTGTTCTCAAAGCGGTCCTCAAGCTCAACTTCCTTTGCTACGGTTACACCGTCTTTTGTTATCTGCGGAGCACCGAATTTTTTCTCAATAACAACGTTGCGGCCTTTAGGACCGAGTGTTACTTTCACTGCATTTGCCAACTGGTCAACGCCTCTCTTTAAGAGTTCGCGGGCGTCTGTATCGAATTTTATTTCTTTAGCCATGATGATTTTATTTTTATATGAAGGCCACATTTAAGGCACATTGTCCGTAGTCATAATGCCTACCTGCGTGCCGGCGGCCTCATAGGGTTGTTTTTAAATTATTGATCTGAATATATTATTTTACTATAACAGCGAGAACGTCGCTCTGGCGCATCATAAGATACTTAACGCCGTCATACTCAAGCTCTGTGCCTGAATACTTGCCGTAAAGAACCTCATCACCTTCTTTAAGAATCATTTCCTCATCCTTAGTGCCTGTGCCAGCAGCAACGATAGTGCCGTGCAAAGGTTTTTCTTTTGCTGTATCAGGAATAATGATACCACCGATTTTCTCTTCTGCCGGTGCAGGAAGTACCAGCACTCTGTCTGCTAATGGTTTAATGTTCATAATCTTTATATTTAAACTGTTATTTATACGTTTTATATTACCGATGCTTTGAGCATCCGCAAACACAATAGCGAAAAGCGTGCCAAAAGCCAAAATGTCAGTCTTTGGTTGTCAGTGTATGACAAACGTGTCAGTCATAACACATTGATGACACACTGCCAAGATAGTCACAAAAAAGAGACAATCCTACATGTCCTTATATATAAATATGTATAACGTGCTTTAAAATGACGCTACACGGAAGGCGCAGCCGTTAGAAAAAAGACAAATGTATTTTGCCGTCAATACCACAGAGATAATCTCTGAATACATCTTTATGCACACGATATTTTCAACTTATACCGTTTCTGACTTATATCCAGCTACAAGACATGCCGTCTGACGAATATTCAAAATGCTTGAATTATTGTCTAACAGGCGACATTATGACATAAAGAAAATGTCAGTAAAATTTAATGAAATAGAAATTCATGGGGCACATACAGGCATCAAAACGGCAACAAAACAAGGATTTCACAGCAAAAGACATGCACTTGTATACCAAAAGCTGGTCTTTTACATTGCCAAAGCTATGCTTCTACAACACAAAACACACTTATCCATAAGGCCGAAAAGCCTTAATTTACGGCAGTTTTAAGACAAAAGCGATGCACATTTATCGGAAATCTCTCATAACACAAAGCTATTCAAGACATTACGAATGCACACAAAAAGCCGTAATTTTCAGCCGAAAATATTTTATCTTTTTGAACAACGCGATTCTATGAGGTTATACGAAATCAACATGTAAGCAATTCCGGTTAACTACTTACATGTTGTATTTCAACATAACGAAATAAAAACAGACGTCATTTTTGCTTTTTTCCGTTTACAACAAGATTCTTTATCTTGGTATTTTCTATCACGCTTTTATCAAAAGAATTGGCGCTGTCAGTGATATTGCAGTTGACAAACGAGAAGTCTGTCAGCCGGTATTTGTCTGACGTTCCTACGTCAAAAAAGTTGTCACACGTAGCGTCAACATTGCTTACAGATATGTTGTTGCAAACAGACATCGGCATGTCGTCGCGCTGTTCGGGCTTATAGAATTGTGTCCAAGGACGAACGACAAGGAAACTTCCGCAACGTCCGCTCAACGTTTCAAGGCTTACATACTCATAATGCTGCAGCGTGTCGGGGCGCATCTTCAGCCACAGAACACGGTTGGCATCATTGAATGTGCAGCGTCGCATAACGATGTTGCGGTTGTGCAGGCTCTCGCTGCCGAGCGTCAGGCAGCCGTGCACCTTGCCATAAGTGCAGTCCTGCACGATGACGTTATAGTTAGGACCATTGTCAGGGTCTTTATCGGCAAACGTTCCCTTGCCTCCCTTCAGCACTACGGCATCGTCGTTTACGCTCATATAGCATCCGCTTATCAGTATGTCATGACAGTTGTCTATGTCAACGGCGTCGCTACTTGGCGCCTTTACGCCCGAAGTAGGCGCAAAGATATAGCATCCGATGTATTTAACATGGTGACAGCGGTAAAGATGATTTGTCCAGAAAGCACTATTTATCAGTCTTACGTCCTGCACCTGAACGTTAGTGCAATGCGACAGATATACAAGACGCGGACGCAGAGCCTCAAGATTGGTGCAGTCGGGATTAAACTTGCGCCTGATCCAAAACTCCTCCCAGAAGCGCAGTCCGTTGCCGTTTATCGTTCCCGGGCCAGTGATGGTGAAGCCATTTAACCCATCGGCGTTTATGAGAGCTGCAAAATAGTTGAGCGTCTGCCCCTCCATTCGAGTCTTGACTAGCGGATAATATTTTATTGCATCAATGCCTTTAATCACTCCGCCACGGCAAATATGCAGATGAGTGCCTTGTCTGAAAAACAGCGAACCACTGAGAAACGTGCCTTCGGGCACTACTATCACTCCCCCGCCCTCTGCCGATGCAAGGTCAATGACGCGCTGTATTGCCTCTGTCTGCAACTGAGTCGAGTCGTTTTTCACGCCATATGATGTTATGACATACTTGCGTCCGAGTGTATCAATGTCTATACGCGACGTATCGTTAAACCATGCCGGAATGTCCGTTCCGTCGGGAAAGCTGTCGCCCGAGGCTCCTGCGCTGGCCGTAAAGGACATAAGGGCAAGCACTACAGTCAATATCTGCTGAAAGAATTTCATGACTAATTATAATTTCTTGTTGGTGACGTTCATCCTCCGCCACAGCCTGCGCGGTATCAGCCGCCAGAAGAACACGAGAATGCTGTAGCGCCAGTCGACAATCTTAACATGTCTGTGGGCCGTTACGGCCTTCACTATCTCACGTGCAACGTACGTCTTGTCCATCAGCATTGGATAGCTGCCGCTGCCCGACAGCAGCGGGGTGTCGACAAATCCCGGTCTGATGTCAGTAAATCTTATATGCAGACGGCGCATGTTGGACAACTGTTCGAGCGCCTGGATATAAGTGTTCTGATATGCCTTCGACGCGCTGTACGACGGTGCCGCGCCAAGTCCCTTTGTGCCGGCTATTGAAGACACCACGGCTATGTCGCCGCCCAGATTGTCGGCCATATAGTTAAACATCGTGTCGACCATCTGCGTAAACCCGAACACGTTGACGCCAACCGTGTCAAGCTCGGTGTCTGCGTCAAGCCGCGGATTCTGATGTCCTACGCCTGAGCAGTAGACAAAAAGATTCACTCCGCCCATGCGCCCCACAAGGTCGAGCAACCTGCGCGGCGCTTCCTTGTCGGTAACGTCCATGACGCACACCTCCACCATGGCAGGATTAAGCTCTTTAATCTCGAGCAACTTGTCTTCACGCCTTGCGGCAATGCCGATAATCCAGCCTTCTGCCAGCAATATCTTGCTAACTTCGCGCCCTATGCCCGAAGAAGCACCTATAATAACAGCTCGTTTCATCAGTGCGAAAATAATAATATTTGACGATTCTGTCAAACTTTGCATACGTTTTCAGACAAAATAAAATAAAATTGCTTATATTTGCAGTTGGTAAGTGGCAATGCGGCACACGGCGCAACATATTCCGCCATAGAGCATGCCTCACGACATTGAATAAAAACATTTTTCTGAAATTTTTAAACGTAAAGCATATTTTATGAAGGACTTTTTTAAATACATGGCCGCCACGGTTGTCGGCTTGATAGTTTTCACCCTGCTAACAGGCGTGCTCGGAGTGATGTGTATCGCAGGCATGATTGCCTCTGAAAGTTCAGCAAAGGACGTGAGCGACAACACGGTAATGGTGCTCAACCTGTCGGGAGTGCTCAACGAACGCTCTGAAGAAAGCATCATGGACCAGCTGAGCGGAAGTACGGTTGGGAACATGGGACTCGATGACATACTCGATGCCATTAAAAAAGCCAAGAACAACGACAAGATTAAAGGTATATATATTGAGGCAGGAATGTTCGGCGCCGACTCTTACGCGTCGATGCAGGCCATACGCAACGCGCTGAAAGACTTCAAGAAGAGCGGAAAATGGATTGTGGCTTACGGCGACGTATACACACAGGGCACCTACTATATCGCATCGGTTGCCGACAAGATATTCCTGAATCCGAGCGGACAGATAGACTGGCACGGTCTGGCTTCGCAGCCGATATTCCTGAAAGACATGCTGGCAAAGTTTGGCGTGAAGATGCAGCTGGCTAAGGTGGGCACATACAAGAGCGCTCCCGAAATGTTCACTGCCGACAAGATGAGCGACGCCAACCGCGAACAGGTTACGGCTTATATTAGCGGAATATGGCAGACCATCTGCAAGGATGTGTCTGAAAGCAGAAAGATCAGCGTCGACTCGCTTAACGCCTATGCCGACAGACTGATAACCTTCGACGATCCGAAAGAGTTTGTCAAGCGCAAGATGGTGGACAAGCTTATATACACTGACGGCATAAAGGCCGAAATAAACAAGCTCATGAAAAAGGATGCCGACGACAACATCAACACGGCAGGACTGGCAGAGATGAAACTTCTGACTGACAACAGCAGCAAAGGAGACGAGATTGCTGTATACTATGCTTACGGAAACATTGTTGACAGCGAGGAGACTGGCATGATGAGCCAAGGCCACAACATCGTGGGCAAGAAGGTTTGCGAAGACCTGCAGGCTCTGGCCGACGACGATAACGTAAAGGCCGTGGTGCTGCGCATCAACTCGGGAGGCGGAAGCGCTTATGCCTCAGAACAGATATGGCATTATGTTGAAATGCTGAAAAAGAAGAAACCCGTGGTTGTGTCTATGGGCGGCATGGCTGCATCGGGCGGCTACTATATCAGCAGCGGCGCCAACTGGATTGTGGCTGAGCCCACAACGCTGACCGGCAGCATCGGCATATTCGGCATGTTCCCCGACTTCAGCGGACTGCTCACGCAGAAACTCGGCGTTAAGTTCGACGAGGTGAAGACCAATAAGAACAGCGGTCTGGGCACGCCTGCACGTCCTTTCAACGAAGAGGAGATGGCATACATCGAGAACTATATCGACCGCGGCTACAAGCTGTTCCGCTCACGTGTGGCAGAAGGCCGTAAGCTGAGCATAGCACAGGTAGAGAAAGTGGCTCAGGGCCATGTATGGCTCGGACAGGATGCATACAAGCATAAACTGGTAGACCAGCTCGGAGGCCTCAACGAGGCTGTGGCAAAGGCTGCAAGTCTGGCAAACCTGAAGGAATATCACACGGCTCCTTATCCCGGAAAGAGCGACTGGATGGAGCAACTGCTCAACAAGGCATCGCAGGGCAGCTACATCGACAATCAGCTGCGCCTCACCCTTGGCGAATACTACGAGCCGTTCATGCTCATCAGAAGCATGAACAGACAGAACGCCGTGCAGGCACGCGTGCCGTTCATACTTAACATCAGATAAACAAAGCAGGCGCCCACAGGCACAGCTGCCGGCGCGCCTGCTGCATATAACGACAAACAATATAATGAATTCAGTAAAGGAATGGAAGGCGACTTTATAAAGATAAACGAATGGATGCTTCCGCTGAGCTGGCTCTACGGCCTGGGCGTAAGGCTGCGCAACCAGCTTTTTGAGCTCGGCATTCTTAAAAGCCGCAGCTTCGACATTCCGGTAATATCGGTAGGAAACATCACCGTGGGCGGCTCAGGCAAGACGCCCCACGTGGAATATCTCATCCGCCTGCTCAAAGACAAGGGCAAGGTGGCCGTGCTGAGCCGCGGATACAAGCGCAAGAGCAAGGGCTACGTGTTGGCTAAGGACGACACTGAGATGAGAAAGATTGGCGACGAGCCCTACCAGATGAAGCAGAAATTCAAGGACATATACGTGGCTGTAGACAAAAACAGATGTCACGGCATTGACCGCATAACCGGCGACGAAGAGACGAAAGACACCGACGTGATACTGCTCGACGACGCCTTTCAGCACAGATATGTAAAACCGGGAATCAACATTCTGCTCGTTGACTATCACAGGCTCATCATCTACGACAAACTGCTGCCTGCCGGCCGACTGCGCGAACCGCTAAGCGGAAAGGCAAGGGCCGACATCGTTATTATAACAAAATGCCCCAAGGACCTAAAGCCCATGGAGTATCGCGTGATAATAAAGGCAATGAACCTGTTTCCATATCAGCAGCTGTTCTTCTCCACTCTCGAGTATGAAGACCTTAAGGCCGTGTTCGGCAGCAGGACAAAGACGCTCGACAGCATCAGAAAGAATAAGGAGAACGTGTTGCTGCTCACAGGCATTGCGTCGCCCAAACAGATGATTTACGACCTGAAGCCTTACGCCGGCAACGTTGTGCCGCTGACATTCGGCGACCACCATCAGTTTACCGGAAGGGACATTGAACGGATAAACGAGGCGTTCGACAAGATGCCGTCGCCCAAAATAATAATCACTACAGAAAAAGACAACTCGAGACTGGCCGGAATGGACGGACTTTCTGAAGAGGTAAGGCAAAATCTATACATGCTGCCCATAAGAATAAAGTTCATGCTCGGTCAGGAAGAGGAATTTAACGAAAAAATAATTGGTTATGTACGAAAAAATTCAAGAAACAGCATCCTGGCTAAAGCAAAGGATGACAACAAGCCCAAAAACGGCAATAATTCTGGGAACAGGCCTAGGACAATTAGCTTCAGAAATCACTGACAGCTACGAGTTTCCTTACTCTGAAATACCTAACTTCCCCGTTTCTACGGTGGAGGGACACGCCGGCAAACTGATTTTCGGCAAGCTCGGCAACGTTGACATAATGGCTATGGAAGGACGCTTCCACTATTATGAAGGCTACAACATGAAGGAAGTTACGTTCCCGATACGCATAATGTACGAACTCGGCATAAAGACTCTCTTTGTAAGCAACGCTTCGGGAGGCATGAACCCTGAGTTCAAGATCGGCGACCTGATGATAATCACAGACCACATCAACTTCTTCCCGGAGCATCCGCTGCGCGGAAAGAACTTCCCCACAGGCCCGCGCTTCCCGGACATGCACGAGACTTACGACAAGAAGCTCATAGCAGAAGCCGACGCCATTGCCGCAGAAAAGGGCATACGCGTGGTTCACGGCGTTTATGTGGGCGTGCAGGGTCCTACGTTTGAGACTCCGGCAGAATATAAGATGTATCACCGCCTTGGCGGAGACGCCGTAGGCATGAGCACGGTGCCTGAGGTTATCGTGGCACATCACTGCGGCATAAAGACATTCGGCATAAGCATCATCACAGACCTCGGACTCGAGGACACACCGGTTGAGGTAAGCCATGAGGAGGTGCAGATTGCAGCCAACAAGGCTCAGCCGCTGATGACAGAAATAATGAGAGAGATGATCAACCGTGCATAACCTGTGCCGGCCGGATTATAGGATACAAGGAGTTAAGAATGTTGCCTCAAGGCGTATTCTTAGCTCCTTAAATCGAAATATAACAAAGAAAAAACTAAAAGCAGAATGACAGACATTGCGAAACTTGGCGAATTCGGACTTATCCGTCACCTCACAGACGGACATGCCCCCAAAAACGAATCGACAATATACGGCGTAGGCGACGACTGCGCCGTGATGCACTATCCCGACAAGGAAGTGCTCGTTACGACAGACATGCTTATGGAAGGCGTCCACTTCGACCTTACATACATCGACCTGCAGCACCTTGGCTACAAGTCGGCAATGGTGAACATAAGCGACATATTCGCCATGAACGGCACACCGCGCCAGCTCATTGTAAGCATTGCGCTGAGCAAACGCTTCACAGTTGAGGACATGGAGATGTTCTACAGCGGCCTGCGCATGGCCTGCGAAAAATGGAACGTAGACATTGTGGGCGGCGACACAACGTCGTCGTACACCGGACTGGCCATAAGCATAACGTGCATCGGCGAATGTGCAAAGGAGGACATCGTATACAGAAACGGCGCTAAGGACACCGACCTGATATGCGTCAGCGGCGACCTCGGGGCGGCATACATGGGACTGCAACTGCTAGAGCGCGAAAAGAGCGTCTACTATCAGCAGGTGAACGAGGCAAGGAAGAAGAACGACAAGCGTGCGCTCGAAGAGCTTGCCCACTTCCAGCCTGACTTTGCCGGAAAGGAATATCTGCTGCAGCGCCAGCTAAAGCCGGAGGCAAGGGGCGACATTCTGCAAGCACTGCGCGAGCGCAACATACACCCCACGGCCATGATGGACATAAGCGACGGACTGAGCAGCGAGCTGCTGCACATCTGCAACCAGAGCAACTGCGGGTGCCGAATTTACGAAAAGAACATCCCCATTGACTATCAGACGGCAGTTATGGCTGAGGAGATGAACATGAACGTAACTACGTGTGCGCTCAACGGCGGCGAAGACTACGAGCTGCTGTTCACCGTGCCCATAGGCGACCATGAGAAGATTGAGGACATGAAAGACGTGAAGCTCATAGGGCATATCACAAAGAAAGAACTGGGCCACATGCTCGTAAGCCGCGACAACAACGAGTTTGAGCTGAAAGCTCAGGGCTGGAATCCCTTAAAAGACTAAGACAATAAATTATTCATCATACAGGAATGTTCAGGCTGCCGGCAGTCTGAACATTTTTGTTAAAACAGTTACTACTGAAGACTAAAACAAAAGCTAAGATCAGTGATGGCATCTAATCACATAACTAGCAATCCCCATCACGTTAAGCCCAAGCAGAAGGCATCAAGTTGCTTTTCGAAAGGCATGCTTTTGCATGACAAAACAAGGCCTTTCATGATGCAAAAGATATGCTTTCAGACGGATATTGACATGCATCCGACACAAAGCAAAAAGAAAGATGAAAAGAAATCCACCACGGAATGAATGAACAAAAAAAGTTTTTTGCAGAAACTCATCACTCGTCACAACACGGCATAAGGCACTGCAAATCAAAGCATTATGGCGTGACGAGTTGTCATGCGAACTCATCACATCAGGCATAAATCAACCAAAATCAGGACAAAAAAGAACGGCTAAATCTTTGTGTGATGAGTTTGCACGACAACTCATCACACCGCAAGCAACTGAATATCAACAAATTACATGCGAATGTGACGAGTGATGAGTTTCTACAAAAAACTTTTTCAGCCAATAAAGACAAAAAAGATTGGCTGAAAAATTAATAAAGCTATGTGCAGTATAATGACGGATTGGGGTTAAATATGAACGGAAAGTAACAATAAAAAAATGCAAAAAACGTTATATCAGAAAAAACTTAATAACATGAAAAAACTGGTAATAATAATGCTCGTGCTGTTGACGATGACACAAAACTCAACAGCACAAACAGCAGGAGGCGAAACAAAGATTTTCCCTATGGTCGGACTCACCTTATCTAAGATGAACAACGACATAATCCTCACTGACGCAGGAAACGGACAGGGCGATGAGCTTAAGCCAAAATATAAATTTGGCATAACGGCAGGAGCCGAGGTAAGACACAGATTTAAAAACAACGACTTTGGCTTCAGCGCAGGTCTGCTCTACTCGATGTACGGCACAAAATATTCAGACCATACCTATATAAACGAACAAAGCTACGGCAAGGTAACAAACTCAAAACAGACGCTCCACTATCTCACAATACCCGTAATGGCCATCTGCTATTTCGGCAACAGCGGCTTCTCGATAAAAGCCGGAGTGCAGGCGGGATACCTTCTGTCGGCAAAAGGAAGCAACGACTACGAGAACGGAACTATTGAAAACGGCCAATATATACCTGACACGGAACAATCAGGAGAGGCAAGCAACACCACAACCGGAATATTCAAACGCTTCGACATCGGCATCCCTGTAGGAGTTGCTTACGAATACAACAATATCAGCATCGACCTGAGATACTTGTTCGGCCTGAAAAACCCATATAAATATTACGTCGATAACATACGCAACCGCAGTTTCTCGCTGACAGTAGGCTATGGTTTCACTTTATAATACAGAAAAAGTGCAGCTAAACAAATAAAATCATCACACAGCGCACAACTGCTTTAATGCAATAAATACGCAAAATAAAACATGCATAAAGGTGTATTCTGCACAATTATGCATGTTTTATTCGTTTTAATAAGCTAATTTCCAAAAATAAGTTAAAAAGAATACTTTTATCACGTAATGAATCTTTTATTTTAAAACTTTTGCGTACCTTTGCATCGCAAAAAAGAACAACGATGGTGCCATAGCTCAGTTGGTAGAGCAAAGGACTGAAAATCCTTGTGTCCCCGGTTCGATTCCTGGTGGCACCACTTTTACAAAACGAAAAATCATGAAAACCGCTGAAATACAGTTATTTCAGCGGTTTTTTCTTTATGTACTCTCCGCAAAAATATGCAATTTGGTGCAATAAAAAATTGCTGATTCGGTGGCTTTTTTTGAGTCCCATGAAAAAACCACCGATATGTATCATACTTCACTTATTCTCAACGATTTGCGTGAATCATTTTCAGGGATGAAATTCTACATTTGCATACCCTACTGAATGACGGATGAAATACAACGTCTGCTACAGGCTTTCATATCCGATGATAATGATTATACCGATAGGCTGATAATGGAAACAGAAACAAAAAACGGTGGTTTTTTAGAGCCGGCAATAATAAAAGCCACCGAATTTAACATTTCTATCCAGCCATCCGCTCCATTCAGGATTGACGAAATAACCGAATGTGCAACTTCAAAAAGAAAATGATCATGAAACAAGGAACAATGAACATTCTATTTTTCGTTCTGAAAACAAAACTGCTGAAAAATGGCGAGGCTCCAATCCTAATGAGGATTACCATCAACGGGCAATATGAAGAAATAAGAATACAGAGAAGCGTTCCATTAAAGAACTGGAATCCGGCCAAGGGATGCAGCAAAGGAAAAGACAGGGCTTCCATCGAATTGAACAACTATATTTCCGCCCTCACTACACGCGCATACGAAAAGCACAAGGAACTGACCTTTGAATCGGCACTGATAACTCCAAAGACGATATTAAAGCGTGTGTTCGGAAAGGATGAGACTGTCCGGACGTTACTTGGAACAGTCAAAGAAGAAATTTCCTCTATGGAAAAGGTTGTTGACATAGACTATTCTCCCGTCACCATCAACCGTTATAAGAATGTGCTCAGAAAACTTGAAACGTTTGTGCCGCGTTTTTATGAGAAGGATGATATTACGTTCCATGAACTTTCCCCTGATTTCATCAAGGCTTTTGATGTTTTCCTGAAGACAGAAGCCGGACTGTGCCGCAACACAATAGTCCGCTACATGAAATGCCTGAAGAAAATCACCAATATGGCAATAGCCAAAGAATGGATGCGGAAAGACCCGTTTTACGGATATAAGATGGAACAGGACGAGACTGATCCGGTATTCCTGACAAACAACGAGCTTCAGGCTATAATGAACATGGAATTTGATATTCCGAGGCTGGAGCTTGTCAAGGACATCTTTTTGTTTGCGTGCTTCACCGGTCTGGCGTTCGCTGATGTATCCACATTGAGACCGGAACATCTGGAGCAGGACAATAACGGTGACTGGTGGATAAGAAAAGGACGTGTAAAGCTGGAGAGAAGAAGAAAGTCAAGTTCCATAGCAAATGTTCCGCTTCTTCCTGTTCCATTGGCAATACTGAAGAAATACGAATCACATCCGATATGTCTTAAACAAGGGACATGCCTTCCTGTTGTCTGCAATCAGAAGGCAAACAGCTACCTGAAGGAGATTGCGGACTTCTGCGGCATCAAAAAGAATCTGACCACGCATGCAGCCCGACATACGTTTGCTACTACCGTCACGCTGGCCAACAATGTTCCATTACAGGAGGTGTCTGCCATGCTCGGACATGCATCCACAAGAATGACACAACATTATGCAAGAGTCATGGACAGGAACCTGAAGGACAACATGAATATAGTAAGGAGCAAGATGAGGTTATAGAGATAAACCTATCTTATACCTCGCATAACCGTCTGTAATAATATACAGAGACCAGGCGCTTTCAAGATGAAGCCATCCTCATTTCTTGCAGCAAAGATAGTTGTTTTTCCGAATGATTGCGCAAGGCGGCCCCTGAAGGGGCTTGGTTGCCTGTGAAAAAATCTTCCTCTTACTGGCGCAAGAGCGTATTTTTTCACGGCAAGCCTTGCAGCAATCATCGGAAAACGAACTGGGGAACGCACAAGAAATAAGAATGCCTACCCACGGGCAGGCCATGTATAACTCAATAAATGGAAGATTATGGAAGCGAACAATGTGGAAAAAAGGTTCAATGACTGGTTTACGGTGTCTTATGACAGGTTAAGAAATCTCGTTGGCAGATACGGGGCACTGGATGAGGACAATTTTCATGACACTTATCTGTTTGTAAGAAAGCAGGTGCTGAATCCGGAAAGGGAAATAACGGATTATGAAGCATACTTTATCGGATGTTACAGGAAAGCGTTCATGGCCAAGTTCAGGCTGGAAAGCAAATATGTCCATCCGGATGAATATTTCTTTCTTCGATGTGGGGAAGATGCGGATTTCCTTTCTCCGGATGACCTGAACAGCTGTGAAAAACTGGTGAAGGACATTCTTAACTTTATCAGAAGAAAGTTCTCCTATCAGGAATACAGGATGTTTACGTTGCGTTTTTATGAATCAGACTTTTCATTCAAGGCGTTGGGTGAATGTATGGGTATATCGGCAAGTGCCATTTCAGGAAAAGTAAACACGATCATGGATACAGTACGGTCAAACCGGGGATTCTCATGGAGAAGCCAGATGCTGGCAGTAGAAGGATTCATATCCTAATCAGTTAGTTTATTGTATCACCCTTAAAACAGAAACTTATGGCACTGATAGTATATAATAAGGAGAACTCACGTCCGCAGCAGGTGGTTTATCATGGGAAGCGGACAATCAACATGGACAGCAAGGGAACGGTTTACCTGTCAAAGACAATGTCTATTGAACTGGGGATTCTCGGTGGAGGACGGGTTAATTTCGCACACGATGAGGATACGGGAGAATGGTATATCTGCCATACGACAGACAAGGACGGGTTCACTGTATGGAAAGATAAAAGGTGTGCCAGATTCTCTGCCGGATTCATTGTGCGGAGAATCATGCTTCAGGCTAAAGTGGAAAGGAAGACCGTACAGTTTATGATTGCCAAGGCTCCCATAGAGGTGGGAGGTACAGTATATTACAAGATTCTGCTTTCCAATCCGATTTTCAAATAGGCAGAAGAAGGTGGCTCAGAAAGATCCATTATCAGATAATGGTGATGGATTCTTCCGGGCTATGTTGTTCAGATTTTTACATCATACTATTTGGAGCATTAGGATATTGTTTTGTCAGGGCATTATATTGGCATAATACTATGTCCTGACAATATTATAATATGGAGGTACTATGTTATTGCAATATTATGTTGTTAGGGTATTATGTTGTTGTGTTATCATGTTATTGCAATATTATGTTATTAGGGTATTATGTTGCTATGTTACTATGTTATTGCAATATTATGTTATTAGGGTATTATGTTGTTATGTTACTATGTTATTGCAATGTTATGTTATTAGGGCATTATGTTGTTGTGTTATTATGTTATCAGAGTATTACACTATTGCAATATCACAACAGAACTCATTCCATATACACGCTGATTATCAATGTATTACAACTTTTATTAAGCAACGCATACAACTTTACTATAACAATCTACATACTATTATATGATACAGAATCTGTAAATCAGGATACCATAGTACAATACAGCATAAAACTTTCAATATTGAATATTTAAATTTCGGCAAATAACTAAATATCAGGCACTCCATTCACACGATATTCAACTCTGCATATAGGTTTGCCACAAACAAACTGATATTTACATTTTTCATCAGGTAAATATGACTCTATTTTATAGCTATAAATGGGCATGGAGCCACAATCCACTTTAAGTGGATTTTCTGTTCAAACGAACAGAGCAAGTTGTGTTTTTGTCCGACAGAAAGTATTCTGCCATACAAAAATCAACTTGCCCTCCCTAACGGTCTGGAATTCTCCTCCAAAGTCAGAGCACACTAAAACAAAAATGGAATTAGTATGATGTAAATTCCATTATTATTTTATAAGCGAATATCTAGATAATATAAGCTTAATATTTTTATAAAAGTAGATATCTAATATGATACTCACTATTAAATTTATAACAAATAAATGTGATAAATTATTAAAGGGAAGATAGCATTTTATTTATCTCATTTTTCATTGCTTCTGTTTCACGTTCATTCCCCGTATGTAATTTATCAAGTAATTGTAAAAGTTCTGTACTACATTGGTGTGTTGCACGAATCTCTTCTCTAATATTATTTAATAAGGCTTTGTGAACTAAATTTATAGCATCTACTTGTATGGCATAATTAACAGATTCAGAATAGAGTTTTCTACCTACTTCAATATTTCCTTTACGATACTCATTCAACCCATTTGTGGCTTTTGCACAAATATATAGTTCCCTTTCATTGGAAACAAGTGGCAATAATTTTATCAAAATCTCATCAGCCTCCTTTGTTTGTCCATTTAATGCATAAGCATAAGCAAGATTATTCATAAATGAAAGTTCTTTAGGATTTGCTTTTAATCCTATCTGAAGTATCTTAATAGCATCAGCATAGTTATTTTGATATGTATATGCTATATCTGCAGCAAAATTTATTGGAGTCCGTGCAAATGGCATTATCCCAATCCATGCAATAGAACTTTCTAATGCAGACTGATATTCTTTTTTAAAAAAAGAATATCTCGCATCTGATTCAAAATTAAATATAGGCTTTTGTATATTTGAAAAATTCAACGATAAGGATTTATCATTATTCATTAACCAATCTGCTTGTGATAAACTATTATCATTTGGCGATATTAAAGATTTTTCTAAAAACAACTTTCCTTTTTTTCTTGAAGATTCTAATTCCTTTGTACCAATAGCACTTGCCAATTCACTAAAACTAAACGGAGAATAATTACCAGAGAACACCATAGACATTCCCATTTTAATGAATCGAGAACTTCTTCCTCTTGAAGCATTAACTGCAATTTCTGATGCTAATAACCATGGATCATATTGAAGAGTTGGATTATGTACTAGAACATGATGGGCTCTATCAATATCACCTATATGAAGAAATAACCTAGCTGCAGAACGAGAAATAAATCTAGAAGTGGGAGACAAATGAATTGCTATTTGCATTGCATTAGTAGCCTTTTCGAGAAGCCCCAGATTAATATAACATCTAGATAACTCTGCATACCATATTGGATTAAAAGAATACTTTTTAATTAAATTCCTAAAATACTTAACCCTTTCTTTGTAAATATTTTCACCATTCAGAATATTATTTAATTGATTTGAAATTTTATCTTGAGACAATATCCTATCCTTATGTTCTTTTGATTGAAGAAGTGTTTGTGCAACAGAGAGTAATGAGGAAGTAGATTTTTCTGGTCTTTCAACAATGTACTTTGCAGCAGTTAATACTTCAGGCATATGCGTATGTCCATTCATAATAGCTGCACTTATAAGGTCACCAGCAATGGCTATATTTTTCTCTTCTCTCCAAGCTTCTAGATACTCCATTATCGGATATTGGGGCAATTGCATTTGATATGAAGAGTTTCCTGATAATTCACCTGATTTAAAGCAAGTTTTAAAATCTTTCCAATCCGGAATAACATTTCTGCTACTTGTATCTGATTTAGATGCCATATTATTTTTTATACAAATTTAGTTCTGCTTTTCTTTGAAATAAATCTAACTCTGAAATTGTCCTTTCTAAATCATAATTAGGGGTTCTATTTGTTTTTGATATGTTTTTAGGATGTCCTCTTTTCTCAGGTTCCGGATGACATAAATATTCAACTACTTTTGTTAGTCCTTCTTTTAAATCTTCAAGTGGAATACTTTCTTCGAAATCTAATAAAGATTGATGATATGCATCTAATAAATATGTTCTTGCTTCATCAAAACTTATTCCTGTTTTAGCTAAAGCACGAATTCCTCCGGAGAGCTTACTGTCAAGTAAAGTGTTAAAGGAAACTCCATTTATATAATATACAATCAAAGATCCTATCATATAATTATCCATTTGATAAAGCCTTTCTTTATCATCTGATAATCTATAGTTAAAAAAAGCTTCTGGAGGTGCGTAAGTCCAATCTCCATTAAACATTGATAACGAATATGGACATTCGACTTCTGTACTAAGACATAATGAGCGTCCTAAATCACCTAATTTCGAATTATTACCAATAGAAAGGATATTAGATGGTTTCAGATCTTGATGGGAGATCTCTATTTTATGAAGTTGCTTAACTCCTAATGCTATATCATGAAGAGATTTTAATTTAAACGAAATAGTTTTTAGTTTTTCGGTAAAAACCAATTTTGTAGAAAAGTTGATAATCTTTCTAATATTACAATCTGCTTTTTCATAGATTATATAAGTTACAGTAGGGAACATAAAATCTGTTAATTCACACTCTCCACCATCTACATACGTAATTATATTTTTTACTCTATGTTTATTGCAATGCTCGGATAATGCCATTTCGTATTTAAATTCTCTCGTTGCTTTTTCAATTACTGATATTCTTGTTTCATGCGGACGTAAAGGTCTTGTCATACAATTTCTATAATCAAGTACCTTCATAAAACATTCAATACCATTTTTCTTTACAATATAGCATATAGAGAAATTCCCTCCTGTTTCTCCTTTCGACCTATCCGGTTCTGGAAGTTGATTTATAACCTCCCATCCGTTTATACTTTTACCTGTTAAATTACATACTGCAAAAAGACTATCCATATAATCCATTCATTTCGATTTTTAGTATAATGTTTAAGCAAAGTTACTACAAAAAAGTGAAATGCGGAAAGAT
>UMGO01054864.1_pt1 | contig 38874 bp, 34 predicted proteins | sample 1965301 | NCBI WGS metagenome assembly UMGO01 (sample SAMEA4836074, study PRJEB28245) | human gut metagenome | biome: gut microbiome; material: fecal sample | place: Denmark | collected 2008 | reverse complement strand
CGGCTTCAGTATTCTTTTCTTTTTCAGTCACCAAAATCTTCTCTTCCGTCTCCAAAATGATCTCGCTGCCACATTTCATAAACGCAGTCTCCCGCAGACCGTTTCCGTCTCCACATACACCATCCAGCTTGATGATCTTCTTTCTGATCCGAACTGCACAAAGAATCAGGCGCTGATGCTGATCAATGACGAGTATCCGCTTTCCGATTCTTTTCAGCCGGAAATCTCTTACTATAAAGATACGGATGTACAGATGAATTCATGCATTCAGGACGCTTACGCAACCATGTCTTCCGCTGTACGTGAGCAGTTTGACGTTCCACTTTATGTGCGTGAAGCATACCGTACCGCCAAAGAACAAGAAGATAAAACAGAGGAAAACAGCGCGGTTGCCGCTGAAGTCGGCGCAAGCGAGCATCAGGCAGGTCTTGCACTCGATCTTTATGTTCCGCAGTTCGGCGGATGGGCCTTTACAAAATCGGCAGCCGGACGTTTTGTTGATACCAACTGCCGAGATTATGGTTTTATCGTCCGCTATCCGTCCTACGGAGAAAAGCAAACTGGCATCCCTTACGAACCGTGGCATCTGCGCTATGTCGGCCTTCCCCATTCCCAGATCATCATGGACGAATATCTGACTCTCGAAGAGTATATTGACTTGTTGGAACCAGGTTCCTTTTATCAGTATGGTTCTTATCTAATTTCTCACCAGAACGGCCCAGCCATCGACGCGCCATCCGGTTGGAAACATGTAACAGTATCCGAAGATAATCTCGGTGGCTACTTATTTACGTGGGAGCTTTAACATCACTGTAAAAATAGGCTACTCTTCTTACAAGAGTAGCAATTAAGCCAACGTACCCACTGCTTTTCTAATACGATAATCCGATTTCATTTTGCTTTTGTAAGGGCGCAGCTGTCATCCAACCTGACAAACCGGAATTTTGGCAATTTCATTTGCCAACTGAATTTTTAAATTTCGTATATCAATATCATTTTGAATATCAAGAAAGTAGCGATCAGATACTCCAAAAAATTTTGCCAGTCGAAGCGAAGTATCTGCCGTAATTTTCCTTCGATCATGCAGGATATCCTGCACCCGAGACACAGGAACATTGATTGACTGCGCCAAACGGTACGCTGAAATACCCAACGGCTCCATAAACTCTTCTCTTAATATTTCACTTACTGTAGGAGTTGTAATATATTCCATAGATAAGCCTTCCTTTCCGATTTAATTTCAGTATATACACTTTTACGAATGATAGTCCACAATTTCAACATTAAAGAAATCATCTCCATCAACATTAAAACAAATGCGGTATTGAATATTGATACGAATGCTATATTGTCCCTCACGATCACCATGCAGCAATTCCAAGTGATTCGCTGGCGGAACTCTCAGATCCTCCAAACATCTTGCATTGTCGATCATCATCAATTTCCGCAATGCTATACGCTGTATTGTCTGCGGTAACTTCTTCGAAAAAATTTGGTTGTATACTTTTTCTGTTTCTTTTTCTGCAAAACTCTTTATCATACATCTATATTATATCTGTTTCGCGTGTATATGTCAAGCAGTCAGAGTTATTTGAGTAAGGGAAACTTAGCTTTTTTGATAGAAGTACCAAATACGATACCATATTTTTTCAAAAGATCCATTGCCTTTATAACGGCTGCATAATGTCCATTGCCGCGACGACTATCATTTGTCTCAGGTGTTCCTTCAATTGAAAGAAGGAATGTAATATTTCCAAGTTCTACAATCTTCTCATCGTAGTATGCTTCATCCTGCGGTTTTCCAACCAAAACACCGCTAACAACATCAAATACACCTTTCTCTTTGAGGGTGCTAATTTCTTTTAATCTCTTTACACCGATTTCTATGTTGTGACTACAAAATTCTTCACCCAACATTCCGCTTGACAAGCTAACAATTGCTACCTTGTCACCTTTTCTTAACTTTCTGGCATATTGCATGATAATCGCCTCCTTCGTTTACTGTTCAAACAACTGCTTTCCAATAATACTCAAACTTCCTCCCACCGCACGGTAGACTTCTATAGGCGATTCACTCCTGCCGTGCCGATACCATTTCAGTCTTCATCTATCATATCTTTCCGTAAAAAATTCAATGGTAAAGAAAATCGAGACCATTAAACCAGCGAAAAATATAGTTTTTATCGACAAACACTTGCAAAAATATCAAACCCGTGATATTCTCATGACAGAAAGGAACACTTTAAGGTACAAAAGAAAAACACTGGATAACGCAAAATACATCAGATAAGTACCGAAATTCGGGTATTACATAAAATGGAGGACTTATTGATGAACGATAACTCAGAAACTGTACAATTGCTGCCCCTGACTTCTGATATTGTATTTAAACAGGTATTTGGTCAGGAAGAAAGTAAGCCAATTCTTCGTGTATTTTTAAATGATGTTCTTGGATTAGATATTCAATCTACCGAGCAGATCACTCTTTTAAATCCAATCATTGATCCGAAATATCTCGATGATAAAATGTGTATACTGGATATAAGAGTTCAGTTAGCGAATCGAAGTCTTATTGATATCGAAATCCAAGTATTGAATCGCCACAACATGGAGCAGCGCGCCTTGTATTATACCTGCCAGCTTTGTACAGAACAATTGCATACCGGAGATGATTATTCCAAAACTGCACCAGTCTACGGATTAAATCTGTTGTGTTTCGACTTATACGAAGATTCCCGTTACTACAGAAGCTTTATTCTTAAGGATGAAGAAACAAACGAAACTTACAGACAAAATTTTAAGATTGCATTTTTTGAGTTACGCAAAGCAGTCAATGAATTATCTCAAACAAAAGAAGTTGAAACTCTTAATCTTTCTGGCTTAACTGCACGAGATCAGTGGGCACTATTTATCAACTCTGATCAAAAGGAGGTGTATGAAAAATTGATTGAAGAAAACAAAACATTTGAGGAAGCATATGAGCGTCTGAAAAAAGCTAGCAGCGATGAAACATTAATGGCTATGTATCGAAATCGTGAAAAAGCAATCCGTGACTGGAATGATTCCATAAATTCAGCTAGAAAAGACGGTGAACAGCGTGTTAATACGCTTTATAAGAAATTATTACAAGAAAATAGAGGATCTGAAATTCCAAAAGCGATTGCAGATCAAACATTTCGAGCTAAACTATTTAATGAATACGGAATTTAAATGAAGTCTCCACGCCCATGCGGTGCGTAACTCCTATGGACGTGGTACTCTGCCTACTTTGATAGATTCTGTAAAAAAGACTGGATCTTGTTTCAAAGCAAAACCCAGTCTTTTTATATTCTAAAAATTTATTTTCCTAAATGCAAATACACATTAGATTTCTCTTGTATACTCCTTCAGCCACTCATTCTCCTCTGGCGTCATATACGGAGAAATCTTCTCATAAACCATCTTGTGATAGTCGTTGAGCTGCTTTACATCCTCTGCACTTAAATACTGCTTGTCAATACCGTCAAGGTCAATCGGAACGTATGTAATGTTCTCAAAGCCCATAAACTGACCGTACTGGTTCTTCTCGCCCTTAAAGCAGATAAGCTCATTCTCAGTGCGGATTCCGTACTGATCCTGTAAATAGATACCTGGCTCGTCTGTTGTTATCATGCCTGCCTCAAATGGATTGTCAAAGCCTGGACGATACTGCCAGCGGAAGCTGTTTGGTCCCTCATGAACGTTTAACAGGTAGCCTACGCCATGACCTGTTCCGCACTGATAGTCAAGATTCTCCTTCCAGATCGGCTCACGGCAGATTACGTCAAGACTGATGCCGTTGCAGCCGTAGAGGAATTTAACATTTGCAAGATTCAGATTACTCTTAACTACCATGGTGAAATGCTTTTTCTGGATATCAGAAATTGGTCCTAACACGAATGTTCTTGTAATATCTGTTGTTCCAGTGTCATAATGACCGCCTGAATCAACTAAAAGCATACCCTGCGGCTCTAGCTTTGCTGCCGTATCCGGCTCTGCCTTATAATGCATCATTGCTGCATTTGCATTATAACCTGCAATTGTATCAAAGCTGATATCACGATATCCTTCCATCTGCTCACGAAGACTTTGCAGATAGTCTGATACACTAACCTCATCCATCGGAATCTTTCCGACATTCTTCTTTAACCAATACATAAATTTAGTTACGGCAATACCGTCAAGAAGATGAGCCTTTCTTGTATTTTCAAGCTCAATCTCATTCTTGATGGCTTTCATCAGCTGAGATGGATTTGCCTTGCTTACAATATGAACAGTCTCAGACAGTGCATTTGTGATGCGATAATTTACCTTTCTCTTATCAAGAAGAACACTGCTGTGCTCAGGAATAGTCGCTGCATATGCATAGACGTCCTCATATGGGCGAATGGTAATGCCGCACTCTGCTGACATCTCTTTAACTGCATCGCTTAATGCATTCTCCTCAACAAACCACATTGCATTTTCTTTTCCGATTACAAGGAAAGAAAGCAAAACAGGAACGTGTGGAATATCATTTCCTCTGACATTTAAGATCCATGCAATATCATCAAGTGTACTGATGATGTGATACTGTGCCTCTTCCTTTTCCATCTGCTCACGGACACGTGCAAGCTTAGAAGCAGTTGCTTCGCCATTAAATTCGTCCTTTAAGACATCGGCTGGCTGATGAACAAGTGCCGGACGATCTGTCCACACCTCATCTAAAAGATCCTTATCAGTCTTAAGACTTCCATGCTTCTTTGCTGCGATCTTTGCAAACTCCTTTGCATCATTTGTATTGACTACTCTTGCGTCAAAACCGATACACTGTCCTTCCTGCAGCTTTTCATCTAAATACTGCATAACAGTCGGAACGCCTTCCTGTCCCATCTTCATAAGGCCAAAGCCTGATCCCTCGATCTGAGCTGCTGCCTGAATAAAGTAGCGTCCGTCTGTCCAAAGCCATGCTTCTTCCTGTCCAATAACCGCTACACCTGCAGAGCCGGTAAAGCCAGTTATAAACTTTCTTGCCTTGAAGTACTCTACCACATATTCAGACTCATGAAAATCTGCTGTTGGAATGTAATAATAATCAATTCCCTCTCTCTTCATGACTTCCCGCAACGCGGTAATTCGTTTGCTGTCCATTTTTTCTCCTTTTTCCTTTGCGTCTGTCCGTTCTCATTATTACAATCGGTCAATTTAGCCGATTCTTACTTATTAGTTTCGTCTTCGGCCTCTGCACGAAGCTTAGTTAGATGCTGCACAATCGTTCTTTCATATCCATTCTCAGATGGGCGATAAAAATGCTCATTTTCCATGGTATCAGGCAGATACTGCTGCTTCACATAATGGTTTTTATAATCGTGCGCATACTTATATCCATCTCCATGACCAAGCTTTCCTGCACTCTTATAGTGTGTATCCTGCAAATGTGACGGCACTGGCGGTGTCTTATGATTCTGTACATAATCCATTGCCTCTGAAATTGCCATATACGCAGCATTGCTCTTTGGTGCACATGCCACATATGTTGCTGCATGTGACAATATAATCTGTGCCTCTGGCATGCCAATGCGCTCAATGGCCTGAGAAGCCGCAACTGCTACGACAAGTGCCTGCGGATCAGCATTTCCCACATCCTCCGATGCACAAATCATGATACGACGTGCTATAAAGCGGATATCCTCACCTGCATACAGCATGCGCGCCAGATAATAAACTGCTGCATCAGGATCAGAGCCACGCATACTTTTAATAAATGCGCTGATCGTATCATAATGATTATCGCCGCTCTTATCGTAACGCACAGCACGCTTTTGAATACATTCCTGCGCCGTATCAAGTGTAATATGAATTATTCCATCATCAGAGCGATCTGTCGTCAGCACAGCAAGCTCAATGCCGTTTAATGCAGCGCGCGCATCACCATTTGCAGCATCACTTAAAAATTCAGCGGCATCATCATCAAGCATAGCATGATAGCTTCCCATACCACGCACTGGATCACTCACGGCACGCGCAATCAGCTCTTTGATATCTTCCTTTTCCAAATTGTGCAGTTCAAAAATAATGGATCTGGAAATCAGAGCCGGATTTACCTCAAAATATGGGTTTTCTGTTGTCGCGCCAATCAAAATGATTGTTCCATCCTCTACAAATGGCAGCAGATAATCCTGCTGTCCTTTATTAAAACGATGAATCTCATCAATAAAAAGAATAGTCCTGCGTCCGTACATTCCCTGCAGATCTTTTGCACGCTTTACTACGTCCTCCATATCCTTTTTTCCGGCCACAGTTGCATTAAGCTGTGTAAACTCAGAGCTTGTCGTATTGGCGATCACCATCGCAAGCGTTGTCTTTCCTGTTCCTGGCGGACCATAAAAAATAACGGAGCTAAGCTTATCTGCCTTAATTGCGCGGTACAGCATCGTATTCTTCCCGATGATATGCTTTTGACCAACAACTTCATCAAGTGTTTTTGGACGCATACGCGACGCAAGCGGTGATTCCTTTTGCTGAGTTTCTCTCATATAATCAAATAAATCCATACTCATTGTCCTGTCCATTTTTTACTATTCACGGTTGAGACTGGCAAATCATTTTGCAAGTTTCTTTGTGAACTGTATCCAATCTTAGCACGTTTGGCAGCAAAAAACAACTATGCAAACAGCAATTCCTCAACAGTAACAAATTCATATCCCTGACGCTGCAATTCATCAATCACGATAAAAGCAGCCTGCACACTTGTCTTATAAATATCATGCAATAAAATAATATCCCCTGGCTTAACCTGACGCAAAATATCTGCTGCGATCTGTTTCGTATCTGTGCGCTTCCAATCAAGAGGATCAACATCCCAGTAAACTGCAATCATATTTTGCGGACAATCTTTTTTATGATCCCATTCTCCAAACGGTGGTCTTAAGTAGATAACTTCCTGCCCTGTAATCTCCTTAATTACATCATTTGCTGATTTTACCTGTGAACATGCCTGACTGTTGCTTAACATATTCAGCTGAACATGGCTATATGTATGATTTCCAATTAAGTGACCTTCCTCACTCATACGGCAAATCAGCTCTGGATTTTGCTCTGCCTTCTCACCAATCACGAAAAAGGTGGCACGCACTTTTCTTGCCTTAAGCCCATCAAGCAGTAACGCTGTTGTCTTAGCATCCGGACCATCATCAAATGTGATCGCGACCTTTTTTTCATCCCTCTGCCAGACGATTTGCTCGGACTCTCCTGCTGCCAATATATAAAAGGCACAGAAAATAAGTACTACTGTGGACAAGAGCATTACTATACTCCGCATTTTATTTGCTAGTGTTCCGTATATTTTTGACTGTTTGGACATACCAGACTCTTTCTTTATGGCTTTACCTATTTTTATGTAGTATTCAGGCTTCTGATGCATCATAACCTTGCTGGTGGGGTGAGGCGAATGTGATTTACGAGGCGATTCCCGTGTGGGATGTCTGAGACAAAAAAAGGCACACCAGCCTTCTAAGCTGATGTGCCAATGTTTAAGCAAATTTACTGTGCCTTCTGCATCTGAACCTGAGGTTCTTGAGTCTCTGCTTCGGAAGAACCCTCCTCGGTATCTGCCTCAGTAGTATCAGTGATAGTTGAACGATCTGCCAGTGTTACAGTAATCTGAGTCTCTGTATACTGATTTCCGTTTGGTCTTTGAACTGTGATTGTAACACTCTCACCTGCTGCATAGTAAGAAAGTGCAGATCTAAGTGTTTCAAAACTAGATACCTTCTGTCCATCAACTGCGGTGATGATATCATTCAGCTGCAGTCCTGCATCAGATGCCGGGCTTCCCTCTGTGATCTTCGTTACCATTGCACCTTCTGGCATACCAAATCTCTGTACATACTCAGTCGGTACGTCAACACACTGAATGCCAAGATAACCTCTCTGATCCTCATCTACCTGAACCTTTGTCTTCTGGTTCATCATGTTGTTGATCAGATCCTCTACAGAGGAAATCGGAATTGCATATCCCATGCCCTCTACACCTTCACCTGAGCTCTTTGCAGAGTTAATTCCAATCAGATGACCGTTTGCATCAAACAGTCCGCCGCCGCTGTTACCAGCATTGATAGCCGCATCAATCTGCATCATACTTCTTGTTACATTATCATCAGATGTAGTTACGTCCTTGTTAAGTGCACTTACATGACCAAATGTGGTAGTCTGACCAAGACCGAGTGCATTTCCGATTGCCATGACACCCTGACCAACCTTAACGTCATCAGAATTGTCAATAGTAGCAACAGAAATTGCATTTAAAGTATCCTCTGGAATATCAGACAGCTTTACTGCCAAAACTGCGATATCTGCATCAGAATCAGCGCCCTTTAAGTTTGCCTCAACCTCAGTTCCATCAACAAATGTAACTTTTCTTTCCTTTGTTGAAGCTGTATAGCTGTAATACATTGTGTTGCCTGATTTGTCATATACAGCAACATGATTATTTGTGACGATCAGAAGCTCATCATCTGTCTTTCCGATAATTACACCTGAACCATATGCCTCAGACTCCTGTGTGGATGTCTGATTCTGACTCTGACCATTTCCATAGAAGAAATTAAAGAGATCAGAACCGCCGTTTGATGTACTGGTAACTTCGATTACATTTGTTACAGAAACAACCTGCGGCAGACACTGTGCAGCCAAATCTGAATAATCAGTAAGGGAAGATGCCACAATATCAGGTGTTGTCTCATCCTTTGAAAGATTCATTGTGGATGCTGCCTGAACGGTATTTTCTGTGTTCTGATTCAAAAGTGATCCGCCCCAGAAGCTTCCGCCAATAACTGCAACTCCTGCAAGAACTGCTGCTGCCTTGTGCAGATTTCTTCTTGACTTATTTTGTCTTCTCTGCTTTCTATTTCCTTTATTTTCATTATTGTTGTCATAATTAAAATTGGTTTCTGGATACATCATAATAGAACCTCCTATATAATAAGCCTTGCATTTAGCTTGGCTTTGTTTCTTTGTTATGTCTATATACTATCAGTGATCTGTGTTTAAATTGTGTACTTTTCTTTAAGCATTCGTGAAAAAAAGCCCTGCATACCACATATTTGTGATATACAAGGCTTTTTAGTTTCTGTATTTACTGTCCGACTCCAAATGCTTTCTGAATGGTATAGCTAATGTCTTTTACTGTCTGTGATGGTTCATATCCATCATCGCCAAACAAATATGTGTGAAGCTTCTTTACATCTCCTGCAAGATCAGTGCAGACTAGTGAATCCTTTACGCCAAATACACCAAGCGTTCCAAGTGACAAATCATACGTATATGGAAATCCTTCTGTATCAATAATGCTATAGCTGTTTACATCTGCTGCCAGAGCAAACAATTCATCATTTGACAGCGTTGTATTGATATTAGGGCACGCATAGCGCACTGCTGTAAGAAGCGCTGACGGTGATGCTACCTTTGCCTGCTGAAGCATCTTATCGATTACTTCACGCTGACGGCTTGTTCTTCCCATATCCATACCTGTCGTATAACGGTTACGACAATATGCAACTGCATATACACCATTACAAAGCTGATAACCTGCCTGTGTCAGCTGAGGCTGCCAGATACCTGTTGCCTCCTCAATCTCCGTGATGTAACCTGTAATATATCCCTTTTCAACCTCTTCCGGCGTAATATCAAGATAAATGCCGCCGATTGCATCAATAACACGAATAAGAGCTGCCCAGTTAACTACAACAACATCCTGAATCTGAAGATCAAGATTCATATTGATCATACTGATCATATCAGTGTCGCTTCCCTTTGCAAACTCAGAGTTTGCAAGGTCAAATTCATCTCTTGAATACATCTTAAGAAGCGTATCACGATAAACAGACACCAGCTTAACTTCCTTTGTTTTTACATTGATGCTGCAGATCATCATAACGTCAGACTGAACACCATTTCCACCGCCAAGATTAGCCTGATCTCTTGCGTCAACACCAACTAATAAAATATTCCAGTAACCATTTACTGTTTCCTGATGACTTAAAATATCATCAACTGTCGTAGCCTGTGTAACCTCGCTTACATTGATCACACTTCCAGGCTTCGCAGATGAAGACTCCGGCACACTTTCCTGCTCACCAGATTTTTCAGACTCTTTTTCCTGTTCCTTGCTTTGCGGCTCCGTCGTGGCTGTCTGCGCCTCCTCCTGCTGATCATTATCTCCATTATTTGCAAACGTTGCTACGTAAATTTCTTTCTGGTTAATTGTTGAACGCTGCATCGTGTTGAGAATACTAACTGCATAACAGCAAATCGAAAGTGCACAGACAAGAAGGAACTCTGTAATTACCAAAAGAGTTCGTCTGACTCTTCTTGCCTTAGCAGCCTTTTTTCTCTGCTGCTCTCTTTTGTTTTTCATTGAGGAACGTTTTTCAGCCATTTTCTTATTATGCCTTTCTGTAGCCTGCCATCTATACAGGTACTATTTTTTTAATATGCATTCTTATTGACAAAGCCTTTAAATACAGTCAAGAATAAAATCCGGATATCAAAGCTGACACTCCAGTTTTCAATATAGAAAAGATCAAGTTCAATGCGCTTACGAATGGATGTATCTCCTCGAAGGCCATTCACCTGTGCCCATCCAGTCATACCTGGACGAACCTGATGCTTAATCATATAACGTGGAATCTCTTCCTTAAACTTATCGACAAAAAACGGTCGTTCCGGACGCGGACCAATCAGGCTCATATCGCCCTTTAAAACATTAAAGAGCTGCGGAAGCTCATCAATACTTGTTTTTCTTATAAAGCGGCCAACAGGTGTCACTCTCACATCGTTCTTTGTCGTCCATTTGCTTACCTCCTCGGAAGCCTTCTGAACAGTCATTGAGCGAAACTTATACATTTTGAATGTACGATTGTGAAGCCCGACACGCTCCTGCTTAAAAATGAGCGGTCCCGGTGAACTTAACTTTACTGCAATAGCAGCTGCCAGCATAATTGGTGAAAACAAGACTATGCAAAGCAGTGATCCTACTATATCCATCGCACGCTTTATAAATGCATTTCCTGCCTCCATAAGCGGTACATGGCGTATATGGATAAGCGGAAGGCCAAGAAAATCAACCGTATATGGCTTCGTAGAGATGATATCGTTATAATCTGGAACAAACTCGGTGTGAACACCTGATTTCTCGCAAACATGAACGATCTCCTCGAGACGGTCGTATTCCTTTAGCTTCAATGTAATGATGATGCTCTCTGCAATATTTTTTGAAAGATATTCCTCCAAAGACTCTATTGGACCAAGAACTGAAATGCCTCTCACTGACTCATTTGTGTGTAAATGATCATCTAAGATACCTAGAATATCATATCCCCATTGCTTATGCGTCAGAACACGTTCAATATAAGCCTCTGCTGCCTGACTGTAACCGACAATCAATACTGGTTTTCGGTTGAAGCGGCTGTTTCCAAGCTTCATCAGGATGAATCGGAATATATTTCTCCAGACAACCATAAATATTGTATTTAAAATGGTCATCCATAAAATCATCATTCGCGAAAAGCCAACAATCCAGTTGTAGCCATCTGTGTTTGAGATTACAAAGAATACGGCAAATAAAATCAATGCGCCAATAATATTTACCTTGCCGATTAAAACTGCTTCTTTTCTTCTTCCTGTCATGCGAAATGAACCATATATATGGAAGAACGCATACAGCACTAGATAACTTATAACAATAATCACAAGCGGCGGCCAGTAATTGCGGCTGTCAAATGGCGCCAGATTATTTTGAAGTGCAAACTGGATCAGATAACTGATCACGTAAGATACGGTCAGCACAATTGCATCAATCACAACGCTTACTGCCGTATAGGTTTGTTGTTTTCCTGTATTCATAAAAACCCTTTCAGGAACTGCTTTTTAAGCAGCATGTAAGCTTTTGGCAAAGAGAAACTGCCAAAAGCCGTACCTATCATACTTGAAAATTGCCAAAAGTACAACCCCAAATTTCCTGTATTTTGAAATTGTAAGAAAAACGTAACTATTCTGCTTATAGTTTTCGCTTTGCCAGCTCTATAATATACGTAACTGTATTTTCCCACAGTTCCTTTTGTATCTGCCAATAGTTTCTTATATCTCTTCCTCTGAAAAATACCTTTTTACATTTTTTTCTAGTTGAGATTCCTTCCTTTAATCCGTCGACATAGTCTTTTCCAAAGCCGATCTTCATAAAGAAACACCATTTTACAAAATATCCTGCGGCCAATGTCGGTGCATTTAAAATAAGCTGTGGCAGCGGCATATTCTTATAGTTGACATACACTGAATTTCGTGCAGAAAGCTTTACCTTGAAGCTATTATATTTTGAACCGCTTGTTCCGCTTCCAACATGATATACCTTTGCTGTCGGACAATATACATTTCGATATCCCTGAATCTTTGCTCTATAGCCAAGATCCAGATCCTCTAAATATGCAAAATGCAGTTCATCAAATAATCCTATCTTTGCAAACAGCTCTCTTCTGTACATAGCAGCACCTGCACAAGCCGAAAAAACCTCTGCCGGCTCGCGATAGTCACCAACAGGCTGTCCCACACCGCGCTGAAATGCCCAGCCAAGACAAGTATACAGATCACCTGCATCATCCATCTTTTCATGGTCATGAAACTGAATCATCTTGCAGCTGACAGAAAAAATATCATCAGCTGATTCCATTGTCTTTATCAGTTCCTCTACCATCTTCGGGAAGGAACGTGTATCGTTATTTAACAACAGTACATATGGTGTCGTGCACATGCCAATTCCCACATTGACACCTCCGGAAAAGCCAAGATTGTGTCTCATTACTGCAATCTTTACCCACGGATAATGTTCTCTTATATAAGAAACACTATCATCCTGCGATGCATTGTCAATCACAAGCGTCTCAAAATCCTTGCTTGTCTGACGCTCCAATGAAGAAAGGCAATCATCTAAAAAACGCTTTCCATTATAGTTCGGAATGACAATCGTTACTTTCTTTTCCATTCTGCTACCCATGCCTTTCCACAATTATTTTTTTGATGCTGAATATTCTCCGCGCGCAATTAGCTGCTGCTTACGCGCTTCTTTTATGGTATGGTTGATTTTGTAATACTCCAGATAAGACAGATTCGGGTTGTAATACGGATCAACAAAAGTTGACAAAATATCCCACTTTGAATTTAAAAGCATCATCTCGTTTCCAAAACGGATAAAACGATCTGTCGTATCTTCCATACCTCTTGATTTTGACTCATAGTGGAAAAGCTTTACATCAGCATCATATACAATAAGATAACCAGCTTTTCTTACCTTCAGACAAAAATCAACATCATTAAATGCCACCTGAAACTCTTCTTCAAGTCCGCCTACTTCTTCATATACTGATCTTTTTACAAGAAGACATGCTGCCGTAACTGCTGACACATCCTGTGAAGAAATAGCTCTTCCCATGTACCCCGGATCATCCTCATGAATACCCTTAAAGACATGATCCGCCAGTCCGCCAGCACCTACCAAAACGCCGGCATGCTGAACGGTATGATCATTGTATAACAGTTTTGCACCAACAATACCAACCTCAGGACGCATGCAAAAGCCTAACATACTCTGGAAAATATCTGGTGTTATAAGCTCAACATCATTGTTCAGCAGCATGATATAATCACCCTTTGCAAACTTAAAACCAAAGTTGTTGATTGCAGAGTAATTAAAGCCAGCTTCCCAATACACAACCTTTACGTTGTCATGCTCCTTTTCAATCTTTTCATAGTAAGCAAATGTTTCCGGCAATACACTATTATTTTCAATGATGATAAACTCATAATTTTGATAGTCAGCACGTTCAAAAAATGAATTCAGGCAGACATCTAAATCATCTGTGTGATCCTTATTAGGAATCAGAATCGACACAAGCGGCTCTTCTTTTAATGTAAACTTTGTCTGATACCAACCATCAACAGCACCTTCCTGCGCACGTGCATTCCATCCAATACGCTTATAATGCGCATTTAATGCTGCCTTTCCTGCATGAATCGCATACATCTTGTTTCCCTGGCTTGCTGCGGTTGACTGATTTGAGCAGCGCCAATGATACAAAATGCGCGGACAGTGATAGATTTTTTTAGTGTTCTCCGTCAGGCGAAGCACAAAATCATAATCCTGTGCACCGTCAAATTTCTCGTTCAGTCCTCCAACAGTGTCTACGAGTGATTTTCTCACTGCCAGAAAATGGCACATATAATTATTTGCATGGAGCAAATCAATATTAAAATCAGACTTAAAGTGCGGATAAAAATAATGAGCTGCATACTCATCTGTCTTATCCTCATCACTGTAGAATACATCAATTGTCTTGTCTTTATTTAGTGCATCTACGTAGCAAAAGAGTGCATCTGGCTCCAAAAAGTCATCATGATCCAAGAAAGCAATAAACTCACCTGTTGATGCCTCAATACCTGCATTTGTGTTTTGTGCAATTCCCAGATTTTTTTCAAGACGAATCACCCTGATACGCTTATCTCTCATTGCCCAGTTTTCTAATAATGATGTCAGATGTACATCCTCGGGAGATGCATTTACAAGACACAGCTCCCAGTTTGCATAGCTTTGGTACATCATAGAACGCACCAAATCCTTTAAAAATTTTGCCGGAGTGTGATAAAGCGGAACAACAACAGAGAACTTCGGTGCATACGAAAACTTTGTTTTACGCTGTGCAAAAAGCTCCTGTCTGCTGACGCGCATAATACGAAGCCATGTATCGTAATCAGCATACTCATTTCTTGTCAGCTTCTTTTTCAGCCAAACAAGACTTTTCTTTGTATTTACATACTGTGCCTTGCTTTCCTTTAAAAACTTTCTTGCTGCAATCAATGCCGGATTTAATGGAAGACTCTGCTCAGATATGACACTCCCCTGTGCATCCTTTTCCTTAAAATGAACTGTTACAAGATGCTGGCCGCTAAATGGAATCTCAAGAAAGATTCCAACATGACCCGCCTTTGGATCTCCATATTTAGCAAGACCAACATCTGGTCTTGCTGCCCATGTAACGATTGCATCAACTGGTTCCTTTTTCTCATCGGTAACTGTAATTTCTATCTCATTCTCTGCAACAGATGACACAGCCCAACCAGTTGCAAATATTTTTCCGTTTTTTACAAATATCGAATCAAAACAATATTCCATTGCTTTTCCTTTCGCGTTTGATACCATCCTGCCTTATGGCAGCTTGTAATAACCGTTTTTAAGTGAAAGATTTCTATTGTAATATGGATCACTGCCCATTACATGCTTCCACTTATTTTTCATATATTCTGCCTCTCTTGCCAGTCTTGCCTGCTTCTGTGGTGAATCTTCATAACCTCTTGAACGTGACTCATAATGATACAGATGTGCAAACGCATCATACACAACAAGATATCCTGCCTCGCGAAGCTTAAGACACAGATCAACATCATTGTAGGATACTGCAAGATGCTCGTCCATACCGCCAACTTCTTCATACACCTTCTTACGAATAAGAAGACATGCTCCAGTTACTGCTGAAAGATCCTGTGAAAATGAAGCTCGTCCCATATAGCCCGGATCATGCTCTGGATATTCCAAAAACTGATGAAATGCCACTCCTTCAACACCAACGATTACGCCAGCATGTTGAACTGTATCATCCTCATATAACAGCTTTGCACCTACAGCGCCTACATCTGATCTTCTTGCATAGCCAACCATGCTTACAAGAAAATCTGGATCAATTACCTGTGTATCGTTATTTAATAAAAGAAGATATTCTCCATTTGCTTTTTTAGCTGCAAAATTTTGAATTGCTGCATAATTAAAGCCATGCTTCTCAGAATGACGTGCATCATCCATCTTCCAAGTCTCTACACGTATGCGCTCATCCTGTTTCTTTAGCTTTTCATAATAATCAAAGGTTGCATGATCCTCACTATTATTTTCAATAATAAGAATCTCAAAATTTGTATATTCTTTTGTGGCAAGAAGTGATCTCACACAGCGATCAAGATCTTCTGTATGATCTTTATTAGGAATCACAATTGTCACAAGAGGACGCTCTGTATACAGATACGTTGTCTTATAATACCCTGGTAAAAATGTATTGTCAACCTTCGCCTCAATTCCATGACGATCATAATATTCCTGCAGTGCACGCTTTCCAGCCTCAAATGCATATGATTTGCTGTCTGTATTAGCAGAAGTGGAACCCTTATGGCAGCGCCAGCTATAGAGAATCTTTGGAACATGGACAACACTCTTACTCTCATCAATGCAGCGAAGCACCAGATCAAAATCCTGTGCACCATCAAAATTCGGGCGGAAACCACCGACCTTTTTTATAATAGATGTCTTCACTGCAAAAAAATGACAGATATAATTGTTTGTGTGAAGAAGATCTGGATTATAATCTGACTTAAAATGAGGAAAATAATGAAGCTTTCCTTCCTGATCTACCTTATCCTCATCACTGTAGATACAATCCGCATCACCATTTTCGTTTATTGCTTTTACAAATTCAAATAAAGCATTCGGTGACAGAAAATCATCATGATCAAGAAGTGCTGTATAACTGCCTGTTGCAAGCGCCAGTGCCTCATTCGTATTTCCTGCAATTCCCAGATTTTTTTCCAACTTACGATACTTGATTCGTGGCTCTTTGCTCATATATTTACGCACCTGCGCATCAAGTTCTTCATCCTCTGGGCTTCCATTTGCAAGACACAGCTCCCAATTTTCATAAGTCTGCTTTTGCACACTTTGAATCATATCGTCTAAAAAACCTAAAGGTGTATGATACAGCGGAACAATGATTGAAAACTTCGGATGAAGTGCAAAATGAGTAGTCTTTTCTTTCAGGCGCTTGGCAAACCCGGGATACTGCTTCTCATACCAAATCGCGTATTTTTTTTCCTCTGGTTCAAAATCTATATATTTTTCCTCAAGGCAGAAATCTTTAATGCTTTTTGCGCGCTGCAGTCGGCGAATACGCCCCTTAATGCCATGCTGATAGCGATAAGCGGCCAAAAGACCTGGACAGTCAATAAGCTGCTCTAATACATCCTCTGGATGTTCCTTACTTGTGAATACCGCGTAGCAATTTGTCATTTCACCCGGCTCAAATGAAAATGTAAGACCATATTTGTCAAAGGACGCATCCTGATAAATGACCTGTCCTACATCGGCACGTTTTACGCGGCTTACCTGAGCATCAAGGATGCTTCCATCCTCCTTACGAATGGTAAGACACACCTCATCTCCTGCTGTTTCTGGTGCCGCCCATCCGGCACAAGTCACTTTTCCATTCAGATATACCACTGAATCTAACGAACTTCTCATACCAATCCTTTCTGCCCGAAGCTTTGCATCTGTTTTTGTTACAGTCTGTAGGCGTCACACACTTCCTTAACATCGCCAAACATCTTCACCGTATGGTTTTCAAGCCATACAACACGATTGCACATTTCACGAATCTGATCCAGATTGTGTGATACATATAAAACTGTAGTTCCTCCCGCCATTAATTCCATCATGCGTGCGTGACTCTTTTTCTGAAAATTTTCATCGCCAACAGAAAGAATTTCATCAACGATCAAAATTTCAGGATTGACAACCGTTGCGATTGAAAAAGCCAGACGCATCAGCATACCTGATGAATAATTTCGAATCGGTGTATTGATAAACTCACCGAGTTCTGAAAATTCCAATATGTCGTTATAGCGTGATTCAAGAAATTCCTTCGAATATCCTAAAACCGCGCCGTTTAAATAAATATTTTCCTTTCCGGTCAAATCGTAGTCAAAGCCAGAGCCAAGCTCAAGCATCGGCACAATACCGCCTCCGCGATAAACGCTTCCCTCTGTTGGCTTTAAAATTCCGGAAATGATCTTTAAAATTGTACTTTTTCCGGCGCCGTTTCGGCCTATCAAACCGATTACCTCGCCTTTTTTTACATCAAATGACACATTCTTAAGCGCCCAGAAATCCTTATATTCCACCTGACGCTTAAGCATCTTTGTCACCATCTCCTTAATACTCGTAACCCTGTCGTTTGCCATGCGAAAACGCATAGACACATTTTCGACGCGGATTATGCTGTTATTTTCATCTGCCATTTTTATTAACTATGCCTTTCCATAACCTGCAATTTATAAACTTAGATATACAGTACAAACTGATCCTGCGTCTTTTTAAATACTGTTCCGCCGATTATAATCATGACAAGTGAACAAATCGCACAGATAAAATACTCGCTGATTGCAGGAGAACATCCATCAATAATAATAGTACGTACAAACGTTACATAATGATACAGCGGATTAAACTGCATCACCTTTGCCAGCCATCCTGCACCACTTCTTTCCAGCATACTTGTACTGTAGATGATCGGTGTTGCATACATCCACATGGTAGAAATAACTCCCCACAAAAACTCAACATCATGGAAAAATACCATGAGGCTTGAAAGCAGAAATCCCATGCCGACTGCAAAAGAAATTACAAAAATAAGTGCGAGCGGCAGCAAAAGAATTGACCAGCGAATATATAGACCGTTAAACAGACCATAGAAAATCGTAACCAGAAGAAGCGGAACCATTGAAAGCACCATGTTGATGCTTGCAGACAGAACTTTTGTAACCGGGTAAATATATTTTGGCACATAAACCTTTGTAATCAGCGATGCATTGCTGATAATTGCACGCATTGCCTGATTACAGCAGTCATTAAATCCATTGAAGATTACGATACCGCAAAGCAGATAAATTGCATAGTGCTGAACTCCTGCATCACGCACGCCAAGCAGCTTACTGAATACAACATACTGGACGGTCATCATCAAAAGTGGATTTAAAAAGCTCCAAAATACACCAAGCACCGATCTTTTGTACTTGATTTTAAAATCTCTTGAGATCAGCTGCTCCATCAAAAACTCATACTTTGCAAGCGTCTGAATAAAGGAGCCTCCCGCTGTAGTTAAGCCCTTCTTTTCTCTGTTAACCATGTGCACACCATATAATGCAAGCGCTAACAAAGATGCAATCTCAAACACAAAAGCTGTAACAATTCCTGATGTGCTTGATCCAATCTGAGGCCATGCTAAAAAATCCACAAGCAAAAATAGAAGAAATAATGTCGCAACTGCTACTTTACTGACCTTTTTTAAATCATATTTTTTATTATTCATATTCTTTCTTTATCCTGCTATCACCTTTTTTATTCAAAATGGAAGGTATCCTTTAATCCCAACCACTTCTTATCCTTCTCAGAAAGAATCGGCTCTACGCCCTCTGGAATCGGCCAGTCAATTCCGATCTCAGGGTCACTCCAAAGCACACCGCCCTCATCGCCTGGATGATAAAAATCAGTACACTTATAAGCAAACTCAGCTTCATCAGTCAATACTACAAAGCCATGTGCAAAGCCTTCTGGAATATAGAACATCTTCTTATTTTCAGCAGTAAGCTCAACACCAAACCACTTTCCGTATGTCTTTGAATTGGCACGCAGATCGACAGCTACATCAAACACACCGCCGCGAATTGCACGAACGAGCTTACCCTGTGGATACTGCTTCTGGAAGTGAAGTCCGCGCAATACACCCTTTACAGACATAGACTGATTATCCTGAACAAACTTCATATCTAATCCAGCCTCAGCAAAATCATTATAATTATAAGTCTCTACAAAATAACCTCTCTCATCCTTAAATACTGTAGGCTCGATTACATATAATCCCTCAATATCACAGCCTGTTACTTTAATTTTTCCCATTTTATCTTTTCCTCCTGTTTTTTGTTTATGAGATTTTTATTCCTGCCAATATTTTTTATTCATTGTACAGAAACTAATCAGCTTCTTTGGCAGCTTATAATATTTTTCTCCAAGCTTGTAGCCCACAACCTTGCAGCCTGAAATATATACAAGGCGAAACAGCTGTGCAAACTCATGATGACGAACCAGATAGCGTGCCGTGTCAAACACAAGGCGTTTGCCCTCGCCAAGTGCTTCCACATTGTGAAATGCCTCCTGATTATCTGCATGTGAAACACCATTATCGAAATTTCTTTGAAACTGCTGAAATCCAGTATAATTGTGTGAGTGAATCACTCTCGCCTCTGCCACGTAAGCCACAGAGTAGCCCGCATTTATAGCTGTGGACGCAAAGACCATATCTTCATTAAATATTGCCTCCGGCAAAAATCCACCTAATTCCTCATACGTGCTTTTGCGGTACATTGCACAGGAATTTGAACAAAAATAAGTTTTAATTCCAAGTGCCTGAATATCTGCCTGTGTCTTTACCCTGCTTTCTGCCGGATAATTAAAATTTCTGGTAAAGCGTTCAATTGCTGAGTCTGTCTTTTTAGCAAGCTGTCTGGCATAAGCCGCAGCGACAAGCGGATCATCAAACGCCTTTGCTAAATACTCTACCAAATGAGTATCAGCCGGAACTGCATCCTGTGTCATAAACAGCATCAAATCAGCAGTTGATTTTCTTGCTGCCATATCTCTTGTCGCACCGTGATCAAATTCTTCCGGCGCAATATGATAAACTTCCATATTGGCTGGCCAGCGAAGATTCTTTGGGAAACCAGCTTCGTCTGTGTTGATCACAATAATGCGTTCCACCAGATGGGTCTGCTTTTCCAGCCGGTCTAAAATCTTTTGAAGCTTTTCATCCGGATAACTCGCCGGAATAATTACATCTACTGTTTTCTTTTCTTGCATATCTACCCACATTTCCGCCGTTAAACGGCCTTTTATCGGCAATCCTATTTAGGATACCACAATCTAACTTTTTTGTAAATCTACTTTTTTACATATAAATAGAGTGCCCCCGTCAATGCAAACCAAAACCATGTTGTCGGCACAGTAAACCACGACGAGAAGAACGACAATGTTAAATATAGTGCAAGCTGTGCGTAAAACAAATATAAAATCGGATTACGGCTCTTTCTGATCTTTTGTGTGAGTGCGGCACAGACAGCACCAAGAATCAAGCCAAATAAAAGCACACCTATTAAACCAAAATCATAATACGCATCGTAAATTAATGTCAGTGTATTAAGTTCTTTAATAGTAACAGGCATCTCAAAGGCAACTAACGCAGGAAAAACAAATTTCAGTCCTGTAAGTGCAAACACCGGAAACAGCTGCTTTAATCCAAAGGTGTGCGCTACCAGACCCTGCTGCATAGCCTGTGTCAGGCAATTAAAATTTGAGTAATTATTTGCAATATACATATACGCATACTGCAAGAAAAGCGGCATATTCTCATCCTTCATCTGAAAAATGCTATTTAAATAGCCCGGCTCATAATTTCTTCTGATTGTCATGAAAACTGCTGCCGCAATCACAACTGCCGCTGCTGCACCAAGCATGGCAAACAGCTTTTTCTTATTTACATTTGGGCGCATCAAAAGAAAAATGAGAATTGGAAGCGCAAGTGTCAGTATAAACTGAAATTTAGAAACACTCAAAATCGGAATTGAAGCTGACAGCGCATTATAAACAAACAGCTGAATAATCTTTCCTTTTCCAAGCGGCTGTCTGTCTTTTTTCTTTTCCGTGTACGTTAACAGGTAAATCAATGTAAGCGAATGCGTGAACATACAGCTGACTGTAAAATAATGTACACCTGAAATATGAAAATGATCATATGCGTGTGTCTCAGCTGAAAAAAGCGGCACATATCCTAAAATGACAGCTTCAAGAACAAATGTTGCAAATGTCACAAGTGATACAATACGTATGCAGCAAAATAAACGATTTTGAAACTGCTCTTTGGTGACTTCTTTTTTTGATATCTGGCCTTTGCTTTCTAATGCAATTTCCCGTTTCAAAAGATATACTTCGATTACTTCATATCCCACTAAAAATAAAAGATAAAAGCCTCCAAATGAAAGCCACGTCTGATTAGTCCATGGAGACTGCAGATTACTTAGCTGCATAACACCAAGTCCCTCTCCTGCCGTCCAAAAAACAGAAAGCAGAAATCGAAACGACACCAAGCTTTGATCTTTCTTATAAAAGTAAATCCCCATCACAGCTGCTGCCACAAGAAGTACACAGCCTGCTGCCACAAAAAATTCATTTTTTTCTAACACCATAGCCAAAAAAGCAAAAGCTCCATATATGGCATAAGGCAGAAGCAACTGTCTGCCTCTGCCCCCTATATTATTCGCCAAGACCATTTTCAATCCCCGCTATTACGGCCTTTAACGCTTCTTCTTCATCAACTCCGTCACAGACAACTTCAATTTCATCACCGTTTTTTACACCTGCACCGAGCACGCTTAATACGCTCTTTGCATTCGCGGTAACGCTGTTAAACTGAAACTGAACCTTTGATTTGTAGTTCATTGCGATCTTGCATAAGATCCCTGCCGGTCTCAAATGAAACCCTGTCATATTTTTTACTGTTATCTTCTGGCTTACCATACTGATCCTCTTCCTTTCCTACTTCTATAACAAGGCAAAACTTTATCTGCCTGTTTTTAACTGTTTATTGTTCATCATTCTCCTGTGAGACATTGTCCTGTGTTGTCTCAGGTACTGTCTGCGATGAAGCTTCTGATGTTTCCTGCGTACTCGGCGTTACTGTACTCTCTGTTACCGTCGTACTTTCTGTCTCTTGCGCTTCTGTCTGTGCAGTTTTATCAATAATGCGAACTGATACAATCAGATCCTGCATCATTGTATATGCACTGTCTAGCGTAAGAGTAACAGGAACATTTATATATTCTCCTGCTTCAAGTCCCCCGACATCAATCGTACCCTGAAGTGTCTCTGGATTAAAACTATCAAGGTCTGCCTGCAGTGCCTGAAGCGTTAATGTCAATGCTGGATCAATCAGTTCATACTCATACTCTGGCTTTGTATTTACTAATTGAAACTGATTTGCATCAATCTGAAAGCTTTCCGTCTGCAGCTGTTCTAACTCGATCGTTACAGAAATTGTACCGCTTTGCCCTTCAGAAAGTGTAATTCCTTCAGGAAGATACTGTTCAATCGCAATATCAAAAGTCTTATTGCTGCTTGCCCCGGTAATATCAAGTTCCCTGCTTGGAATACTTACTGTTGAAATGTTAGCGAGTGCGTTTTTAGAGCCGGATATTGTCAAAAGCTTCGGTGAGTAATCTACCTTGCTCACCACATATCCATCTGCTGGTGTTCCACTGCTTCCTGCTATGCTTATACTTATTTCTTTTGCCTGATTTAAGCTTACCGTAACCTCTACTGTACTCTGACTGATTGTAAGGCCGCTTCCTGATAAGGTACGATTATTTCCATCATACAGTGCAAGCGGTGCTGTTATGCTTCCTCCGTCTGTAATCGCGCTTAGATCTACATTTGCCTTGACAGCCGCCAGATTCGAAAATGCACTTGTCGGACCGCTTACAGTTACACGAGACGGATCGCTTGAAAGTGTTCCAATCTGATATCCTTCTGGAAGCTCTTTTGTAGTATTAAACTGTACAAGGTATGTGGCAGATTTTAATGTATCAAGCACAACCTTTACATACCCTTGCGACTGTGGATATTCCCAGCTTTGAATATATGTGGCAGATGATGCCTTTGTAATCTCAATGCTGATCTTGCTGGCTTCCGGTGCTTCCTTAACATCACCAATCACTTCTGTAAGATCTGCTTTTACTGTAAAATCATCGGCAGAAAGATATCTTAAACGGCTTCTATGAAGCTTAACTGGAATCGTGATAGCATTTGGTTTTGAAATTGCCACCATATTTTTCTCAGCCAAGCCGCTTTCTTCATATGTGATCGGAACGCTTACACTGCTTGTTATAACTGGATCCTGTGTATTATTTAATACTAGCCACAAAAGGACTGCCAGTACAAACCCCAAAAGCTTAAGTGGAAAATTTTTGAGAAAAAGTTTTTGATTTTGACCTTTATTTTTCATGTCGCTTCCTTCCTTTCCTCAGCCTATCCCACACAGTCTGCGTCTTTTCGCTTCTTTGTGTTCCTCCAAGCAATTCTCTGAGCCTGTCACTGTTAACATTTCGATACAGCTGTCCATCCTTTGTAAGTGATACCTGTCCTGTCTCCTCTGACACAATAACTGTCAGAGCATCAGTCACTTCACTGATGCCAAGACCTGCACGATGTCTTGTTCCAAGCTCCTTACTTATCGTTTTATTTTCTGATAACGGAAGATAGCATGTAGCGGCCGTGATTCTGTTTCCACGAATCACAACAGCTCCATCATGAAGCGGAAGGTTGTGCTCAAAGATCTGCACCAGAAGCGGTGCACTCACAATGGCATCCAGCAAAATACCAGTTGCAATATATTCGTTCAGCACAAATTTCTGCTCAATGACAATCAATGCTCCTGTCTTTGCACGCCCCATGCTAAATGATGCACGAACAATCGCATCAATAGTATCATCCGCATTTTCTGCAACTTTATCTTTCGTACTTGAAAGTGAAAAAAGTTCAAATAAATGATTTGTTCCAAGCTGCTCTAATGCACGGCGAATCTCCGGCTGAAAAATAACAAGCAATGCTGTCGCCACATACGGCGCAATTCTATTAAAAACCATCACAATATTATTCAGCTGTAAAATAACCGCCAGTATATACATCGCAAAAATAGCTGCCGCACCCTTTAACAGAATCCACGCCTTGCTCTGCTTAATCCATAAAATAATATGATAGATAAAATAGGTGAATATAGCAATCTCCAGGACATCGCTTAATGTCATGGAAGCCGCTGACCAGCGTATATAATTTTCATAAAATCCTCTGATGGCTTCCATCCTTCTATCCTTTCTCCTGCTTACGTGCGGAAATAATCATCCAGAGAATGGTCATCATCCACAAAGGAATCTTCCTCGGATGTTTCACCATCTCCTGCTTTTGTTATCGTAGTTACTTTTTTATCTGTTCTTGCAACAGAATATTTTGGTATTGCTCTAACATAATACACATAATTTTCATCCTCATATTCCAGAAACTCTGTATGCGTTCCGTCTAGCAAAAAGAGAAACACATGAAGAACACTCGAAATAAGAACGCCAAGTATAATAGAAATACTTAGATACAGCAAATGAACAGTTACACCAAATGCTACATTGCCCACCATGACAATCAGCACATAACATGCTGTTCCTGCTGCAATTGCAATTGCCCATGCGTAAGAATACGGAAGCTTTCGAATCATGTAAACAACAACAATTGTGACTACAAGTGCTGCCATTAAGAGTAAGATGCGTTCATTGCTTCCAATTGCCTTTATAAAATAGGCCGCCTTTTCCATTGATGTCAGTCTTTGAGCTGACGCCTCAAGTACTGAACTATTTTGGCGAAGCGTTAAAATCATGCCATATACAAATGTACCTGCAGCCGCCGGAATCACTGCAATTGGTCCACATAAAAGACCAATAGGAATCGCTGCTGCACCTGTCAAATTCAGCATTCCAGCAAGACACATAACTGTGATCAATACTGACTGTCTTGGCTTAAATATAAAATACGTCAACAACAAAAATAAAAAGAATGCTGCTGCAGTCACACCTGCTTCCACTGAAATCATAAGCATATGAACAACCACAAATATTGACACTAAAAGCGAACACGCATCAATCGGAATTACAAGTGCCACAAGTGTGGCAATCACGATTTCTGCCCAGCTTCTAGGATTCATACTGCCTGATAGCTGACTGTGAATCATATAAAATACAAGAAATGCCAGCAAACATTTTGTACAGATGCGCACATATGCTTCATAGCGGCCATAAACCTCACTTATCTTTTGCCGTAGTTCCAGCAGAGCTGTCATTGATCTGGCTCCTTTCCGTATAGTAATCCTCAAGTGCCATCAAATGCTGTCTATATTGACGAACTAAAACAGCTGCTGTGCGATAGCGTCTGCTATAACACTGATGAGCCATTGCAAGTACCGCTGTTAAAAAGCCAAGATATCCAACAACCCATATACAGCCGATTCTAATCAGCACCTGCCTTGAAAAAGAAACTGTCTGTGTACCATTGCCCATACAAATAACACCTATAAGTGTAAGCAGCAAATAGGCCATTGTATAGCAAATCCATATTTTAATCATCTGAATGGATACATAATCTTTTTTTCGGTATCCACAGATTTCAATAGCGCGGCGTTCTTCCCTTTTTTGAATCATTGCCACTTGTGTCATCATGCGGATCTTTTCCTCTTTGATCATGCACTCACCTCACTCTACAGATTCTTTTTTTACTCTTTTTATAGTATAGCACACATTACTGGATTTTTGTAGAAGTTTTTTTAAAATTGTTAACTATTTAACGCGGTATAAAAAAATAAAACAGCCCCTATGTTTTCACACAAGGACTGTCTTCTTCTCAATTACAGCTCAATGCTTCCTGTGATCTCACCGTTAATTACATAATGTGCCTTTCCTTCTTCTGGCTTTACATATACCTTTAAGTCAACTAACTCGGAAATCTTTCTCTTCATCTCTTTCTTCCACATTTCCTCAATGCGTGCAGTGATGCTGCTTAACTGAACTTCTTTACCATACCACTGAAGATATACTTCTCTTGTCTTCTTTACTGTAGCCTTCTTTGCTGTTTCTTTTGTCTCTGCAACTGCTGCAGTTTCCTTCTTTGTTTTTGCTGCCATATGTATAATCCTCCCATCTTGATCAATTCATATATAATGTACAAAGCCATTCTGTTAAAACAAAATGGCAATGCACGTGCAACCTTTATTTACATCAATTATAAATTATACTCTCCGTGTTTTAAAAAAGCAACCCATTTTATGAAAAATGGTTGTTTTTTCTAGCCTTATCTACTATAATCAAACTAGTTCTATCTAAGTTTCATAATAAAATCAGGCTGCTGTGCCGGCCTGCTACACGAATGGTACAGAGAAAAGAGGTTATCATGAAATTTTTAAAACAAAATTCCGTTAATCTTTTGATAAGCCTTTGTGAACTGATTATCGGAATCCTGCTTCTCATTGACCCTACCGGCTTTTCAAACGGAATCATAATCGCCTTCGGAGCAGCCTGCCTCGCCTTTGGTGTTGTACAGATCGTGTTTTACTGGAAAAAACCGCTTGCAGAGGCAATCTCGCGTTTTTATTTGATGAAGGGACTTATAAGTATTTCCGTTGGTCTTTTTTGTATATGCTTCTCCCACTGGTTTTTAGAAACCTTCAAGCTTCTTTCTTTCCTGTATGGAATTCTTCTTCTTATTTCTGGATTTTATAAGGTTCAGTGGAGTATTGATCTTCTTCGCCAAAAAGAAAAGCGTTGGTGGCTTGCCGCAGTAAGTGCAGGACTGTCCATTCTGTTTTCTCTTATTATCATCGGAAACCCATTTTCAACTGTTACTGTCACATGGATTTTTTCTGGTGTTGTGCTAATTGCAGAAGCAATTATTGATATTGTGATGCTTCTTTTAATTCGCGTATTTGTAAATGCTAAGTTTCCAAAGATAAAGAAAAAAGAAAAATCTGTCAGTGATGATTCCTTGCAGCAGGCAGATACAGCTTCACAGCCAACCTCATCTGAATCATCAAATGACTCAAATGAAACTCCATAATTAATATTTTATCAAAAAAGATCAGTCAGCAGTTATGCCGCCTGATCTTTTTATTATTTCTTATCTAAATAGCTTTTCAACACGCTCGAGCTCTTTGCGAATCTGCAGATGCTGCGGACAATGACGCTCACAGAAACCACAGTTCTTGCAGTCTTCAATCAGCTTTCCGCCATCCTTTACATAATTATCGTACATCTTCTTTGCATGATCCTTCAGACCGTATACATTGTAGTATGTAAACATGTTAAAGATCTTTGGAATCTCAATTCCTGCCGGACATGGCTGACAATATTTGCAGCCTGTGCAGTAAAGCTCACTAAACTTCTTTAACTGCTCCATTGCCTCTCCAAGCTGCTGCCACTCTTCTTTGGAAAATCCTGTGCTGTCAGATGCAAGTTTTGCATTTTGCTTTACCATATCAAGTGTCTGCATACCAGATAATGCGCAATTTAAGTCTGGATTGCCCAGAACAAACTTAAATGCAAGTTCATATGTTGCAATTGATTTCTTTCCAGTAAGCTTTGCATAAAGCTCTGTCGGTGCTGCCAGTCGTCCGCCGCCTACAGGACCCATTGCAACTGTTCCAACTCCATTAGATGCTGCATAATGAAGCATTTCCTCATTTGTTCTGTCAAGCAAATTGTACTGAACAAGCATACTCTCCATCGGAATACCGCGTTTTTTTGACTCATCAATAATATACTTAATTGCAAGCGGTTCATCATGGAAGGAGAAGGAAATATGACGAATCAGTCCCTCTTCTTTTGCTTTTGCAGCATCAGCAAGCAAATCCTGTGCCATGATTGTCTGATCAAATTCTTTACGATTAATTCCCCAGAAATGATAAAAATCCAAATGATCTGTTCCCAGCTTATCAAGACTATGCTCCAGTGCACGGCGATAATCGCCAGGCTTCTTACAGACATCTAACGGAATTTTCGTTGATAACAATACCTTATCACGGAATCCCTTAACTGCTCTTCCGACAGCTTCCTCACTATTACAATTGCAATATTTTGGTGCAGTATCAAAATAGTTAACTCCCTGACGATATGCCTCTGCCACCATCTCATCTACCTTGTCCTGGTCCACATACATCTTTCCATCCTTTTCATATTCTGGAAAACGCATACATCCAAAACCAAGTGCAGAAATCTTCTCACCTGTATTTCCAAATTTTCTGTAATTCATACTTTTTACCATTCCCTTCTATAAAGTAAATACTGACAGCAAAGCCATCTCTTTAACTGTCAGTATATCATATTCCATTACTCAAAAAAAGAAAATATTCTTTCCTTTTGATGGAATATCGTAATATCAGTTGCAGTTCATGGATAAGCAAATATTGCGGCAAAGCCCGAAGGTGAATGGATTTCACGAGCCGGACACTTGGAGCAGGTCTTTCAAAGTAATGTATGATAAAAAAGAACATAAAAGGAACCTGCGGAGTTTGGTCCGGCGACGAAACCATTGCACCGACGGGCTTTTTGTTGCATGACGCATGAACTGTAACTACTATTATTCTTTTATCTTATTCAGCCAATCCTTACGGCGGTCTTTTACGTTAGTGATTGTTCCATCCGGATTTTGAATCTTCATCTGATCAAGAGAACTTCTCATATTTTCGCGGATTGAACGAAGATATTTCTGGCGCAGAGCTTGCTGTTCTTCCTTCTCTTCTGCTGTCAATGTTCCTTCTTTTTGCTTTTTTGCCAACTCATTGATTCTGGCAATTTCCTTTTCTGTTACCATAATTTTCTGCCTTTCTTGGTCTTTTGCTATTTGTTTATTAGACCTGTGTCATTATATTTACATTGATAATTTTCATATTTTCCACCGCATCTGCCTTAAAGCCATCATTTTTTGCCCGAATGTCCAGATTTTCAAATGTAAAATCAGACAACTCATATTGTGCCTTATTTGGCTCTACATTAAAGTATGTTTCACACTCGCACTTGCAATTTTTCATTGTCACATGATCAGCATAAGACAGCGGAATATCTTTACGATCCTTCAGATCGAAAAACTGTGTCCATGGATTAATATTGATAAAATTTGTAATGTTGCCCTCAATATTCTCAAGCGTAATATACTCATAATGCTGCGGTGTATCTGGGCGCATCTTTAACCATAAAAGATTACTTCCGCTTCCTACCTTAATGCGGCGCAGCAAAATATTTTTGTTGTGTACTGACTCTGATCCACATGTCAGACAGCCATGGCAGAAACCATACACACAATCCTCAACAAGAATACGCTCATTAACACCATTCTCAGGCGCAGTATCTGCCCACGGACCCTTTCCGCCCTTTAATACAACAGAATCGTCATTTACCTCCAAATAGCAATTCTTCACCAGAATATCGCTGCACACATCAATGTCAATTGCATCTGTGCTTGGCGCCTTAACAGGCGATGTCGGTGAAAAAATACGACAGTTGAGATATTTGACATGATCACAGTGATAAAGATGTGTTGTCCAAAAATGTGAATTTTGCAAATTCAAATCTGCAATAAGCACATTTTTACAATTTGACAAATACACAAGGCGCGGACGCTGTTCGTCCTTATTCGTGCACTTTGGATTCCAGCTGCGGCGAAGCCAGAATGCTTTCCAAGAGCGCATACCGTTTCCATCAATAGTGCCAGGTCCGCACATTACAAATCCATCTAACCCATCTGCATTGATTAGTGCCGAAAAATATAGACAACTCTCTCCCTCAATTCTAGTCTCGCAAATCGGATAATCAGAACAGTCATCGCTTCCCTTTAACATACCGCCCTGTGCTACGTATAAATGAACGCCCTGCTTAAAAAATAGTGCACCTGTCAAATATGTTCCTGATGGAACAACAATAACACCGCCGCCATCTTTCGCTGCCAGATCAATCAATGCCTGAATTTCCTTTGTGTAAAGCTTTCCATCATCAAGGATACCATATGCAGTCAGAACATACTGTTTTCCAATTTTCTCCAATGAAGGTACATTTGTATCATAAAACCATCCATCTATTGGAGTGCCGTCTGGGAAAGTTTCACATACATTTATATTTTTGGTTTCCATGTCAGATCCTTCTTTCTTTTTTTCGCTCTTATTTTTATTCCCACTTCATCTTACCATGACTCGAAAAATTCTTCAAGCATTTCCCACGATTGGCTTGATGCAAAACAAAAATAGGAGTACAATCAAATAAAAAATAATGAAGGTAGGTACATTTTCATGGAAAAAGTATGTGAATATGAAGGCTCTTCTCTCTGGGGCATGAATGGCGGTCAGCCAGAAAGTCCAGACGGGACGCTTCTTGTCTACGCAAAAAAGCCTAATTTGGAGGACAAGGAAAAGCAGATCACCGAGATCTGGATCTGCGACCGAAATACGCTGGCAAACGCACGCTGTATCTTTACAGTAAGCTGCGGCAACCACAATGGTCCATCTGCCACTTTTACAGATAATGATCACATTGTTTTTCGTGATATAATAAATGGATTTAGCGCATTTCGTGTCCTGAATATTCATACAGGAGAAGTTGTTTATGGACCAATCTTCGGTAAAGAAAGCCACTGTGCTGAAAATGGTCAGTATCCATTCTCCATCTCAGAGGAATTTCTGGACAAGAACCCCGATTACCCAGAACTTGATACATGTGGTATTTATCTGCTTGATTTAACAACTGGAAAGATTCGCCGCGTTGCCGATAAAAAGACTGTTTATGACATGGTTGTAAAAAGTGGCTGTACACCAAATGATCACACAACTTCAATGAGCCACGTACAGTTAAATCCATCTGCGACAAAGGTGATGATGCGTTTAAGCGTTGCCAACTGTCCTGTATTTGGTGCCCTTGGCTGCATTGACCTTGAGACTGGTAAGACACACGTCATTCCAGACAAACCAGTTCATCAGCTTTGGTTTGACGATGATACATACATGGCAACTCGTCAGTACTATGACGGTTCAAAGATTGAGATGGAAACGAGCCGTATCCAACGTTTTACACCAGACGGAGAATGCATAGAAACGCTTGGTGGAATTGGAAATCATATTGATGGTTCTCCAGACCGCAGCTACTTTGTCGGAGACCGAGCTTATCCTGGCTACCCAGCAGACATTTTCCTGTATCGCCGCGGCGAGACCACTCCTATTGCTACATTTGGTGGACAAAACTTCCAAAACTGTACTTGGAAGCTTCAGATTCATCCAAATCCAACCTTCTCACGCGACGGAAAACGAATTTACTTTAACCACCCAGTTAGCGAGAACCGCACAGAAGCTTGTTTTGTTGAAATCGATGAGCTATTAAAATAATATTTGCAAAGATAAATTTATTTTATAACAAAGTAATTTCTAAAGATACAATATCACTTAATATGAAAGGTTTTGATATGGAACGACCTAAAACGACTCATTATCAATTTTTCTGCAATCGAGAATGTGAATACTTTCCATGCCATAAAAATGCGGACCCGGACAATTTCAACTGTCTTTTTTGCTACTGCCCACTATACGCACTTGGCAAAAAATGCGGTGGGCAGTTTCGCTACCTTCCAAATGGAAATAAAGACTGCTCAAATTGTACTTTTCCGCACAAACGAGAAAATTATAAGGCAATTACATCACGATATAAGGAAATTGCCGAACTGATAAAAGAAAAAAACTAATTATTATTGCACAGCCACAATACTCAGGCATTGACATAATTTTCATAAATCTCTTTTGTCTCTGCCTGATGTGTACGGCTGACTGGTACCATTCTTCCATCAGCCATATAAAGCAACGTCCTTTCAAGGCGTACCACATATTCTAAATTTACGATATAGCTTTTGTGACACTGATGAAAATAATCAGGAAGCAAATCAACAAGATCAGTCAGCTTCTGATAAATGCGAATCTCCCGATTTTTCGTATATATGTACACATTATGCCCTCTGCTTTCCATAAAACATATTTCATGGCAGTCAATGCGCTCCATCGTCTGTCGTATTGGCAACATCAGCTGATCTCGGCAAATACGTATCATGCGATCTACCAGATACTCGGCAGGTTCCTCTCTTTTTTCAAGCACTTGTGCTGCTATGGTACAATCGCTCATATAAAGTCACCTTCCCCTCTTCTTTTTATAATAGCTTTATCCTATAACTAGTTCTATGCTTTTATATTCTTCTTTAGTATACAAAGAATCATATATAAAAACAAGCTGTGCCAAAAAGTGTGCCCGTATGTACTTCAAACTTTGTCACACAATCGTCAAAATTTGTTATCAAACAGCAAAATTTGTTATGCCAAACTGTTTGATTATATGGTACAATATACTTTAACTATATAAAGTTTTAAAGGGGGACTTCTTTGTGTCGAAATTCAGTACCTATTTAAAAAGATTAATTGCCGACAGTGGAGAAAGCATCTCTTCACTTGCACGCACGATTGGAGCAGAACGCACTTCAATTCACAAGGCACTTGCTGACGAGCGAATACTTTCCTATAAAACAGTTCAGGCACTCGCACGCCATTTTAATCTTTCCGTTGATGAACGAAAAGATTTTTTTCAGCTATATGACATTCTTCTTCAAGGCGAGGAAACGTATAACAATCGTCAGGCTGTCTGCCGTCTGTTAAACAATTTGGCATCTGTTGATTTTTCCATGGCTCCGCCTCCAGAGGTTTCTTCTCTGAATATCTCAGAACGCCTGATTAAGGGTGAATTTGCCGTCCGAAGCGCTATACGCTCAGTCTTGATATATGAAATTTCTCATACTGAAAATTCGGAGTTTAACCTTTTTCTTCCGACAAACTTAAAGTTAACTATTGACTTTATGGAATTTTGGCTTGACAACCGCAATTTTACAGTAAATGAACTGCTTTGCTTTGAAACAAGCCCAAACGCTGCTGCAAAAAATCTTGAACTTTTGCATGCTGTTATCCCACTGTGTCTTTCCTCTCGTGGTCACTATAAGCCTTATTATTTTCATGAGACGCCAAAAGCGGCATCGCTCTCTCCAATGGGATACTACATTATTTCTCCCCATTATCTGATTCTGTTTTCAGAGGATTTGTCCACTGCGCAGATTCTGGAGTCAGAAGACCTTATTTCGTATTACCGCAACTTTTTCAAAAATCTTCTGCTTCAGTGCGAGCCGTTAACACAATGCAGTTCAGACATGGCAGAAGTGCTAAATGAATATATTTCTGTTGCCGCACCTGATTCTTTGCATATAATTATGCCTCAGCCATGTATCGGTCGCTACATTGAGCACAACATAGTTGAGAAATACCTGAATCGCTCCAATCTTCCACTTGAGCCATATTTGTCACTAATCGACCAGCATTATTCTTTCCTGCGTCAGGTTGAAGACAACTACTATACCATTTTTACAGAGGAAGGCTTGCAGAATCTGATTGAAAGCCGCACTTGTGATGACTCACCAAAGGAACTGATTCCATATCTTGACCAGTCAGATGTCTGTGACTTCTTAAAAAAGCTGTATCAGGAGATTGAAGCTGGAACTGTACTTGGACTGATTGCGCGTCCAACACAGCTGCACTTGCCAGATTATCTTTCAATCTACATCAATCCTCAGACTGGCTTGCATATTTATACAACACTGAAATTTGTCTTTGGTTCTTACTGCTGCAATATTCATATCACAGAAGAATCCATTCGCAGTCTGTTCCTTGATTTCTTTCACTCACTGCCAGAGAGTAATCTTGTCTACTCAAAGGAGGATACGCTGTACCTTTTAAAACATCATATCAATCAGTTAGAAGCAGCAATTAAAACAAACTAATCGCAAAAAGGAAGACCGATCACAGTAAATGTTGAACGGTCTTCCTTTTTTTATTAAATCTCTCTACAATTGTCCCAGTATTTTGGCTGCGGCTAAAAGAATGACTAACAAAATCACATTTGCTGCCGTAAACCAAATAAAATATTTGCCTCGTAGTGATGCATCTTCACGAGAAATATATTTAAAGCTGATTAAACTAGCCATAGAAGCAATCATGGTTCCCAGACCGCCTAAATTTGTTCCAATAATCAGTGCCTGATAATTATTTGTAAATCCAGACAACAAAATAGCTGCTGGAACATTGCTCATGACCTGACTTGCTGCAACCGCTATTATGACCTCCCTTGTTTGAATCAAATTCTGAAGAACACTGCAAAACTGAGGGATTCTTCCAAGATTTCCGATAAAAATAAACAGCGCTGTAAAGGTTCCAAGCAACGCATAATCTGCATTGCGAAATAATTTACTGTCGAATGCTGCTGCCCAGGCAATCACACAGGCAAATACTATCCAAATAGAAATCACGCGGCCAACTGCAAAAATACTTAAGAAAAATAATATCAGATATACAGTCAGACGAAGCTTATCTGAAATTTTTCTGCTTTGTGTATTTGCAGACACAGCTTTATGTTTTGAACCATCCATGCAATTAGTTTCATTATCTATCTTTCTTTTTGCATGAATTAAAATCCACATAATCAGAAGTAACAATGACAATGCTGTATACGGAATCATCAGCCCCAAAAATGATGATGCCTCCAAATTCGCTTTTCCATAAAGATATAAGTTCTGAGGATTTCCAATAGGTGTCATCATGCTGCCCAAATTGGCAGCAGCTGTCTGCATAACTACACAGGGAATCAGCCAATGGCATCGCACAGCTTTAGGAAATCTCTTTAAAATTAGAATGGCAAATGGAACAAATGTAATCAATGCCACATCATTTGTAATTACCATTGATAAGAAAAAGCAAAGAAGCACAAGAATCATAACAATACCGGAAATACTTTGTACTCTGTTTAACAGACTTTGTGCGATATAGTCAAATACACCTATCTCTCTCATTCCGGCAACAATCACCATCAGACAAAATAAAATAGCAAGTGTTCGAAAATCAATATACGATACATACGCCGCATCTGGATGTACAAAAAACATGGAGATGACTGCCAAAATCACTGCAATCGACAACACCGGTTCTTTCTTCATCACATTCTTTATCATTGTTTTTATTGTCACCAGCACTTTTTGCATTTTTCATACCCCTGACTTACTGCATCTGATTCTGTTACCTGACGCGCATTTGCTGGATTCATATTTCCGCAATTATTTCTGCTGTGATATTTAGATCCAGTCGCGGACAGCCATACCATGTTTCCTATCGGCTGGGTTGGCGCCTGTGTCTGCATATCTTGTGTTGGTGCTGTCGTCTGTGGCTGTGTAGCCTGAGCTGCTGTTTGTGTTTGAGCAGCCTGTGTCATCGTCTGTGGATCAATATCACTCAGGTAAGAAGATGGAATATATGTAGTGGCACCATTAAATACAATAGTTGCCCAACCATCATCATCGCGGTTTAATACTTGAATCTGATTGCCCGGTCCAAGCTCGCCCACCGTACTGCTTGTGTCATTTGGTTCTTCTTTTACAGATACAAAATCTGCAGCATACAATACTTCACCGTTGCTTGGTACATTATTCCAGGTGATTGTCTCACCGTCTGATATCGCAATAATATTTCCCTGCAGATCCGTTCTAAAAATCTGTGCCTCAATCGACTCCAATTTTTCTATTGTATCTGGGTCTGGATGACCATAGGAATTATTTACGCCACAGGAAATAACTGCATATTCCGGAAGAACGGCTTCCAGAAAATCCCAGCTTGTAGAGCTTGCAGAACCATGATGTCCTACTGACAGTACATCACAGTAAAGATCTTCATTTGCTGCTATGATATCCTTTTCTTCCTTTGACTCAGCATCACCAGTAAATAAAAATGACGTATCGCCATAATCAAGACGAACCACAACAGAATTGTTGTTTGAATCATCCCTAATCTGTGTCGGTCCAAGTACAGTAAAACTGCCTTCGCCAAACTCGTACTCTTGACCCACTTCTGGGTATGTCACTTCCTTATTTTGAGACGACAATGTATTGTAAAATGACGTATAAAGTTTGGAATTGTGTTTATAGTCCGGTGCAATGATTGTCTCAGTATCGAATGCATGAAGTGCACCGACAAGACCATTTAAATGATCTGCATCGTAATGAGACGCAATCATATAGTCAATGTCCTCGACACCTTCCTGCTGCAAATACGAAACAAAATAGGACGCGGCATCGGAGTTTCCGCCATCATATACAAGTACATCATAACCAGCCTTTGCCATTATTGCTAGTCCCTGACCAACATCAATAAAGTGAACTGTCAATTCTTCCTGAGGAAGATTGCTCTGTGTATTTTCGGCAGCTGGTACAGCAATCGCACCCGGCAGCAGCATAGTTGCTGCGGCGGTAGCTGCCATCAATTTTTTCAGCTGCCCGGTCAATTTTTCTGGCAATGGTTTTTCAAGCATGTGTTTCATCTTTGGTGTGTTCCTCCTTTTTTCGTATGAGACAATCAATATTTAATTTATAAAAAATCGATTGCTTCGCACGGTACTAGGATTAGTTTAACACACTCTAGCGAGGAATGCTATAAAATTCTTCTGAGAGAGTGTAGACAGGTTCTGCATTGTCCTCTTCTTTGGTTACTTCTACATACTTGCTCTGTGCCAGATCAATATATGAAAACTCAGTACAAGCAAATGCCTGTTCCATTATCATTGCAACCTCAAATGGTTCATTCGATAATGTGATATCTGCATTCACAGTAGATAAGATTATAATGCTAGCAACCGTTATCTTTTCATAATCATTGTTTTGCTCAGCCATTCGTGAATATAATTGTTTCAATGCTGTAAGAAAGCGCGATCCTCTTACACCATTCTCTGTATCACGCACTCTGCACCAGGCTACAGTCTGCGGGCCATCAAGAAGCTGAACTCCAAGTTCTGTAATCTGCCCTTTTGTTTCAATGCCAGTTGATTCCACTACTTCTGTCAGGTACCCATTTAACTGAGAATACTTTGGATCTAAATCTGCTTCTGTAACTTCTAATTCCAAACCTCCATACATATTAACAAGCTGTGCAAATATTGAAAATGATGCTGTCACTTGACCCTCAATTGTAATTCCAAAATTTCGTTCAATTGCACTCCAAAGATCATTAGTACTCTGATACCACCAGTCATACTCACTTGCTTCCTTTCCATCCAGTTCTAGACGGCGCGGAATTGAAATAAGCTGAATTTTTCCTTTGCTTGCATCCATCCCTGCCAAAACAATTGCATCTGCATGCGTACCTGCTTTTTTATCTGTACGACCATCCGTTCCAAGTAACAAATAATATTTCATTTCTTGATTTACTTGCACGGTCTGTAAATTATCTTCCTCTGTACTCTTTTCCACCTGTGCTGCAGGCTGATTTGTATTCTTATTTCTTATAATGCCTGGCATAGCTGCCACCATAAAAAATACAACAATCGCTGCCGCTGCCATTGCAATTTTCGCAAATCTGCCCATCTTTTGCCTATTTTCTTTTTTCACCTGCACTTTTGTTCTCGCAGCTGCCCATATTTTATCTTTCTGTTCTTCCGAAAGCTTTATTTCATCGCACATATTTCTATAGTCATCCTGTTTCATGCTGCACCTTCCTTTCTGTTTGTTAAATTCGTGAACTACTATCTTCCTGCGGCTCCACTAGTTCTTCTTTCAATTTTTTTCTCGCTCTAAGTAAGAGTGACCGCACCGTAGATGACTGTTTTTCCATAATTTTAGCAATCTCTTCCGTTGAATAGCCGACATAATAATATAGATAAATTGCTGTGCGGTATTTTGTTGGCAATGACATTACACTCTCCCACACATCGCTAGTCTGCACACCTGCCTTTTCCATATCAATAAGCGATTCGTCCGCTGTCACCTTACGTCTCCACCATTGGCGATGAAGCTGCCTGCATTCATTAACACCAACCTTAAGCAACCACGACTTTTTATGACTTTCCGACTCAAATGTCCCTGTGTACTCCATTAAATGTACCAGTGTATTCTGCACCGCATCCATTGCATCATGTACATTTCCAGTATAAAAATAACATAGTCGGTACAAATTATCACCATAGTCCTTATAGATTTGACGTACCTCTCTTTCTTCGTGTTTCATCCCTTATCACCTCCGCCTTGTAACGATCAATGCATTGAATTTTCTACTTGTGTTTTATTTCCTTTCACCTATATCATGCAGCTGTCTTAAGAAATGTTGCAGACTATTATAAAAAAAATCTGCTTCTAGGAAAAATCCGAACAAAAAAGAAAAAGCCCTGCTTTCGCAGGACACATAGCAGCTTGTAGGAGAATCGAACTCCTGTTTTCGCCGTGAG
>UMGO01061552.1_pt1 | contig 39578 bp, 25 predicted proteins | sample 1965301 | NCBI WGS metagenome assembly UMGO01 (sample SAMEA4836074, study PRJEB28245) | human gut metagenome | biome: gut microbiome; material: fecal sample | place: Denmark | collected 2008 | reverse complement strand
TTGGTGTGGTATCTTTAACTATGGGAAACTCCTGTTTCCCACCTTGCCACAGCCTGCCGTGTTACCCCCAGCTGCTCTGCCAGCATTTCCTGGGTCATGCCTTCTTCTTTCCGGGCGGATGCAATTTTCTCTCCCAATGTCATGGTGCTATTCCCCTTTCTTTGGGGCCAGCATAGCACAGCTGTACTACTATTTTCAAGCAACTTTGTATCACTTTTCTGCCACTTTTCCGCAATAAGCAGTTTCATTCCCCGCAAAGCAGCATAAAAAATCCCCCACAGTACCCTTTCCGTTCGCAGTTGCCCGTGCGGAGAATTCTGTGGGGGATGTTATGTTTTATTGTCAGGCTAAGCTTATCAGATAAGAAAAGTCTTACTTTTCAGCGTGGTCGTAAGCGCTGCCTTCGGCATCGCGAATTTCCTCGGCGCGAGCCAGCTCTTCTTCAACCTCCGGCAAACCGGTTCCGGCGGGGATCAGCTTACCGATGATGACGTTCTCCTTCAGACCGGCCAGCGGGTCAACCTTGCCCTTGATGGCGGCTTCGGTCAGAACGCGGGTGGTTTCCTGGAAGGATGCAGCGGACAGGAAGCTGTCGGTTGCCAGGCTGGACTTGGTGATACCAAGCAGGATCTGACTGGCCTGGACCAGCTTCAGGTCGGTTTCGCCTGCATCAATGCGTTCCTGAATCTTCTCGTTCTCGATCATCACATCGCGGCGGTTGACAACGCTGCCCATGATGAACTCGCTGGAACCTGCATCGTCAATGCGAACCTTACGCATCATCTGGCGGACGATAACTTCGATATGCTTATCGTTGATTTCAACGCCCTGCAGACGGTAAACCTTCTGGACTTCGCTGATCAGGTAGTTCTGGGTAGCAATGCGGCCCTTGACAGCCAGGATATCCTGCGGATAAGCATGGCCTTCGGTCAACAGTGCGCCCTTGACGAGCACATCGCCCTCCATCACCTTCAGGCGGTGGCCGAACGGGATCAGGTAGCTCTTGGTAACCGGTGCGCCGTTATCGTCAACACCGGTCACTTCAACGTGGCGGCTCTTCTTGGTATCGTCAATATGGACGGTACCGGCGATCTCGGACATGATAGCCATTGCCTTCGGGCGGCGGCTCTCGAACAGTTCTTCAACACGCGGAAGACCCTGAGTAATATCTTCAGCAGATGCGATACCGCCAGTATGGAAGGTACGCATGGTCAGCTGAGTACCGGGTTCGCCGATGGACTGTGCCGCAATGATACCGACGGATTCACCGACCTTAACGCACTGGCCGTTGGACATGTTGGAGCCGTAGCAGCGGGCACAGACGCCAACGTGAGCACGGCAGGTCATCACGCTGCGGATCTCCAGCTCGGTAATACCGGCAGCTTTGATCTTTTCAGCGTCGAACATATCCATCATCTTGTCCTTGGACACAATGAGTTCGCCGGTCTTGGGATCCATCACGTCATGCAGAGCATAACGGCCAATCAGACGCTCGGAGAAGCTTTCGATGGTAGCGTTGCCTTCGCTGATCTCGCTGACGAGGATACCCTCGGTAGCGTGGCAGTCTTCCTCGCGGATGATGACTTCCTGAGAAACGTCAACCAGGCGGCGGGTCAGGTAGCCAGAGTCAGCAGTACGCAGTGCGGTATCGGTCAAGCCTTTACGAGCGCCTCGAGAAGAGATGAAGTACTCCAAGATGTTCAAGCCTTCGCGGTAGTTTGCACGGATAGGCATTTCCAGGGTTTTACCTGCGGTGTTAGCCAGCAGGCCGCGCATGCCGGCCAGCTGCTTGATCTGGTCCATAGAACCACGAGCACCAGAGTCGGACATCATATAGATGGGGTTGCGCTGGTGGTGGGTTTTCAGGTTGGTAGACAGAGCGTTGGAAACTTCCTCGGTAGCTGCCTGCCAGATCTCAACGGTGTTCTTATAGCGCTCTTCATCAGAGATAAGACCACGGTTGAAGTTCTTCATGACCTTTTCAACCTTCTTGTCAGCCGCAGCCAGGATCGCCGGCTTCTCTTCGGGGATGATAGCGTCAGGCACGGCAACGGTGATGGCGGAAAGGGTGGAATACTTATAGCCCTGTGCCTTGATGTGGTCCAGCATGATAGCGCAGCGCTTGGTGCCATGCTTTGTCAGGCAGCGGCTGATGATGTCGGGCAGCTTCTTCTTGGTGACCTGGAAATCGACTTCGTAATCGAACTTATGTTCGGGGTCGGTGCGATCCACATAGCCCAGATCCTGCGGGATGGGGGTGTTGAAGATGATCTTGCCGACAGTGGTGGTGACAAGGGCGGTTTCGGGGCCGTTGCCAAAGTCCATGGTGCGGCGCACCTTAACGGGAGCCTGCAGGGTGACGATATGCTCGGCGTAAGCCATCAGGGCTTCGTCCTCATCGCGGAACACCTTGTCGTGGCCGGGGTCTTCGGGGTTGACCATGGTCAGGTAGTAAGAGCCCAGGATCATATCCTGCGTGGGCACGGTGACGGGTTCGCCGTCAGACGGCTTCAGCAGGTTGCCGGAAGCCAGCATCAGCATCTTGGCTTCGCGCTGTGCTTCGGTGGACAGCGGCAGATGGACAGCCATCTGGTCGCCGTCGAAGTCAGCGTTGAAGGGGGTGCAGACCAGCGGGTGCAGCTTGATGGCGTGGCCTTCGACCAGAACGGGCTCAAATGCCTGAATGCCCAGGCGGTGCAGGGTAGGTGCACGGTTCAGCAGAACGGGATGGCCCTTGATGACGGTTTCGAGAGAGTCCCACACCTCGGTGGAAGCACGCTCGACCTTTTTGCGGGCAGCCTTGATGTTGGAGGCAATGCCCTTCTGGACCAGGTCCTTCATAACGAAGGGCTTGAACAGCTCCAGAGCCATCTCTTTGGGCAGACCGCACTGGTACATCTTCAGCTCAGGGCCGACAACGATAACGGAACGGCCAGAGTAGTCAACACGTTTGCCCAGCAGGTTCTGGCGGAAGCGGCCCTGCTTGCCCTTCAGCATATCGGAAAGGCTCTTGAGGGCGCGGTTGTTGGGGCCAGTGACCGGGCGGCCGCGGCGGCCGTTATCGATCAGGGCGTCAACTGCTTCCTGCAGCATGCGCTTTTCGTTGCGCACGATGATGTCGGGAGCGCCCAGCTCCAGCAGGCGCTTCAGACGGTTGTTGCGGTTGATCACGCGACGGTACAGATCGTTCAGGTCGGAAGTCGCAAAGCGGCCGCCATCCAGCTGGACCATGGGGCGGATATCCGGCGGAATAACCGGAACAACGTTCAGGATCATCCACTCCGGGCGCTGGCCGGACAGGCGGAATGCATCAACGCACTCCAGGCGTTTCAACAGGCGGACGCGCTTCTGGCCGGTAGCCTTTTCCAGTTCCTCATGCAGCTCTGCGGACAGAGCTTCCAGGTCGATCTCAGCCAGCAGCTTCTGGACGGCTTCGGCGCCCATGCCGGCTTCAAAGGTATCCTCGTACTTTTCCCGCATCTCCTTGTACTCGCGTTCGGTCAGGAGCTGCTTTTTCTCCAGCGGAGTAAAGCCGGGATCGGTAACGATATAGTTTGCAAAGTAGAGCACCTTGTCCAGCTGGCGGGGGCCGATGTCCAGCATCAGGCCAATGCGGCTGGGAATGCCCTTGAAATACCAGATGTGCGAAACGGGTGCAGCCAGCTCAATGTGGCCCATGCGCTCGCGGCGGACCTTAGCGCGGGTAACTTCGACACCGCACTTATCGCAGATCTTGCCCTTATAGCGGATGCGCTTATACTTGCCGCAGTGGCATTCCCAGTCCTTGGTAGGTCCAAAAATGCGCTCGCAGAACAGGCCGTCGCGCTCCGGCTTCAGGGTGCGGTAGTTGATGGTTTCAGGTTTCTTGACCTCGCCATAGCTCCAGGCACGGATCTGGTCGGGAGAAGCAAGGCCGATCTTGATAGAATCGAACTCTTTATTTTCCATTCAGCGAACCCTCTCATTTAATCGTGACGTAAACAGCATTCCGATCATTCACCGTCGAACAGGTCGTCGCCATTGTCGGCTTCGATCTGTGCCAGAGAAGCTTCATCCGGCTCCTCATCGCCCAGGTCGTCGTCAAAGCCTTCATCGGCATCCTTGACACTGTAATCATCCTGCAGCTCGCTTTCCAGCAGAACGTTATCACCGATATCGCTGTTGTCAAAGTTGGCATCGTCATCGTCATATTCCTGACGCATATCAACAGCGTTGCCTTCCTTATCCTGAACAACAATATCCAGGCCAAGGCTCTGCAGTTCTTTCAGCATAACGCGGAAGCTTTCGGGGATGCCCGGATTCGGCACATCTTCGCCCTTGACGATTGCTTCGTAGGTCTTGACACGGCCCACAACATCGTCAGACTTGACCGTCAGGATCTCCTGCAGGGTGTAAGCCGCGCCATAAGCTTCCAGAGCCCAAACTTCCATTTCGCCGAAACGCTGGCCGCCGAACTGGGCCTTGCCGCCCAAAGGCTGCTGGGTAACCAGAGAGTACGGGCCGGTGGAACGGGCATGGATCTTATCATCAACCAGGTGATGCAGCTTGAGGTAGTACATATAACCGACAGTAACCTTGGAGGGGAACTTTTCGCCGGTACGGCCATCGTAAACGGTGGTCTTGCCATCATCGGTCAGGTCGATCTTGCTGAAATCGATGATGTGGCCCTTATCGCCCATCAGGCGGGGCAGCTTGGTGGGATATTCCGGTGCATGGTCGCCATGCCACTTATCGCGGGCTTCGGCCAGGCAGTCACGGATATCGGATTCGTGCGCGCCATCGAACACGGGGGTCTGCACATGCCAGCCAAGGGCCTTGGCAACATAGCCAAGGTTGACTTCCAGCACCTGACCGATGTTCATACGGGAAGGAACGCCCAGGGGGTTCAGCACGATATCCAGCGGGGTACCGTCAGGCAGGAACGGCATGTCCTCCTGCGGCAGAATGCGGGAAACAACGCCCTTGTTGCCGTGACGGCCTGCCATCTTATCGCCAACGCTGATCTTACGCTTCTGGGCGATATAGACGCGCACGCAGGTGCGCACGCCGGGCTGCAGCTCGTCAGAGTTCTCGGGGGTAAAGACCTTAACATCCACAACAATGCCGTAAGCACCGTGGGGAACGCGCAGGGAGGTATCACGTACTTCCCGTGCCTTTTCGCCAAAGATGGCGCGCAGCAGGCGCTCTTCGGCGGTCAGTTCGGTTTCACCCTTCGGGGTAACCTTACCAACCAGAATATCGCCGGTCTTGACTTCGGCGCCGATGCGGATAATGCCGCGGTCGTCCAGATCCTTCAGGGAATCATCGCCGACGTTGGGGATATCACGGGTCACCTCTTCAGGTCCCAGCTTGGTATCGCGGGCTTCGCTCTCGTACTCCTCAATGTGGATAGAGGTGTAGATATCCTCGCGGACCAGCTTTTCGTTCAGCAGAACAGCGTCCTCATAGTTGTAGCCTTCCCAGGTCATGAAGCCGATCAGAGCGTTCTTGCCCAGAGAGATCTCGCCGTCCTTGGTAGCGGGGCCGTCAGCCAGAACGTCGCCCTTCTTGACAACATCGCCCACATAGACGGCGGGGCGCTGGTTGACGCAGGTTCCCTGGTTGGAGCGCATAAACTTAATCAGTTCATAGGTATCGGCGGAGCCATCTTCCAGACGGACAACGATCTTATCTGCGTCAACGCTTTCAACGGTGCCGTCATGGGCAGCCAGCACGCAGACACCGGAGTCGGTAGCAGCCTTGTATTCCATGCCGGTAGCAACCAGAGAGCGCTGGGTAACCATCAGAGGCACAGCCTGACGCTGCATGTTGGAGCCCATCAGAGCACGGTTACAGTCATCGTTTTCCAGGAAGGGAATGCAGGCGGTAGCCACAGAAACCATCATTCGCGGAGAGACATCCATGAAATCGACCTGTTCACGGGCAAACTCCTGAATATCGTTGCGATGACGGCCGGAAACGCGGGAACGGACAAAGCGGTTGTTCTCGTCCAGCGGTTCGTTGGCCTGTGCCACGATGTATTCATCTTCAACGTCGGCGGGCATATAAACAACTTCATCGGTAACAACGCCAGTTTCTTTATCCACGCGGCGGTAAGGTGCCTCAATGAAGCCGTACTTGTTGATCTTGGCGAAAGATGCCAGATAGGAGATCAGACCGATGTTGGAACCTTCGGGCGTCTCAATCGGGCACAGACGGCCATAGTGGGTATAATGAACGTCGCGGACTTCGAAGCCTGCGCGGTCACGGGACAGACCGCCGGGGCCCAAAGCGGACAGACGGCGCTTATGGGTCAGCTCAGACAGCGGGTTGTTCTGGTCCATGAACTGAGACAGTGGGCTGGAACCGATGAACTCACGGATGGCAGCCACGACCGGGCGGATGTTGACCAGGCTCTGCGGGGTGATCTCGCCGGATTCCTGGTTCTGCAGGGTCATGCGCTCGCGCACAACGCGCTCCATACGGGCAAAGCCGATGCGGAACTGGTTCTGCAGCAATTCGCCAACGCTGCGCACGCGGCGGTTGCCCAAGTGGTCGATTTCATCGGTCACGCCGATGCCATGGTCAAGGCCCAGCAGGTAGTTGACGGAAGCAAAGATATCGTCAACAGTAACGGTGCGGCTGATGAGCTTATCATGATTCTTGGTCAGCAGTTCTTTCTGCTCTTCCGGATCGGAGGTAGCATCCAGAATCTTACGGATTTCGGCAAAGGAAGCGCGCTCGTTGATGCCGCATTCCTTCACGTCAAAGCTGAAGAAGCTCTGGGCATCGACACAGCCGTTGGAGAACACAATCACATTGACCGGATCCTGGCCCTTGCGCTCCACGATAACAGTAACGCGGGAAACACCGGCGTTATCAATTTCAACAGCCTTTTCGTGGTTGATGCGCTCGCCCTTGGCGGCCAGCAGTTCGCCGGTCAGCGGGGCAATGATGTCCTCGGCAGTCTTATAGCCCGCAATACGGCGGGACAGGCACAGCTTGTTGTTCATCTTGAAGCGGCCAAAACGAGCCAGGTCGTAACGGCGCGGATCAAAGAACAGCAGGTTGATGTGGCTGCGGGAGCTTTCCACCGTCGGCGGCTCGCCGGGGCGCAGCTTGCGGTAGCACTCCAGCAGGGCTTCCTCTGTGGAATGGGTGATATCCTTTTCCAGGGTGGCGTTGATTTTGGGTTCAGAATCGCCGAAGTACTGGCGGATCTGCTCATCGGTGCCAAGACCCAGTGCGCGCAGGAAGGTAGTAACCGGCAGCTTGCGGTTTTTATCAATGCGCACATAATATACATCGGAAGAATCGGTTTCGTATTCCAGCCATGCGCCGCGGTTGGGGTTCATGGTTGCGGTGAAAAGGTCCTTGCCGGTACGGTCCTTGCTGGAAGCATAGAACACGCCGGGCGAACGAACCAGCTGGCTGACGATAACACGTTCTGCACCGTTGGAGATGAAAGTGCCGGAATCCGTCATGAGCGGGAAATCGCCCATGAAAATTTCCTGTTCCTTCACTTCGCCGGTGCTTTTGTTCAACAGGCGCGCAGTGACATAAAGCGGCGCAGCATACGTTGCGTCACGCTCTTTACATTCTTTAATGGTATATTTGGGGTGCTTGTCCAGACGGTAATCGACAAATTCCAGCGAGAGATTCCCGGTGTAATCCTCGATCGCGTCAATGTCGTGGAACACTTCGCGCAGGCCCTCGTCCAGGAACCAGTTATAAGAGTTTTTCTGGATCTCGATGAGGTTGGGCATGCCAATCACTTCGTTGATGCGGGAAAAGCTCATTCTGGAGGTTCGACCGTTTTGTACGGGCTTGACCTTTACCATAAAATGCGACCACTCCTATTCCGTTCAGATTTGTTTTTGGCAAAAGCGCTCCGCCGAAGCAATGATTTTCTTGGAACATTCGTCGTTTTTAACAAAGTTTGAAAAAACGCGGAAAAATCAAAATTCCTTTAGGGCGCTCTATTCCATTTTGTGATACTATGCCAGTATACCAGCCAAAAAGCTGATTGTCAAGGGCTCTTTTGGCATTTTGCGTGTTTTTTTATCAGGCAATTGAACGCCCGGCTGCGTGTCACATTTCTTTTGGCAAAGTGCTATTTTTGCATTTCTTCTGCCACTTGACAAATCCTTGAAATACCGCTAATTGGCACAATGCCCAATTACCTTGTGTGTTTTTTGTATGGGTTGCAGCCTGCGTTTTTTCTGCATCTTCCCGGTTTTTACGCTTTGCAAACAAAAAGTGCCCTTCCCGCCGTTATCCGTGTGCAGGATGGGCACTCGTCTGTTTTTGGTATTATGCGTTTGATGCCGGGCCCGCCACACGGGTATTTACACCAGCTCCACCCGGTATTTTTGCAGCCAGTAATTCAGCTGCACAAACCAGGCAATGGTCTGCGGGGTAGTCATCAGCTGGCCATACCAGGGGGTCGCAGTCTCGGCAGCGGTCAACAGCTGTTCCAGCGCTGCCCTCTTGGCAATACGCAGCAGCGGGGCATCCGGGTCCTGCATCGCACTGCGCAGCATGGCGCTGACAGCGTTCAAATACGCCGGGTTCCATGTTTTAGGGTAGGGGCTCTTTTTTCGCCACAACACTTCCGTGGGCAGCACGCCCTGCATCGCCTGGCGCAGCAGGCCTTTTTCGTGGCCCTCGTAATCCTTATATTCCCACGGCACGCTGTACAGGTATTCCGCAATGCGGTAATCGCAGAACGGCACGCGCACTTCCAGCCCGCTGTACATACTCATTCGGTCCTTGCGGTCCAAAAGGGTCTGCATAAACCAGTTAAAGTTCAGGGCAAACATCTGGCGCATCCGTTGTTCCAGGGGATCCAGACCGGGGCGGATGGAAGTTTGCTCCAGCGTGGCGCGGTAGCCTTCATCAATATACGCCGCCGGGTCAATGCCGCCGAACACCTCCGGCTTAAAAAAGCTGACCCTGTATGCCGTGCTCTGCGCCCAAGGGAAGCCATACCGCTCCCGCACGGTCTTATCCCTGTACCAGGGGTAACCGCCAAATATCTCGTCCGCGCACTCGCCGGAAAGTGCCACGGTGGCTGTTTTACGGATCTCACGGCAGAACAGCAGCAGCGAGGAGTCCACATCCGCCATACCGGGCAGGTCGCGGGCGTCCACCGCTTCCAGCAGGGCGGCGGCCAGTGCTTCGCTGTCCAGCGTTACCCAGGTATGCTGCGCGTTCAAGAACTGGTTCATGGTGCGGATATACGGCGCATCCGGACTGGGCTGGAAATGGGTGGCGTGGAAATACTTTTTGTTATCCTGATAACCGACCGAGAAAGTCTGCAGCGTTTTGCCCCGCGCCGTAAAGTGGGAATCCGCGATTGCCGAAATCAGGCTGGAATCCAGCCCGCCGGAAAGGAAGGTTGCCACCGGCACATCCGATACCAGCTGCCGCGTGACGGCATCCATCACCAGGTCCCGCACTTTGGCTGCGGTGTGGGTAAAATCATCGGGGTGTTCGTGGTCGGTCAGCTGCCAGTAGCGGCGCACGGTGAGGCGCGGCGCACCAACCTGTGGCACAGTGTATTCTGCACAGCAGCCGGGCTTCAATTCCTGCACATTGCGGAACACCCCGCACCCCGGCGTGCGGCCAGGGCCGAGCAGCAGCACATCGGCCAGCCCATGGGCATCCACCTGCGGCGGGATCTCCGGGTGGCAGAGCAGCGTTTTCAGCTCGGAAGCAAAGATCAGGCTGTCCCCGCGCAGGGCATAGAACAGCGGCTTGACCCCGACGCGGTCCCGCGCCAGAAAGAGCTTTTGCGCCCGCTGCTGCCACACAGCAAATGCAAAAATACCGTTCAGCTTTTCCAGACAGTCCGGCCCCCACTGGGCAAAAGCATGTAACAAAACCTCAGTATCGGAATGGCTTACAAAGCGATGGCCCAGAGCCGCAAGCTGGGCGTGCAGCTCCGGCGTGTTGTACAGCTCGCCGTTGTACACCAGAATGTATTTTTCCCCGCCCTGATCCAGCACCATGGGCTGGCAGCCGTTTTCCAGATCCACCACAGCCAGCCGCGCATGGATCAGCGCCGCATGGCCGTGCAGGTACATTCCCCGCTGGTCCGGCCCGCGGCGTGCAAGGCTTTTCTGCATTCGGCAGTAAGCTGGGTAGTTGGCTGCAATCTTATTTGGGTCCGCACTGATCTGTCCGGCAATTCCACACATCGTTATCCCCTCCCCTATATCATCAGGGTAATCGTATGCTGTGGCTTTGTCATTTATGCCTGCTGCACACAAAAATACACCCGCACCGCCGGGCAAACAGCAGTACGGGTGCAGATGATTTTAATTTGCTATTTCTATTCTATATAAGAATCACGGCATCAATCCAGGAAGTCGCGCAGCTTTTTGCTGCGGCTGGGGTGGCGCAGCTTGCGCAGGGCTTTTGCTTCGATCTGGCGGATACGTTCACGGGTAACGTTGAACTCCTTGCCCACCTCTTCCAGCGTGCGGGGGCGGCCATCTTCCAGGCCAAAGCGCAGGCGCAGGACCTTTTCTTCACGCGGGGTCAGGGTTTTCAGCACATCGGCCAGCTGCTCTTTCAACAGGGTCTGGCTGGCGGCTTCGGCGGGAACGGGGGCTTCCTCATCGGGGATAAAGTCGCCCAAGTGGCTATCTTCCTCCTCACCGATGGGGGTTTCGAGGCTGACGGGTTCCTGTGCCACGCGCATAATCTCGCGCACTTTGTCCACCGGCATATCCAGGCGCTCGGCAATTTCTTCGGCGCTGGGCTCATGGCCGTTTTCGTGCAGCAGTTGGCTGGAAACCTTTTTGACCTTGTTGATGGTTTCCACCATATGCACAGGGATACGGATGGTGCGGGCCTGATCCGCAATGGCGCGGGTGATGGCCTGGCGGATCCACCACGTTGCATAGGTGGAGAACTTGAAGCCCTTGGTATGGTCAAACTTTTCAACCGCTTTGATCAGACCCAGGTTACCTTCCTGGATCAGGTCCAGGAACTGCATGCCGCGGCCCACATAGCGCTTTGCAATGGAAACTACCAGACGCAGGTTGGCTTCGCTCAGGCGCTGCTTGGCGCGTTCGCCGTCCTTGCCGCCTTTCTGGATATCCAGGGCCAGCTGCACTTCCTCATCGGGGGTCAGCAGGGGCACGCGGCCGATCTCTTTCAGGTAAACCTTAACGGGGTCATCGATGGTAATGCCGTCCGAGGTAACGGTATCCTCAAAGTCATCCATCCCCTCCTCGCCCATATCGGCCACAGCGGACATATCAGTGGCGTCATCATCCACCACTTCAATGCCGTTGCTTTCCAGCTCTTCATACAGCTTTTCCATCTGCTCCGCGTCAATAACACGGCTGCTTTCTTCCATAGCGTCACTGATTTCGGTGCTGGTCAATTTGCCTGCACGGCGGCCCTGTTCAATCAGGTTGCGAATCGAATCTTTCTTTTCTGCCATAAGTAGTTTCTCCTTTGGTTTTTATTCTGCCCATCTTACTGGAACGGGATAAAACAACATGGTTTTGGCCGGGTGGAAATTATTCTTCCGGCGGGCGTTCGCCCACTTTTTTGCGGGCAAGGGCGGCAAATTTCTGCCGAAATTCATCGTCTGTGGTGCCTGCCACCTGGGCGCTTTCGGGGTTTGCGGTCTGCAAACGATCCAGCAGCATATCAATATCCCGGCGGGTCAGGCGGGTATCGGCGTTTTGGGCCTGGGCCAGCATCACCTGGCTGTAGGCTTTTTCCTCCAACAGGGGGGAAAGGGTCGTTGCGTTGGCGGGCTGGCCGCGGGCGGCGCAGTCGTAAATCGCCTTGATTGCCTGCTGCATTTCCGGCAGCACCACCATGCCAAGGTTCAGCCGCTCCCGGATGTAGGGGATGGCGCCGGCATCCTGCAGCATAGCCGCCACAAGCTGGCGGGCGGCGCTTGCGGCCCCCAGGGCAGCTTCGCCCCCGCGGTCATAGGGCACGCGGATATCCGCCGCAATCCCCTGGCGGGAAAGTTCGTTCTGCTCTTTGCGGCGCGCCCTGCGCCCGGCCCCGCGCACGGCGCTTTCCAGCTGGACCAACACAGCCTTTTTATCAATGCCGGTCTGCTCCGCAATGCGCCCGGCATACACATCCCGCGCCGTGGGGCTGACCGCGCTGCCTGCCAGAATGCCGATGGCTTCATCCACATATTGCAGGCGCTGGGCATCGTTGCGCAGGTCATATTTTTTCACTGCCTTAGCCAGCTTGAACTCCAGCGGGGTTGCGGTGCCTTCCAGCACGGCTTCAAACCGGTCGCGGCCATAGGTGCGGATAAATTCATCCGGGTCCTTAGCACCGGGGATGTTCAGCACCCGCACCTGCAAATTGGTACCGGAAAACAGCGCCAAACTGCGCTCCGTTGCCTTCTGGCCTGCTTCGTCCGAGTCATAGCTCAGCACCACTTCGTCGGCGTATTCCGTCAGCAGCTTGACCTGCTCCGGCGTCAAAGCCGTGCCGCAGGCACAGACAGCGGTATCAAACCCGGCTTCGTGCATCGAGATGACGTCCATATACCCTTCGCAGAGGATATACCGCTTGGACGTTGATTTTTTTGCCACATTCAGCGCAAACAGCGTGCGGGATTTGTGGTAGACCATCGTTTCGGGCGAGTTGATGTATTTCGGCTTGGAATCATCCATCACGCGCCCGCCGAACGCAATGATATTGCCCCGCACATCAATGATGGGCACCATCACGCGGTGGCGGAAGATATCATACAGATTGCCCTTGGCGCTACGCTTGACAAGGCCGGAGGATTCCAATTCCGGCTCGGTAAAGCCGCGGTGGCGCAGGTAGTGCAGAAGGCCGACAAAATCTTCCGGTGCATAGCCCAGGCCAAACCGGCGGATGGCCGCATCCGAAAGGCCGCGTTTTTCGCGCCAGTAGCGGCGGGCCATGGCGGCTTCCGGCGTTGGGGCGTTGAGCTGGTCATAAAAATAGCGCGCGGCGTTGCGGTTGATCTCCAACAGGCGGGAGCGGGAACGGCTTTCCTGATCGTCCTCCTCCGGCATGGGCATCCCGGCGCGGCCCGCCAGCTGTTTAACAGCTTCCACATAGCCCAGGTTGGAAATTTTGCGCACAAAGTTAATCACATCCCCCGCCGCACCGCAGCCAAAGCAGTAAAAACTTTGGGTATCCGGGTAGACGGTAAACGAAGGGGTTTTCTCGTTATGGAAAGGGCACAGCCCGGTATAGGTCCGCCCGCGATGACGCAGCTGCACATATTGGCCGATTACTTCGGTAATATCATTGCGTGCAACCACTTCCTGTATGTATTCCTGTGGGATCAATGGGGCTCCGGGCCTCCTTTCGCGTATATATCGTAATAATTTATAGGTTAGCGAGCGGCAGTGCTCTAACATACTGCCAATTTTATAGCACCTGCCACTTTTGCGGCACAAACAGCTCCTCAAACAGGCGGGTAGCAAATTCATCGCTCATGCCGGAAATATAATCCGCCACGGCACGGTCCATTCCCTGGTGATATGCCACCTGCATATAAAAATTAGGCATCAGCGTGGGGTCCGCGCAAAGGCGCTCATACAGCGCTTCGATCATCTTGTCCACTTTTTTCTCTTCGCGCTTGGCATCCTTGTCCACATACACCGTGCTGTACATAAAGTCTTTCAGCACACCGTATGCCTCCTCCACTTCGGGGGAAAACTGCATTTTCCCATTTTTGCAGTTTGCGCTGTTTGCCACAAGGTCGGTGATCATTGTGGTGATGCGCCGGGATTTGGTATCGCCCAGCACCTGCACGGCATCCCGCGGCAGGGCGGTGGGGTTCAGCACACCGGCGGCCACGGCATCCTCAATATCATGGTTCAAAAAGGCAATGTGGTCCGCATAGCGCACGGTACAGCCTTCCATCGTGCGGGCCCAGGCGCCTTTGGTGTGGGTAATAATCCCGTTGCGCACCTCCCAGCAAAGGTTCAGGCCCTTGCCGTCCTTTTCCAGGTAGTCCACCACCCGCAGGCTTTGGCGGTAGTGGGTAAACCCGCCGGGGCACAGCCGGTTCAGTGCGCGCTCCCCCGCGTGGCCGTATGGGGTGTGACCAAGATCATGCCCCAGGGCAATGGCTTCGGTCAGGTCCTCATTCAGCCGCAGGGCGCGGGCAATGGTTCGGGCAATCTGGCTGACTTCCAGCGTGTGGGTCAGCCGGGTGCGGTAGTGGTCGCCCTCCGGCGAAAGAAACACCTGTGTTTTCTGCTTCAACCGCCGGAAACTTTTACAGTGCAAAATTCTGTCCCTGTCACGCTGGTAGCAGGTCCGCAGGTCATCTTCCGGTTCCGGGGTGCGGCGGCCAAAGCTCTGCTCACTTAAAGCGGCATAGGGGCTTAAGGTCAGGCGTTCAATTGTCTGGGTCTCTTCCCGCACAGTCACGGCGCAGCCTCCTTTCCCCTATCCGGTTCCCCGTTGGGCATATCATGCCCAAAAACGGCTCTCTATATTATAAATACGATAAAAAGCCGCCAAACACTTGTATGAAATGTAAAAATTTCATGGGAAATTCTGCTTTCTTGCCAGAAATGACTGCGCAGCATCAAAAAGCTGCGTAAAGTGGTTTGCTGATCGTCACTTCGGCACTGCCGCGGGTCAGCTCGCTCAGGTCATGGCACAGGGCTTCTTCGGTTCCGGCAGGCATGCGCCAGCGCAGGGTCACAGCGTCGGCATACTCCGGTTCCTGCAGTTTGGCCCCGGCGGCTGCGATCATCCGCTGGGCCTGTTCAAACTTGGGGTATGGCACGGTCACGGCGCAATCCGTCACCAGCCGCATGCTGACGATCTCCGCCTGCTGCAAGGCTCCGGATGCCGCCGCGGTGTAGGCCCGCACCAGCCCGCCGGTACCCAGCAGAACTCCGCCAAAGTACCGCGTAACCACCACGATCACATCCGAAAGCCCCGCATGGCCGATGGCTTCCAGCACGGGGGTACCGGCGGTTTTGGCGGGTTCGCCGTCATCACTGTAGCGGGTGCGGCCGCCCTCGCGCAGAACATAGGCATACACATTATGCCGCGCGGTGCGGTTGGCCGCTTTGATTCGGTTCAGGTGGGCAAGGGCAGCTTCCTCGGTATCAGCAAACGCAGCGGAAGCAATAAAGCGGGAGCGCTTTTCTTCATATTCAAAGGTGGAAATACCGCGGATCGTTTGATAGTCCGGCATAGGGGTTCTCCTTTGAGATGCAAGATGATGTATTTGAAAAAAATACCGCAGATGTTGCCATCTGCGGTATACAAAACCTTAATGCAATTACTTGCCAGCCTTGTTGGCGTAGCGGCGCTTAAAGCGCTCAACACGTCCGCCGGTGTCAACCAGCTTCTGCTTGCCGGTGTAGAAGGGATGGCACTTGCTGCAAACTTCAACGCGGATCTCCGGCTTGGTATCGCGGGTATGGATCACGTTGCCGCATGCGCAGGTAATGGTGCAATCCACATAGTTGGGATGAATACCCTGCTTCATTTTCATTTCACCTCTTTCTCGATCATGACTAAAGGGAGCCATACTTGATATATGTGCTCATCACAATCTTCGAATTTCGGCTACCAGCAGACGCCATCCTGTGCGTGTGGAGCAGCCCTCTGAACGATTGCTAAAATATTTTACCAGAGTTTTTGTGTTTTGTCAAGTAGTGCGGGCAATCTTTTGCGGCAGCAAATTGCCAGCAAAAGTGCAATCATTTATATGCCCATCCGGGACGTCGAGGACGCCGTCTCCTACTGTGGGGCAAAGTACATCACACGTTTTTTGTATCTGCTCCGGTAATTTTCCGGCGGAGTCGGGTACCCCCGCCCTACTGGGTGTTTGTGGGTTGGCCGCACACAATAAAATGTTCTGTAGGGAACGGTCTTGACCGTTCCGGGGCCTTGTAGCAGATGCCGCAACAATTTTCCGCAAAGCCTTTGGCTTCCCTTCGAGGGGAGCTGTCGCCGAAGGTGACTGAGGGGTGATTCCCCAAGCGGAGCCTGAAAATGCGCGTTATTTCCTCACTGCGGCGGCTAGGGGGCTGTATACAAAAAAGGCCGTCTGCGTATTACAGCAGGCGGCCCAAAAGCGCCAAACCTATGGAATCACATTATGCCAGCAGCGGCTTAACGGCAGCGGCCAGTTCTTCTTTCTTGGCTTCGGCTTCGGCCAAGTCTTTGCCCTTGGTGGTAAAGTAGGTCTTGATCTTCGGCTCGGTGCCGGAGGGGCGCACCACAACGGTGCAGCCGGATGCCAGGGTGTAGATCAGCACGTTGGCGGCGGGCAGACCGGTCTCTTCAGGCTTTTTATAGTCCACAACCTTTACAACGGCGTCACCGCCAAAGTCCTTGGGCGGGTTCTCGCGCAGGCCGGACATAATGTCCGCCATCTTGTCCATGCCGGACAGGCCCGGGAACTCAAAGCTGTCAACCTTGTTCAGGTAGCGGCCATACTCGGTGTAAATGCGCTCCAGCTCTTCCTTGATGGAACTGCCCTTTGCGCGGTAATAAGCAGCCATTTCGCAAATCAGCATAGAGCCGATGATGGCATCCTTATCGCGGACGTAAGGACCAGCCAGGTAGCCATAGCTTTCCTCAAAGCCAAAGATGAAGCGGTCAACCTGACCAGCAGCTTCCAGCTTGGCGATCTGATCGCCGATCCACTTAAAGCCGGTCAGCACATTGCGGCACTCAACACCGTAATGCTCGGCCACCTTGTCCGCCAGCGGGGTGGACACGATGGACTTGCACATGACGGGGTCTTTGGGCATGGTTCCCTGCTCAATGCGGCCCGCGCAGATGTAATCCAGCAGCAGAACGCCGACTTCGTTGCCGGAAAGCAGCTCATAGCTGCCATCCTTGCACTTAACGGCAATGCCAACGCGGTCAGCATCGGGGTCAGTGGCCAGCATCAGGTCTGCACCAGACTTTTCGGCCAGTTCCAGGCCAAGGCGCAGAGCCTCGAAAATTTCGGGGTTGGGGTACGGGCAGGTGGGGAAATTGCCGTCCGGCTTTTCCTGTTCCGGCACAACGGTGATATCGGTAATGCCGATGTCATGCAGAACATGGGTGACCGGAACCAGGCCGGAGCCATTCAGCGGGCTGTAAACCAGCTTCAGGCCGGCGGTCTTGCAGATACCGGGACGGATGGAGCGGGCTTCGATTGCTTCGTACAGGGCGTTGATGCAGTCATCGCCAACGTATTCGATGATGCCCTTTTCCAGCCCCTCGGCAAACGGCATGGTTTTGGCGCCGGTCAGGATGTCGGTCTTCTGGATTTCGGCGTACACAATGTCAGCGGCCTCATCGGTCATCTGGCAGCCATCGGGGCCGTAGGCCTTATAGCCGTTGTACTTGGCCGGGTTGTGGGATGCCGTTACCATGATACCGGCGTTGCAGTTATAATACCGGGTAGCAAAGCTCAGTGCAGGAACCGGCATCAGGGCGCTGTAAATGCGCACCTTTACGCCGTTGGCGGCCAGAACTTCGGCAGCAGCCTTGGCAAACACATCGCTCTTGATACGGCTGTCATAGCTGATAGCAACGGTCTGGGTGCCGCCCTGGGTCTTGACCCAGTTGGCAAGGCCCTGGGTAGCCTGGCGCACAACATACACGTTCATGCGGTTGGTACCGGCGCCGATCACACCGCGCAGACCGGCAGTGCCGAACTTAAGGGCAACGGCAAAACGATCCTGAATGGCAGCGTCATCGTTCTGAATCGATTCCAGCTCCGGCTTCAGGTCGGGGTCATCCAGGTTGGCAGCAAGCCAACGGCTGTACATTTCTTTATACATTTTGGACACCATCACTTTCTTACCCTGTAAAAGTTTTGGGTAAATTTACTTGTTCAAATTAAATATATCAATTTTAGTTTGCGTTGTCAATCAAAAAAAGCTGGAATTCCGGCTTTTTGCCGGGGCTTTGCCTGTTTTTTACCCTACAGCGTCAAGGCAGATTTTTGGCACAAAAAATATGCTTGCCGCCACGGGCGGAACAGGATATACTGAAAATAATCAAAGTACGCAATTTGTTGAAAAAAAGGAGTTGGCTGCGCCATGTATGCACACGTTGTCAGCCTGGGGGTAACGGGGCTGGATGGCTACCCCGTTACCGTGGAAACCCACATCAGCGGCGGTCTGCCCAAATTTGCCATGGTGGGCCTGCCGGATTCCGCCGTGAAGGAAAGCAGTGAGCGGGTACGCAGCGCCATCAAAAACCTGAACTGCCCCTGGCCTGCCAGCCATGTTACCGTCAACCTGGCCCCCGCCGATGTGCGCAAGACCGGCAGTTTGTATGACCTGCCGGTGTTCATCGGCATTTTGGCGGCGCAGCAGTACATCCCACAGCCAGAGCCGCACCAGGCATTTTTGGGTGAGCTTGGGCTGGATGGCACACTGCGCCCCATTGCCGGTGCCCTGCCCATGGCCCTTGCCGCCCAAAAGGCGGGTGTGACCGAGCTGTTTGTTCCTGCCGAAAACGCCGCCGAAGCCGCCGTGGCCGAGCAGCTGACAGTTTACCCCGCCCGCAGCGCTGCGGATGTGATCCGCCACCTGGCGGGGCAGGCAAAGCTCAGCCCCGCCAGCCGCACAGGATACGATGCCGCCGGGCAGTGGCTTGGCCCCGATTTTGCGGATGTGCGCGGCCAGGCGGAGGCCCGCCGCGCGCTGGAAGTTGCCGCTGCGGGTGGGCACAACCTGTTGATGGTGGGCCCGCCGGGCACCGGCAAAAGTATGCTGGCCAAGCGCCTGCCGGGCATCCTGCCGCCGCTCAGTTATGAGGAAGCGCTGGAAACCACCGCGATTTATTCCGTTGCCGGGCTGGTGCAGGCCGGGACCGGATTATTGCAGCAGCGACCGTTCCGCAGCCCCCACCACAGTGTCAGCGCCGCAGCCATTGCGGGCGGCGGCACAGTGCCCCGCCCCGGCGAGGTCAGCCTGGCCCACAACGGCGTACTGTTTTTGGACGAGCTGCCGGAGTTCAGCCGCGAAGCGCTGGAGGTGCTGCGCCAGCCAATCGAGGACGGGTGCATCTCCGTGAGCCGGGTACACGGCACCGCCACCTACCCCTGCCGTTTTATGCTGGTTGCCGCCATGAACCCCTGCAAGTGCGGGTATTATGGTTCCGGCGTGCGGGAATGCAGCTGCACGCCCAGTGCGATCGAGCGCTACCGGCAGCGGATTTCCGGCCCGTTGCTGGACCGCATTGACCTGCATGTGGAGGCCCGCCCCGTGGAGTACGACGCCCTTGCCGCCAAAACCGGCGGCGAGCCGAGCGCTGACATCCGCACGCGGGTGGCCGCGGTACGCGCCATGCAGGCCCAGCGCTACAAGAGCCTTGGCTTTACCTGCAACGCCCAGCTGCCCAGCGGCATGCTGCGGCGCTACTGCCCGCTTGCCCCCGCCGCCGAAAAGCTGCTGCGCGGTGCGTTTGAACGCATGGGCTACAGCGCCCGCGCCTATGACCGCATCCTGCGCGTTGCCCGCACCATTGCCGACATGAACGGCGTGGAACAGATCGGCGCCGCAGAGCTGATGGAAGCGCTGCAATACCGGAGAATGGACAGGGCGGTTGGCAAATAAAACCGTTCCGGCTTTATTTGCCAAATGAATAAATAATAAAGAATAATTAAAAATGCAGGTGGACCGCGTTGCTGGCACAACGCTCAAAAATATTAGAGTTCTGTCAAATATAGAGCACTAATATTTCTGAGCCGTGCGCAGCACTGCGGTCCACCTGCATTATTCTCTACTCTTTTTTATTATTCTTTCTATTTGACTCGTTCCTTTTCGGAACGGGCGAAATAGAACATCCACTGCTGCAAAATTCCGGCATTGCCATAAGCCGGGAAGGGGTTCTGGCCCGCATAGTGCTGGTCGATCACACGCTGAATCCACACATCCACGGGGGCACACTCCATGCGGCCATAGGCAAATAGGGCTACGCAGTTGGCCACCTTGATGCCCACGCCGTGCTGCTGCATCAAAGCTTCCAGCAGCCGGGCATCGGGCAGGGTTTCCAGCGCGGCAAGGTCCAGCGCTCCCGCTGCAACCGCCTGGGCGGCAGCCAGAACATACGGGGCGCGGTAGCCCAGCGCGCAGTCCCGCAATGCCTGCTCCCCTGCCGCGGCGAGCGCCTGCGCCGTTGGGAACGCATACAGCACATTCCCGCCCGGCTGCAGCAGCGGCGCACCGTACCGGGTACACAGCGTTTCCACGCAAGCCTGAATGGCCGGGATATTTTTGCGCTGGCTGATGATAAAGGTAACCAGCATCTCCCAGGCGTCCTGGCGCAGAATGCGGATGCCCGCCCCGGCCCGGGCCGCTGCGCAAAGGTAGGCATCCTGTTTGGGCACCGCGGCGCGGATGGCCGCATAATTGCGGTTCAAATCAAAATAGCGGTGCCAGAAGCCCTGCCATTCTTCCGGGGTACAGCTAGCTGTATACGTATCACCGCTGCCGGGCTGCAGGTACAAAAGCTTATCCCCGGCCAAAAACCGCCAGCCCTGCGGGGTTTGCGCAATGCGGAACGCCTGGCCGCTGGCGGCTATTTTTTGCAGATCGAAATCATCCGGTATCGTTACGGTCATGGCTCGCGCAGCACCTCCAGCATGCGGCGAGCGCTGCCTTCCCACGAGTATTTTTGCAGTACGGCGGCGGCATCCCGGCCGGGGGTTACATGGTCCACACTGCCGTGGTTGGTGGAAAGGTCAATGTAATCAGCGTGGGAGCCGTAAATTTCCCGCATGCAGGGGGTATTGCTCACCATCACGCGTGGAGCACCGCAGGCAATGGCTTCCAGCGGAGGGATGCCGAACCCCTCATACAGCGTGGGGAACAAAAACGCCTTGCAGTTTTCCATCAGGCTTTTGGCTTCGCCGTCCGTCACATAGCCAAGGTACATCACGTTATTCAGGTGGTCCAACCCCAGGGCAGCGGCCTCTTTGGCAAGGCTGCCGCCGCCCGCAATTGCAAACATAACCTGGGGTTTGCTCTGCGCAGCGCGCAGCACCCAGGGAAAGTTCTTATTTTTAAGTAGGTTGGACATTGAGAAATAATACTCGCCCTTTTTCAGCTGCGGCCACTTGCTGTACTCACCAAACAGCATGGGGTCAGGGCGCACGCGCTGCATATGCTGCCAGGCGTTATACACCACGGTGATCTTTTCGGGGTTCACATGGTAATATTTCACGATCTCGCTTTTGGAAAATTCCGAGACCGTCACGATTTTTCTGGCCTTTTTGGCAATGGCCGCATACTGCATGCAGTGCCAGACAGCGCTGGTGCGGCCGCGCAGGTCGGTATAAAAATCCGGGCGTGCTTTATAGCACACATCATGCACCACGGCAATGCCCTCGTTCCCACGGTGGAACATGGGAATAACGTTGCACATGCCCAGCCAGCAGCGCCCGCTTTGTGCCAGATATCGGCCATACACCCGCTGCCAGCCCAAAATGCCGCTGGACTGCGGCAGGGTGACCACCTTGATATTGCGGTATTCGGGAACGATACAATCCGGCGGAACCGCCACTTCCAGCTCGCCGGGTTCCAGCATGGGGTCCATGGCAGCGAGTATTTCCCGCGCATAGCGCTGGATGCCGGAAAGCTGCTGCATAAAAAACGAACCGTCTACTGTATACTTGGGCATTTTCATTCTCCTTATAAACGGCACCGCGTTACTGCGTCAGGATGCCGTATTGGTATTTGCACTGCAAAATGCGCTGCACGCTTTCGTCCAGTCTCTGCTGGGGGATGGTACCATCCTGCACAGCTTCCAGCACGGCGGTATAGGCATCGGCAAGGCCGTTGGACATCAGCAGCAGGTCTGCACCGGCCTGCAGCGCCTTGACCGCCGCCTGACCGGGGGTATATACATCGGTGATGGCCTGCATCGCCAGCGAATCCGTCACGATCAAGCCCTGATAGCCCAACTCCCCGCGCAAAAGATCGGTCAGCATGACGCTGGAAAGGGAGGCCGGGGTATCGTCCCCTGTTACCTGCGGCACGGTAATGTGGGCCGCCATAATCAGCGGAGCATTGTTCACATTTTGGGCAAAGGGCACCAGCTCACAGCTGCGCAGGTCATCCAGCGTTTTGTTCAGCGTTACGGTGCCAACGTGGGTATCCTCGCTGGTATCGCCATGGCCGGGGAAATGCTTGAGGGTGCAGGCAATGCCCGCATCGGCAAACCCGGCGCACGCCCCGCCCACAAGGTCGGCGGCGGTCTGCGGTTCACTGCTGAACGCGCGGGTACCGATGACCGGGTTATCGGGGTTGGTGTTCACATCGGCCACAGGGGCAAAATCCAGGTTAAAGCCGTATTCTTTTAAGTAGCCGCCAATGGTGCGGCCCATGGCGCGGGCATCTTCCGGGTTACCGGATGTTCCCACCGCCGCAGCGCTTTCGTATTGGGGCAGGTCAAACGCGGCATTGTTGGCAAGGCGCGCCACCAGACCGCCCTCCTCATCAATGGCAGTAAAGAGCGGCGTATCGCTCGCCTGCTGCAAATCGTCCAGGAATTGGGTGATCTGCTGCGGGCTTTCCAGATTTTTGCCAAAGATCACCACGCCGCCCACCGGGTACTCCGCCAAAGTCTGGCGCATGGCATCCGTCAGTTCGGTCACACCGTCCGCCTTGGCATCGTTGATCTGGTCCTGCGTTTGGCTCAAGTCCAGGGAATCGGGTCGAACAAGAAAGAGCTGCCCCACCTTTTGTTCCAGCGTCATCTCCTCCAGCAGCTGCTGCACGGGGTCCGGCTCCGGGGTGGGCTGTTCCGTGGGTGCTGCCTGCGTGGTTTGGGCTTGCTGTGTTGGTGCTTCGGTCGGCTGGGCCGCCTTATTGGGGAGTACATCTTTTGGGGCAGCAGAACAGGCGCACAAGACTGCCGCCAAAACGGTTGACACAAATGCCGCGAATCTTTTTTTCATGCTTACCGCCCCCTGCTGTTTGTCTAGGGTGTATCTTCTAATAAGATAAACGAAGAAGTCATCCAAATTGTTACATAAAAGGCATTTTTCCTATCCATATTTTCACAGGGAAATATCTTTGGGCAACACCGCATAATTCTAAGTGCCGATACGGCGAGCGAGGTGCGGCAGATGCTAAGCCAAAAGCGCAGATAATACTGGATGCTGCAAAGGTGAGTGCCGCCAGTGGCGGAAACAGCGAACCGAAGCAAGGGCAGCGGTCGCAGAGGGCGAGGGGCTTTTGCCCCCGAAGCACGATGCGGGTACCGCAACCCGACATTATCGAGCATTTTGGCAACGCAGATGCCGTGCCGCAGCCGCCGGAGCGGTGCTTAAGCCGTCAGGCGGGAATTGTGCGGTGCTGCCTTTCCCTTAAGTTGGCGGGCGCACAATGTGCGCCCTTGCGGTCACTATAGGGAAATGCCATTTTCCCCGCACAACGCGCCCTGCTGCATATGCTGGCCTTGCGGCGCGTTTTATTGTATTTTAATTATACCATGCCTCGCGGCAGAATGGAACGGAATTTACAGGAATCAAGTGGTAAAATCCCGCATTACTCTGCAAAAAGCCCTCGGCACAGTGGTTTGGCACCGTGCCGGGGGCTTTGCATTGGTTCAGGCTTTGCTGCCGGACCGATTATTCATCATCAACGGTATTGTCATTGCCAACCGGGTCTTCGGCGGCAACATCGGCGGTTTCGGGGGTGGCTTTCTCCTCGGCTTCCAGCGCTGCCTTGTCATAGGCAAAGGCGTTAAGGGCGTCAGTGCTCACTTCATACACAACGCCTGCTGCGCCGGAGCTGCGCAGGTAGCACAGGGTATCGTCCTCGGCATCGTTGCCGCCAAAGCTGCACTGGATGCTGGTGCCGTCCGATGCGATCAGGGTAACGATGGCATTGGGGGTATCCAGACCATACACGGCATCGGCCTGCGGTTCGGTCACGCTCCACTTGGTTTTCAGATCGCAGATGGTGCTCGCCATCTTTTTGACGATATCCTGATTCAGGTTATACTCCGCATCATCCGTCAGCGTCCAGGTGCTGTCATTCTGGGCAAAGCTCAGGGTTCCGCCGTTGGCGGTCTGCACCACCATCTTGGTCACATCGTCCACATCTATGTCCGTAATGCTCTGGGCGGCATACAGCTGCTTTGCGGTTTTGCAGATGCCGCTCAGGGCCGAACTGTCCAGCGTATACACTGGGCCGTCTGCGCTCAGGCGGGCATACCAGTTGTTTGTGATGGAGTTCTTGCTGCCAACGGTCAGCATCCATTCGGTATCTGCCGTTTTCAGGCTCAGCTCATAAGTCGGGGCATCAAAGCCCATGCTGGCAACGTCGGCGTCATCGCTCAGTTCGCGCAGCGCGGTCAGAGCGGTCATGCTGTCGGCAACGCCTTGGGCCTTACTCTGGTCAAGGGGCAGCGCGGGGTCAGAATCCAGTGTCCAGGTATCATCCGTTTTGGTCAGGGCGGATTCCAACGTTGCGCCATCGCTGGCGTCCTTGTAGGCAATCGCGATCACACTGTCAGCATCCAGGCTGCACAGTGCAATGCTGGTATTCTCTTCCTCGGTGTCTGCATGGTTCAGCACGCCAAGGGCAATGCCCAGCACAACCACCACGGGAACCAGCACAAAAAGGGGCAACATTTTCTTTGTGTTCATTGGCTGTTATCTCCTAAGGTTTCTGCGGCACTGGAAATATCAACGGCGGCGGCGCACCAAAGTGATGGCAATACCGGCCACGATAAAGGCCAGCGGCACCACGATGGTAAACAGCAGGCCAAGCAGCATGGTGGCCTTGGCAGGGACCGTCAAGGTTTCGGCGCTCATACTCTTGCTGTCAATCACCACACCGTTTTCTTCGCCGGTCATCCAGTTCATGGTACTTGTTAGTAGCTGTGCGTTGCCACCAATCAACAACGAGGCATATTCCCTAGCGACATACTCTATCCCCTTGCTGTTCAGTAGATTAGCGCAGTTCACCCACACTACCTTTGCACCAGTGGTGCTGTTGCTGGCGGCAACGGCAATGTTAAAGGGGCCGTTGGGATCATTTGCCCCCTGCTCGGCGGTGGTAGCCTCGGCGTAATCCTGCATGGAGTATGCCGTGCTGCTGGTGCTCAGCAGGGTGGTCAGGGTCAGGTCATCGGTGCTGTCGCCTTTCACAATGCCCTGTGCCACGGGGGTAAAAACATGCATGCCGTCAGTTATGCCCGCGGTGATATCGTTGGAGCTCAGGCTCGGCAGCAGGTAGGTCTGCGGGTAGCGGTAAGCGTAATAGCTGCTGTCGTTTTCAATCACAAGGCCTTCCTGGCGGGTCATGCCGTATTCTGCCAGCAGGGCATCCAGGTTGGGGGTGCTCACCGTCAGATCAGTGGTCACAAACAGGTGGCCGCCGTTTTCCAGATAGGTCTTGATGGCAGCGGCATCCAGGGTGGAAAGGTCCGCCTGCGGGTCGTTGATCAGCAGGGCTGCGGCATCTTCGGGCACCGTATCGGTGGTCAGCAGGTTCAGGTCCTGCATGGTAACGCCGGAATTATCCAGCGTTTCGGTAAAATCGCTTTCCAGGCTGGCTTCGCCGTGGCCGGTCAGCTGGTACAGCACATAGCTGTTCTCCCGCGTGACCTTGGCAATGCCGGAGGACAGCGCGTTCTCAGCGGAGAAGCTCATTGTGTAGCTGCCGGTGGTATAATAGCTGGAATAATCCGCCGTATACATATCATTGTAGTCCACCACGGTGTGGCTATCCCCGCATACAAGGATCACGCTGGAGGAGCTTGCGTTCTGCGCGTCATACTGCTGTGCAAAGGTGGGGTACAGCGCGGGGTCGCGCTGCTGCCAGGTAAAATGGCTGCTTTCGCCCGCATAGCGGTCCAGCATTCGCGTAATGTTGGAATCCTCGTTGCCGGTTTCCGCCAGGTAATAGGCGGTCACATCGGTGTTCAGTTCCTGCAGCATGGTTTTGGTGGTATCGCTCAGGGTGAACATTTTGCCGGTGGAAATATCAAACTGGGTAAACTTGGTGGGCACCGCGCCCACCACAAGATTGAGCAGAATTACCAGCACCAGCACCACAACGGCCAGCACGCTGGCGTAAGCACCGCTGCGCAGGCTGCGGCGGCGCGCTGCCTGCTGTGCCTGGTTAGGGGCAGGGGCATTGGCCGCGTTCTTTTTCTTAAAGTTCATCGTCGGACCCCCCTCTTTAATTCCAGCGGCGGCGTTCCAGTGCCTGACCCGTCAGGAAGAGGAACAGTCCCGCCACCGATAGATAATACACAATGCCGGTCACGCTGAACATGCCGCCCACAAAATCCGTAAACGGCTGGAACAGTGCCAGCGCGCCAAGCACGCTGTTAAAGCCGGTCAGCAGCCAGGCCGGGCGCAGCTTAAACAGCAGCACCAGCACCACGGCACCGCCGCAGAACACCGCGCTGCCCACCGTGACATTTTTGCAGGCCAGACCGACCAGCAGAGCCACAACCGCCAGCACCACGCAGAACACGATGAATGCCAGCGTGTTGCCGCTGGTGAACAGGCTCTTGATGCCGTTCATCAGGTAGCAGATCAGCAGCGTACCAAAAGTAGCCAGGTACGCAATGATCTGGTTTTCCGTCAGGGCGGAGACAAAGGTGCCGATGGCAATGCAGGCAGCGCCCATCAAAAAGTACGCCAGCCAGGTGGCGTAAGCGCTGGTAAGGGAGATGGTGCCAAAGGCCGTGAGCACCAGCGGCATGATGGCCGCTGCCGCCATGGGCACGGCAAACACCGCCAGCTGGGCAAAGTACTTACCCATCACGATAGAAGGGATACCCACCGGGCTGGTGAGCAGCAGCTGGTCGGTTTTATTGCGGCGTTCATCCGCAAAGCTGCGCATGGTCAGCGCCGGCAGCAAAAACAGCATGACCAGCGTGGTAGAATACAAAACGGTTGAAAAATCCGACGTGCCATACACCAGGCAGTTGGCGGAGTAATATAACCCGGTAAACGCCAGCATAACACCAATGACAACATAGCCGACCAGGCTGGTGAAATAGCTGCGCAGTTCCCGCTTAAAAATGGCAAACATGGCTCACTCTTCCTCCTTTTGGTCGTTTTCGGCTTCCGGTTGTTCCGGAGTATCATCCGCCGGGGCCTGCGGTTCGACAGGCTCAGCAGACTGTTCCGGCTGTGCGGCAGCCGCTTCCGGAGCCGGTTCTTCGGTTTCTTCCGGCTGGGCTTTCTCCGGTGCAGTCTCGGTGATCTGTAGGAAGATATCCTCCAAACTCATCGTATCGCTTGTCAGGGACACAACCGGGCAGCCAGCTTCGGCCAGCGCCTTGGACAGGGCCGCGCGCAGGTCTGCACCGGCGGTGCTGGTGGCGGTAAAGCTGACTTCATCGCCCTTTTCTGCGGTCACGCGCAGGTCGGTCAGGCCCTCCACCTTGGCGGCAGCGGCCAGAATCTGTTCTTTGGTGCCAAGTGCCGTGGCGGCAATCATGCCGCGGGCAGCCAGCTGGGCGGCCAGCTCTTCCGGCGTGCCCTGGGCGGCCACTTTACCGTGCGCAATAATCAGCACGCGGTCACAGATCGTCTGCACTTCGCTCAGGATATGGCTGGAAAGGATGACGGTGTGGGTCTCTCCCAGGTCATGGATGAGGTTGCGGATCTCGATCATCTGGGCGGGGTCTAGGCCAACGGTGGGTTCGTCCAGAATGATCACCTTGGGGCTGCCCAGCAGCGCAGCGGCAATGCCAACGCGCTGGCGGTAGCCTTTGGAAAGGTTGCGGATCAGCCGCTTTTCCATTTCCTGCAGCCCAGCGCGCTGCACGGCCTGCGCTACATCCTGCACGCGGTCCGCTTTTTTCTTTTTGCCTTTCAGCTCGCTGACAAACAGCAGGTATTCCTGCACGGTCATATCGGTATACAGCGGCGGAATTTCCGGCAGGTAGCCGATGCAGGCTTTGGCCTCCTTGGGCTCTTCCTGAACATCATGGCCGTCAATGGCAACGGTGCCGCCCGTGGGCGCAAGATACCCGGTGATCATGTTCATTGTGGTGGATTTGCCGGCGCCGTTGGGCCCCAGCAGGCCGTAAATACAGCCGTCCTGCACAGTGAAGCTGATATCATCGACCGCGGTGTGTTTTCCGTAACGCTTGGTCAAATGCTTGACTTCGATCAATGGATGCACTCCCCTTTTCTTGGGGGCCGCCCGCCGCAGGGCAGGCGTACCCCTGAACTATCCAGAAGTATACTGCCTATTTGTGAAAATTGTGCGTCGTTTTTTTGCCAGGATGTGAAAATTGTGTGCACATGCAAAAGCACCCCTGCGCGGCTGCAGGGGTGCCAAATCAGCTTATTCTTTTGCTGCTTCGTTTCTTTTGCGGGGGGCAGCTTTAGGCAACACCGCACAATTCTCGCCTTGCGGCTTAAGCACCGCTCCGGCGGCTGCGGCACGGCATCTGCGTTGCCAAAATGCTCGATAATACACAAAGTATTATCTGCGCTTTTGGCTTAGCAGCTGCCGCACCTCGCTCGCCGTATCGGCACTTAGAATTATGCGGTATTGCCTTACTTTTTCTGTTTTCTCCGCTTTGCTTCCACAATGACGTCCGCAATGTGCATGGCAACATCATCCTTGCTTTGCAGCGGCAGCGCGGTGGAAATGCTTTCGGTAATCAGGGTTACAACGTTGGTATCCACGCCAAAACCGGCGCCGGGCACCTTGACATTGTTGGCCACAATCATATCCATGTTTTTCTTGTGCAGCTTGGCAGTAGAATTTTCGATCAGATCTTTCGTTTCCATCGAAAAACCGCAGACAAACAACTGCTCAGGCTTGTGCTCGCCGACCCAGCCCAGAATGTCATCCGTGCGTTCCAGCTCAATTGAAAGTTCACCATCGTGCTTTTTGATCTTATCCTGCGCCACCTGGGCCGGGCGGTAGTCCGCCACAGCGGCGGCCATCACCAGGGCATCCGCATCCATGGCGTTGGCCTTGACAGCTTCAAACAGTTCTGCCGCGGTGGCAAAAGGCACCATTTTGACAAACGGAACCGACGGCAAGTCGGAAGATGTCAGCAGCGTCACATCCGCGCCGCGCAGCATACAGGCGCGGGCCACGGCATAGCCCATTTTGCCGGTGGAATGGTTTGTCAGGTAGCGCACCGGATCCATCGGTTCGCGGGTGCCGCCAGCAGAAACCACCACTTTCATGCCCTGCATGTCTTTTTCGTGTTCCAGCTCCCGTGCCACATAGTCCACCAGAACGCTCTCATCGGGCAGGCGGCCGGAGCCCGTATCGCCGCAGGCCAACAGGCCGGAACCGGAGGGAATGACGGTGAAACCGTAATGTTCCAGCGTTTTCAGGTTATCCTGGGTGATGGGGTTTTCCAGCATATGGGTGTTCATGGCGGGGGCCACCAGCTTGGGGCAGCGGGCCGCCAGGGTAACGGTGGTCAGCATGTCATCCGCCAGGCCGTGGGCCAGCTTGGCGATCACATTTGCGGTTGCCGGGGCGATCAGCATCAAATCCGCCGCGTTGGCCAGCGAAACATGGGCCACATCATACTGGAAGTTGCGGTCAAAGGTATCCACAATGCAGCGGTTGTTGGTCAGGGTTTCAAACACCAGCGGGGTGATAAACTCCGTGGCGTTTTTGGTCATCAGCACATGCACATTGGCGCCGGCTTTGGCCAGGGCATGGGCCACATTGGGCATTTTATAAGCAGCAATCCCGCCGGTAATGCCCAGCACAATGGTTTTGCCTTTCAGGTTCATGATAACACATCCTTATAGTTGGCCGGGCTTCTGGCTGCCCGTATTGTTCTGCTTTTAAGTATATCCTGCCGGGGGGCAAAAGTAAAGGCAATACCGCATAATTCTAAGTGCCGATACGGCGAGCGAGGTGCGGCAGATGCCAAGCCAAAAGCGCAGATAATACTTTGTGTATTATCGAGCATTTTGGCAACGCAGATGCCGTGCCGCAGCTGCCGGAGCGGTGCTTAAGCCGCAAGGCGGGAATTGTGCGGTGTTGCCTAAAGGGAATTCAACAGTTGGCAAACGGGCTGCGAACTGCTATAATAAACTGTAATTTTACATTCTGCGCATTTTATACTTTTATAACAGGCAATTCTGCATCATTCTAAGGCAATACCGCACAATTCTAAGCACCGCTCCGGCGGGAATTGTGCGGTGTTGCCCTAAGCCTATCGAACGGGAAACATTGCCGGGTTGCCAAGGATACGAGGTTTTACCCTATGATTCTTGCAGTTGATATCGGTAACAGCAACATCTGCATTGGCGGACTGGATGGCATGAAGGTGCTGTTCACCGCGCGCATGGTCACCCGCCCGCGCTGCACCGGGGATGAATACACCGCCGAGCTGAAATTTCTGCTGGGCCGCCTTGGCGTTACCCCTGAAGCCTGTGAGGGCGTTATCGTGTGCAGCGTGGTGCCCGACCTGACCAAAGTTCTGGCCGATGCCTGCACCCGGCTGACCGGGCGCAAAGCCATGCTGGTCAGCCCTGCACTGAACACCGGGCTGACCTTTGCGGTGGACGCTCCGGACCGCGTGGGGCGGGACCGCATTGCCGATGCCACCGCCGCAGCCGCCCACTATCCCCTGCCCTGCATGACGGTGGACCTTGGCACGGCCACCACCTATAATGTCATTTCTTCCAAGCGGGCGTTCCTGGGTGGTTTTATCCTGCCCGGCGTGCAGACCAGCCTGCGGGCCATCAGCAGCGGCACCGCGCAGCTGCCGCCTATCTCGCCCGAAACGCCGGATCACCTGATTGGCCGCAACACGGTGGAATGCCTGAACAACGGCGTGATGTTTGGCACCGCAGCCATGCTGGACGGCCTGGCTGCCCGCGTGGAAGCCGAACTTGGCGAGCCGCTGACCGTGGTTGCCACCGGCGGCCTGGCCCCCTGCATCATGCCCTGCTGCACCCGCAAGGTGATTTATGATTCTGACCTGTTGTTCAAGGGGCTGGCGATCCTGTACAGCAAAAACGCCGAATAAGCAAGTTTGCACGTTTTGTGTTCTGCCTGCTATCAGAAAAGGGACCGGCATTTTCTGCCGATCCCTTTGTTTTATGTATTTTCCGAATGTTTTAGGCAATACCGCATAATTCTAAGTGCCGATACGGCGAGCGAGGTGCGGCAGATGCCAAGCCAAAAGCGCAGATAATACTGGATGTCTTATCGAGCATTTTGGCAACGCAGATGCCGTGCCGCAGCTGCCGGAGCGGTGCTTAAGCCGCAAGGCGGGAATTGTGCGGTGTTGCCTTTACATATCCGGCGTAACCATCACAGCGCCGTAATTGCGCACGCTCAGCACATGGCAGCTGCCCGCGCCAAACACAGCGTCAATGGCGTTCTTGTAGGTTTCCAGCAGTGCCAGCGGAACAAATGCCTGGATGGTACCGGCAAAGCCGCCGCCCTGCAAACGCCATGCGCCGCGGCCGTTCAGCACCTTCTGGCTGATGGCCAATGCCAAAGGCACGCCCTGCTCCTGCGGGTTCTTGATGCTGTAGGCGTTCTGGTTGAACTCAAAGCTGGAATGGCCGCCCTCAATGATCAGCTGCAGGAAGCGGTCAAAATCATCTGCCTTGATGGCTTCATAGATTTCCCCGGCGCGGCGGCTGTCATTATAAAAATGGATGGCACGCACCACGGCGCGGTCGCCGGTCACTTTGCGCACTTCGGGGATGGCTTTCAGGAAGGTTTCCTCGTCCACATCGCGCAGAACCTTTTTGCCAAAGAATTCGGCAACGCTCTCCATCTCGCGGCGCACAGCGGCATAATCATCGGTCAGGTCAGCGTGGCTGCCCTTGGTATCGCTGATGCAGAGTGCAAAGCCCTTGGCTGCCAGATCAAACGGAACTTCGCGCACGACCGGATGGCCCACTTCCTTAAAGTCGATGGTGATGACCTTTCCCACGGCGCAGGCGGTCTGGTCCATCAGGCCGCAGGGCTTGCCAAAGAAAACATTCTCAGCATACTGGCTGATCATGGCGTTTTTGACCTGGTCGAAACGCTTCATGTCATTATCGTTGTACTCGCCGCGGAAGATAGCACCCATGCACACCTCAAAGGCAGCCGAGCTGGACAAACCGGAACCGCCCAGAACGTCAGAGGTGGTGTAGCAGTCAAAGCCGCCCACCTTGCCGCCGTCTTTCACAATGCCGGCAGCCACGCCGCGGATCAGGCTGGCGCTGTGCTCTGCTTCAACGGGCTGCGGGGTCAGGTCGCGCAGATTCACATCGTCGATCTTACCAAAGCCGTGGGAAATCACGCGTACAACGTTCTCGTCATTCTTGGCAACCACAGCAATGATATCCAGGTTTACGGCAGCTGCAATCACCACGCCGTTGTTATGGTCGGTATGGTTGCCGCCGATCTCGGTGCGGCCGGGTGCCGAGTACAAACACACTGTGCGGCCCGTGCCAAAGTTTTCTTCAAAATGGTCGATCATATCCACATAACGGACACGCTGGGCTGCCACAGTAGCAGTGTCTGCCCCATACAGCTTGGCAAAAGCCTGGTCGTAACCGCCGTTCAAGATATTTTGTTTCAGTTCCGCACTCGTTGCCATCGTTCATACACCTTTCTTCGTTTGGCTGCCCTTGTAAAATATGCACAAAAACCGCGCGTTCTTTTTAGCTATGCAGCGCATTTTAGGCCAGTATCACGGCTTCTTGTACTCAGTATAACAAATTTTAGCAGGATGTAAACATCTTTTTTCAACGCGATTATGGACTTTTGATGAATCTTCTGATATAATGGTAAAAAATATGCTCCATCCTGTTCCGGCCTGCTGCGGTGGGCCCTGTTTTGGGAGCAGAATGGCGAACCACAACCAGATTTTGCAAGAGTGAGGGATTTGGTATGCCGACCATCGCAAAGCAATCTTATAAGCAGAACTATACCGATAATGTAGAGCTTTCCATTTTTAATTGTGGCCACGAATACTGCCAGCCGGGCCACACCTGGGGCCCCGGTGTGCGTGACCATTACCTGATCCATCTTGTTGTTGCGGGCAAAGGTGTGTATCAGGTCAACGGCGCTGCCTATAATTTGCAGGAGGGTGATCTCTTCCTCGCCAAACCCAACCAGCTCATCACCTATGCGGCAGATGAAACCGACCCGTGGGAATATTACTGGGTCGGCTTTAACGGTGCCTGCGCCAACAAGCTGGTGCAGCAGACCCCGTTCAGCGATGTGCAGCCCGTGCACCACTGCAAAGACCCCCAAAGCACCCGTGAAACCATTTATAATATCTACCTGGCCCGCGGCCCGGAACCGCAGTGCGAAGCCCTGATGACCGGCTACCTGTACCTGTTCATGGCCCAGCTGATGAAGGAAGCGCGCGAAGCCATGCCCAACACGCCGTCTTCCAGCAGCCAGTATGTGCTGGCCGCTATCAAGTATATTCAGTTCAACTATTCCCATGATATTTCGGTAGATGACATCGCCAAGGCGGTTGGGGTCAGCCGCAGCCATCTGTACCGCGTGTTCATGTCCAATGTAGGCCAAAGCCCGATTGACTATTTAACGGGCTACCGCATCAGCGAAGCGTGTTCCCTGCTGAAAAACACCGGGCTTTCCATCGCCGAAATCGCGGTCTCCGTCGGCTTTTTTGACCAGTTCTATTTTTCCCGTGTGTTCAAAAAGGTCAAAGGCGTTCCCCCCAGCAAGTACCTTGCCGCGCTGGAAAAAGACCCGCAGCTGGGGCTGGTATAAGCCATTTTCACACAATGTCCCACCATACGGCAGCACCTTGCTTTTTGGTGCTGCCGCTCAGTTTTTACCGGCAGACTGATATATTTGCCATAACATTAGAGCAAACGGAGCAAACCATGTCTTTGAAGAAAAATCAGATTTTTGAAACCACGATCGAAAACCTTTCCAGCGATGGCAGCGGCGTTGCCCATGTGGAAGGGCAGGCCGTTTTTGTGCCCGGCGCGGCACCGGGGGATGTGATCCGCTGCCGCATTGTAAAGGCATTGAAAAACTATGCTTTCGGCCGCATTGACGCGATTTTAGCCCCCGGCCCCGGCCGCGTTGCGCCGGATTGTGCCGTGTGCACTCCCTGCGGCGGCTGTGGCCTGCGCCATTTGAGCTATGCTACGGAATGCGAGGCGAAAACCGGCTTTGTGCGGGATGCTTTTGCCCGCCTTGGCGGCTTTGATGTAAGCAGCTTTGAGTTTTCGCCCGTTCTCGCCCTGACGGACCACACCGCACACTACCGCAATAAGGTCCAGCTGCCCGTTGGGCTGGATGCCGATGGCCATGTCGTGACCGGTTTTTACGCCGGGCGCACCCACCGTATCGTCCCCTGCCCCGATTGCAAATTGCAGCCGGAGTGGATGAACGCCCTGGCCCGCCGGGCTTGTGCGTTACTGGAAGCCAACAGCATTGCCCCCTATGACGAGGAAACCGGCAAGGGCCGCGTGCGCCATTTGTATATGCGCCAGGGCTGGCACAGCGGTCAGCGCCTGCTGTGCTTTGTGGTAAACGGCAACGGCCTGCCCAACGAAGCCGAGATCTGCCGCACCTTGCAGCAGGAGTTCCAGCTGACCACCGTGCTGATCAACCGCAATACCGCCCGCACCAACGTGATTTTAGGGCGGGATACCCGCACCGTGCTTGGCCCCGGCGTGATTGAGGATACTTTGGCCGGAGTGCCCATCCAGATGGGTGTGCACGAGTTTTATCAGGTCAACACCCCCGCTGCCGAGCTGCTGTACGCCAAGGCGAAAGAGTTTGCCCGGCTGCAGCCGGATGACTTTTTGCTGGACCTTTACTGCGGTATGGGCACCATTGGCCTTTCGATGAAGCCGCACTGCCGCCGCCTGGTCGGCGTTGAGGTTGTGCCGCAGGCAGTGGAAGGTGCCAAAACCGTTGCTGCGCATCTTGGCCTGCCCCCGGAGGAAGCCGATTTTTACTGCATGGACGCCGGCGAAGCCGCGACCCGCCTTGCCAGCGAGGGTGCCCACCCCGATGTGATCGTGGTGGACCCGCCGCGCAAAGGCTGCGATAACGCCACCCTGACTGCCATTGTCCAGATGGCCCCACGCACCCTCGTCATGGTCAGCTGCAACCCCTCCACCGCCGCCCGCGATGCTAAGTTCCTGTGTGAACAGGGGTATACGCTGGAAAAGGTTCAGCCCGTGGATTTGTTCCCAAGGACAAAGCATGTGGAGTGCGTACTTCAAATGACCCGTAAAAGTAATTGATTGCTTCTTATTGCACAGGGCGTGCATGGCTATGTACAGAATGTCCCCCCTATTACTCCCTTTTGTTCAAATTCTGTTCCGAAGTCGTTCACGATTTAACCATAAATACATGCGATAATAATTGACATATTACAAAACGGTGTATCCGCTAACAACGCAACGGCCTGCTTTTTGGCTTTTGGGGTACACCTGTATTCAAAAGGATGGCGTGTTTAAGATGAAGGCATGGTTCCAGCGTTTTATGTCCGGGCGGTACGGCAGTGATACTTTTGGCAACTTTTTGTGCGTAACGGCGCTGGTCTGCCTGGTAATTGGGCTGTTTGTGGGCATCTTTTATTATATCGGGCTTCTGCTGCTGCTTTATGCGTACTTCCGCATGCTCAGCCGCAACGTACACAAGCGCTATGCAGAAAACATTGCCTTTATGCAGAAAACCGCTGGTGTGCGCGCCAAGTTCGGCCAGCTGCAGCAGCGGTTTGCCCTGCGCAAAACCTACCGCTATTTTTCCTGCCCGCACTGCCGCCAGCAGGTACGCGTGCCCAAGGGCCGCGGCAAAATTTCCATCACCTGCCCCAAATGCGGCACCCAGTTCATTAAAAAAAGCTAAAGGTTTTCCCTTCACTTCGATGAAAGGTTGACGCTGCGTGTTTGGATATGTTACCATTTATCAGAAAGATTTAGACAATGCCGCAATGGACTGCTACCAGGCGTACTATTGCGGGCTTTGCCAATCTTTGGGCCGCAAATACGGCACGGCGGCGCGCATGGCGCTGAGCTATGACATGACCTTTGCCGCGCTGTTGCTGACCGCCCTGTATGACCCGCCCACACAGACTTCGCAGGGGCGGTGCGCGCCGCATCCGCTGCGCACCCGGCCGCGGGCCGTGAACGAATTCACCGATTACGCTGCGGACATGACGGTGGTGTTGGCCTATTACAATTATCTGGATGACTGGCAGGACGACCACAAACGCAGCCGCCTGCGGCTGGCAAAGCAGCTTGAGCCGCATCTAGAAAACATCCGCCGCCAGTGGCCGCGCCAGTGCGAGGCCATCCACACCAAGCTGGATGAGCTGAACCGCCTGGAAAGCGCCAACAGCACCGACCTGGATGCCCTTTGCAATGCCTTTGGCGCATTGCTGGGCGCGGTGTTCAGCCCGCGGGAGGATTTCTGGTCCCCTGCCCTGACGCAGATGGGCCGCGGGTTGGGCGGGTTCATCTATTTGATGGATGCCTATGACGATTTAAAAAAAGATGCCCGTCACGGCAGCTTTAATGCACTGGCCGCCACCAAACAGGCGTTTGGCAGCGACAGCGCCGGGTTTGAAGCGCGCTGCCGCGAGCTGCTGACCCAGCAGATGGCCCTTTGTGCCCAGAACTTTGAATTATTGCCGATTTTGAAAGATACCCCCGAAGGTCAGCTTTTGCACAACACGATTTACGCGGGGGTGTGGAGCAAGTACGCGCTGGTGAAAGCCACACGCACACCACGGAAGGGGAAACCAAACGAATGAACGATCCGTACAGTGTTCTTGGCATTACGCCGGGCGCCGATGAGGAAACCATTAAAAAAGCATACCGCCAAAAGTGCAAGCAATACCACCCGGATTTACACCCGGACGACCCCACCTGCGAGGACAAGTTCAAAGATGTACAGGCCGCTTACAGCGAGGTCATGCGGATGCGTTCCGGCGGCGGGCCCAGTGCATCCAGCAGCGGCTCTTCCAGCTATTATGGGCAGCGCAGCAGCGGCAGCAGCCAACAGCAGTACCAGGATCCGTTTGGCTTTGGGTTCGGGTTTGACCCCTTTGGCTTTGGCGGCACCTATGGCGGGGCCAGCAGCAGCTATGACCGCCGGGAATCGCCGGAGATGCAGGCCGCCAACAACTATATCCGCAACGGGTACTATGCAGAAGCGATGAATGTTCTGGAAGGCATTGCCCCCGCTGACCGGGCCGCCCGCTGGCATTATTATGCCGCGCTGGCAAGTTCCGGCCTGGGTAACAACATCCGCGCCCAGAACGAAGCCCGCACCGCTGTGGACATGGAGCCCGGCAATTACGAGTACCAGAACCTTTTGGACCGGCTGCAGAACCCCGGGCGGGCGTACTCCACTTATCAGCAGGCATACACCCAGCCCGGCAGCCGCCAGCACGGCATGAACTTTTGTTTGCAGGCCTGGCTGTACCTGATGCTTTGCAACCTGTGCAGCATTTGCTGCTGCGGTGGGCGCGGTGGATTTTATATTTGCTGAGCAGGGGTTGAAAGTAATTTTTTAGCGTTGAATCAATATAAAGCGAACGCATGTGGTTACCCGTTGGGGCCGCATGCGTTCGTTTTGGTTTTGGGTGCTATTTTATTATATGAATCGCGGGGAGATCGTAAATGCGCTAGCGGGTACATATCATGAATGGTGATTACCTCACGGTACGGACGTTTTCATAGGTTTACTCCATAAAAAACCGCCCCCGGCCAGTTTCCCGGCGGGGGCGGTGTGCTTGTTAATTCAAACCCTGTTCAGGCAAAAATCAGACCTGGTAATCCACGGTGATGTTGCTGCTGGTGGTGGGCTTGGTGGCATCGTCAGAGGTGTTATCCACCTTGATTTCGCCGTTGCGGATCTTCTCCAGAACGGTGTTGTACTCGTCCAAGGTGAAAGTGCTGAAGTTCCAGCTTGCTTCGTCGGTGGGCAGGCCAACATAGTCGCCCTCTTCCAGGCCAAAGTTGCCGTTGGTGCCAGCGATGGTGCTCCAGTCGCCTGCATTGACGGTATCCAGGCCATTCTTAACGGCAGCGCCCAGACCCTTCATGGCGGAGGTAACAAACGGGTTTGCCTTGTACTTGCCGGACTCAACACCCTCAACGCCCAGGTAGTTCTGGTCAACGTCAACGCCGATCAGCTTGCCGTCATGCTTGTCAGCAGCTTCAGCAGCAGAAGTCCAGATGCCGCCGCCGCAGGCGAACACAACTTCGGTGCCGCCATCGTACCAGCCGTCCATCTTAGCGGTGATCTTCTCATCGCCATAGAACTGACCGCCGTAGTAGTAGTTCATCTGAACGTTAGTGCCCAGCTCCTGTGCTGCAGCATCAGCGCCCTGAACATAGCCGTAACCATAGCGGATAACGGCGGGCACCGCCATGCCGCCCAGGAAGCCCAGCTTGGTGAAGCCGTCCTTGACAGCTGCATAGCCAGCCAAGTAGCCGGCTTCTTCTTCCTTAAAGGTCACGCAGAACACGTTTTCGGGGATGGTGCCGTTCTCAGAGTTGATATCAAAGCCGTTCACATCAACTGCGATGAAGTGAACATCAGGATACTCGGTGGCAGCCCAAGCCAGAGCAGGACCATACAGGTAACCAACGCATACGATGGTGTTTGCGCCCTCGGCGACAGCCTGACGGATCAGGGTCTCGCGGTCTTCATCGCTGGCGTCCTCGCCGGAAGGCAGGTAGTAGTTGTACTCGATGCCGTTCTCATCGCCGTAGCCCTTAACAGCTTCCCAGCAGCCCTGGTTGAAGCTTTCATCGTCCAGGGTGCCAACATCGCAGCACTGGGCAATGCCGGTGATGTTGTCAGAACCGGTTGCTTCAGCAGTAGCAGCGGAATCGCTGGTAGCCTCGGTAGAAGCAGCAGCGCTGGAAGAAGTGGTGCTGCTGGCAGAGCTGCCGCAAGCAGCCAAAGAGAGTGCCATGCAGGCAGCCATGGTCAAAGCAAGATACTTTTTCATGTGTGATCTCCTTATTTTTTTTATCAGGGGCGCATGGTTTGCATCCCCTCGTATACATCTTATTATACCGTCTGGCAGTGCTTTTTTCAATGTGTAAAGCATTACAAAAGCATGACAATGCCCTTTGGTTCCTGTTACCGGTTCGGCTGATCCACCGTCACATTCTGGGTCTGCGGCATTGCCGTGGTATCAGAATAGCGTTCCACCTTTACAGTGCCTGCTGCCATACGCTGGTACAGCTCACGATATTCTTCGCCGGTAAAGGTCTTCAGCCGCCATTCCTGCGTGGCAAGGCCCACGGCATCCACTTCGGTGCCAAGGGTCTCGGTCTGGCCGCTGTGGTCCTGGTCCCAGTTGTTCTGCGTGCCGAACAGGTACAGTTCATTCTGCACCACGGTGCTGTAGCAGTTCACAGCGCTGGTTATCACCGAGCTGCTTTGCCCGGCGCAGTCCCAGCCGGTGGCGATCACTTCGCGGCCGCTTTTCTCTGCGGCCTGTATGCAGCTGTCCGCCAGTTCCGGCGTGGCCGCCATAACCACCTGGAAGCCCTCGTTATACCAGCCGCAGACATAATCCGTCAGGTCATCATCGCTGGCCGTCATGCTGCTGTACCAGATGCGGATATACACCTGCACGCCCATGCTGTCAGCTGCGGCTTCCGCCCCCTGCACAAAGCCGGTGGCGTAACGCACGGTGCTGGG
>UMGO01012753.1_pt1 | contig 43194 bp, 38 predicted proteins | sample 1965301 | NCBI WGS metagenome assembly UMGO01 (sample SAMEA4836074, study PRJEB28245) | human gut metagenome | biome: gut microbiome; material: fecal sample | place: Denmark | collected 2008 | reverse complement strand
GCAGCCATTCCCGGGGCCGGGTCTTGCGATTCGGATTATCGGCGAAATTACCGATGAAAAGCTGGAAATTTTGCAGGATGCAGACTATATTTTCCGGGAAGAAATTGCAAAGGCTGGCTTAGACCGGAGCATCCACCAGTATTTTGCGGTTCTGACCAATATGCGTTCTGTTGGCGTTATGGGGGACGGCAGAACCTATGATTATACATTGGCACTGCGTGGCGTTACGACTACAGATTTCATGACAGCTGATTTTGCACGGATTCCATATGAAGTACTGGAAACGGTTTCTGCAAGAATTGTCAATGAATGCAAGTGCATCAATCGGGTTGTGTATGATGTCACCACAAAGCCGCCGGCAACGATTGAGTGGGAATAATTTACGAATTAACGTTATTTAAAATTTAGAAATCATTTTTAAAAGAGGAATTTTTATGAAAGAGATGAATGAAAAGGAACTGCCAAAGCTCCGGAGGGGTGGACTGTTTGTAGTTGCTTTGGTGCTGCTGATTTTTGTTTTACTGGATGCATTTAGAATTTTGTCGATGGGTGCGTATCAGGGCAGTCTTGCACTCATTGGTGTTGCAGGATTGTTATTTCTTGCGACGAAAGTCATTCGCTGGAGAAAAGAAAGTAGAACCTTGCGATTCTTTGGAAGAATGGTGATTATTTCCACCATTTTGGAATTGACGCTGTTTCAGCTTCCATCGTATGGTTTGCTGTTCGGTGGATATGAACAGCAAACATTTCTTCCGACCAGTGCCTCTATTTCCGGTGGGGAAAGTACCATTGATGAAACCAGCGGAGCGGTGACTGTCACCGGCAAAGACCAAGTCATCATGGAATTTCAGCAACTGGACATGCCAGTGGGCACGATTCAGGTAGATGTTGACTATGGCGAAAAAACAAAGCGTGCACAGTTGAAAATTGATATGGCAGATGAAACACATGTGGATTACCGATATGACATTGCATCCGGTGTTGTTGTAAAGGACAATGACAACTCGAACTATACAGCGTGTCGGTTTTCCGGAGATGTTTCGCAATTGCGGTTGAAGGTTTCTTGTTTCAATGACAATGATTCTGTTACGATTCAGGCAATTCATTTCAACAAGACGATTCCGTTTGATATTTCCGCTATACGGTTTGGATTTTTGACGTTGGTAACCACATTTTGTTATGGAATCGTGGTTTCCAGCTTCTTGAAAAAGCCGTTTCGGGAAACTCGAAAGAGCACCACTGCCAGTGTACTTGCATTGACTGGGGCAGCAGTGTTGCTGGCAACTTCAATTATTATGATAAAGCTGCCAGAGGATGGCTTTGCTTCTCGCTGGAAGTTGGAAGCAGGGAATCAGATTACACAGGAATTGGTCGATGCATTTGAAAACAAGCAGGTAAACTTGTTAAAAGAACCGACAGAACAACTCATCAATATGGAAAACCCGTATGACTGGAGTGCCCGCAATCAGGAGGGTGTTAGTGCAGAATGGGATCATGTTTATTATGATGGGAAGTATTATTCCTATTATGGAATTGCTCCGGTTCTGACATTCTTCCTCCCATATCACAAGTTGACAGGGCATTATTTTGCCTGCGATATGGCGGTATGGATTTTCTCTTGTATCGGTCTAGTCTTTTTGGGGCTGACATACTTGGCAATCGCAAAACGCTGGTTTCGAGATGTGCCAGCTGGTTGTGTCATCGGTGGATTTGTAATCCTGTTGACTGTCTGCGGCATATGGTATAGCGTTGGCAGAACGATTTTCTATGAAATTGCCATGTCGTGCGGCTTTATGTATCTGAATGCAGGGGCATATTTCTTGATTTCTTCCAATATGCTTACAGATGGAAAAACATCTTTTGTTCGCACGGCACTTTGTTCGCTGTTCCTAGGACTTGCAGTATTATCTCGTCCGACACTTGCTGTGTATGCAATTTGTGCAGCAGTGTTCTTGTTGATGTCGATAAAGTCTTCTTCTTCCACTATCAAGGGACGGATTTTGTTCATTCTCTGTGCAGCTGTTCCGATTTGTGTACTGGGTGGATTCCAGATGTGGTATAATGCTGCACGGTTTGGTTCGCCGTTTGATTTTGGTATCAAGTATTCTCTCACGATAAACGACTTCGTACATTCTCAGTTCCATCTTGTTTTTGTACTGATTGTATTGTTTAATTTCCTGTTTGCAGTGCCGGGCTTCTCCACAGATTTCCCGTACATCAAGACACCATTCAGTTCCTTCCATGCAAACGGCTATTATTTTGCCGATGCTGGAAACACTTCGGGTATCTTTTTCTTAGCACTGCCCGTTTTCGGTTATCTGCTGAGCGGACGAGCACTTCGCCGCCTGCCTGACCGGAAATCTAGATTGCGATATGGAACACTGGTTGGATTGCCGTGTGTGATTATGCCACTGATTATTATCTGCTCAATTTGGGAAAGCGGCTATGCAATTCGTTACACAGCAGACTTTTCTTGGGAGATTATCATTGGTGCATTGGCGGTGCTCTTCTGGCTTTATAGAATGAGTACCAACGAGACAAAAAAGACATGGTTTCGTGGCTTTTTGGCGTGCTCGGTTATGCTGGCACTGGTAATCAATATTGTACAAATTATACCATTTGCTTTTTCTGAAAATGATTATCCTGAAGTTTGCAGAGCCATGCAGGATGTCATTGCATTCTGGGATTGAGGTGTATTGTGATGCAGAAATTATATTTAGTAATCCCCTGCTATAATGAAGAGGAAGTATTGCCGGAAACATCGAAGCAGCTCCGTGCGAAAATGGAAACACTCATGGCAGCGGGAAAAATCAGCAAAGAGAGCCGGATTGTCTTTGTCAACGATGGTTCAAAAGACCGGACGTGGGAAATTATCGAATCCCTACACAAGGAAAATCCGCTGTTTCAAGGAATTAAGCTTTCCCGAAACAAGGGACATCAAAACGCACTGCTTGCAGGGCTGATGACGGTGAAAGAACATTGCGACATGGCAATTTCTATGGATGCAGACTTACAGGATGACATTGATGCGATTGATGGCATGCTGGAAAAATACGCCGAAGGCTGCGACATTGTCTATGGAGTTAGAAACGCCAGAGATACAGATACTGCATTCAAACGCAAAACCGCAGAGGGATATTATAAAGTAATGCGGCTATTGGGGGCAGATATTGTATACAACCATGCAGACTATCGACTCATGAGCAAACGGGCGTTGGATGGCTTGGAACAATTCAAAGAAGTGAATCTGTTCTTGCGTGGCGTTGTGCCGATGATTGGCTATAAAAGCGACAAGGTTTATTATGCAAGAAAAGAACGCTTTGCCGGAGAATCCAAGTATCCTTTGAAGAAGATGCTGGCGTTTGCATGGGAAGGGTTGACCTCGCTTTCTGTGAAGCCGATTCGGATGATTATGACATTGGGTAGTGCAATTTTTCTAGTTAGCATTGCCATGTTGATTTATTCGCTGGTACGGCATGCGATGGGTGCAACACTGGTTGGCTGGACATCTACTGTGGTATCTATCTGGGCAATCGGCGGTTTGCAGCTGTTAGCAATCGGTATCATTGGGGAATACATTGGTAAGGTCTATCTGGAAACCAAACAAAGACCAAAGTTCATCGTTGAGGAATATCTCAAGGATGAAGATGCAGAAAAGAAAAATTAAGTGGAATTTCTACGGATTTCCATACATAACAATGAAAAAGAGCGGTTGAATTGTCGTTTCAACTGCTCTTTTCTTTGATGTAACGTAAAAATAGCAGAAATTGCACGCAACACGTTCTTTACAATTGTATGAAATTATGTTATACTATGCGTAGAGCGAATGGCGAAGCCTGAAACAGACGGAAAGGAGGGAGCACAATGGTATTTTGGATTTGGGGAAGTTTGTTTGTTCTGACTGTGATTGCAGAAATTGCCTCCCAGCAGTTGATCTCCATCTGGTTTGCAGCTGGTTCGCTGGTTGCCTTACTTGCAGCACTTTGCGGTGCACCTATTTGGTTGCAAGCATTGCTGTTTATTGCAGCATCTGCCCTGCTGCTGATTCTGACACGTCCGCTGGTGCGGAAATTCACCAATTTCGCTTCCCGAGATACCAATTTGCGGTTGGACTTGGGAAAATTCGGAACAGTTGTGCAAACCGTAGATGCGGAAAAAGGAACGGGCAGAGTGCGGGTCGATGACATTGACTGGATCGCTGTTTCTCAGCCGAATTTGGTGATTCCGAAAGGTACGACCGTACAGGTACAGGCAATTGATGGAACAAAGTTATTTGTAACACCTGTGCCACAAACGACAGAACCTGTAGTGGAATCTGCAAATGCAACAAGCAGTTCAAAACACACATTCTAACACACGACAGAAAGGAATTTCATTATGCCGTTAATTGTCCTATTTTTATTAGTTGTCTTTATTTTGATTGTCCTCTTTACTCGAATCAAGATTGTTCCGCAGTCGAACATCTATGTTGTAGAACGGCTGGGAAAATTTTATGCCGCATGGGAAACCGGTGTACACTTCTTGTGTCCGTTTTTGGATCGGGTTGCAAAGCGAGTTTCCATCAAGGAACAGGTTGTAGACTTTAAGCCGCAGCCAGTTATTACGAAAGATAATGTTACCATGCAGATTGATACCGTTGTTTTCTTTCAGATTACCAATCCGGTACAGTTTGCCTATGGTGTAGAACGTCCGCTGGCAGCAATTGAAAACCTGACCGCAACCACGCTTCGTAACATCATCGGCGAACTGGAATTTGATGCAACGCTGAACTCCCGTGACCTGATTAACACAAAGATTACGGAAACCATCGACCATGCAACTGACCGTTGGGGTATCAAAGTCATTCGTGTGGAACTGAAGAACATTGACCCGCCGGTGGACATCAAGAATGCCATGGAAAAACAGATGAAGGCAGAACGGGAAAAGCGAGAAAAAATTCTCCGTGCAGAAGGCGAAAAGGAATATCAAATCAAGGTTGCACAGGGTGAACAGGAAGCAAAGGTACTCCGTGCAGAAGCGGACAAAAAAGCAGCCATCCTGCATGCAGAAGCAGAAAAGGAAGCAACCATCCTGCGAGGCGAAGCCATCAAGGAACAGAAAATCCGGATTGCAGACGGTGAAGCTCGTTCGATTGAAGTGGTTCAGCAGGCATTGGCAGACAGCTTGGTGCAGTTGAACAAGGCAAATCCGAATGCCGCTGTTTTACAGCTGAAAGCACTGGAAGCATTCCAGAAGGCAGCAGACGGCAAGGCAACCAAGATTATCATTCCGAGCGAAATTCAGGGTTTGGCTGGTTTGGCAGCTGGCTTAAAGGGCATTGTAGCATCTGACCAGCCGACAGAATCCAGTGAAACTGTGTCGCAGGTTGCAAAAAATGGGACGACAATTTCACAGGATGCTCCATAAAGACTAGTTGAAAGAAATTAAATTTCCTAGGAAGCTTTTCTAAGATTTCTAAAGGATTGTACTTTTTCGACAAGAAGAGGCGGCTTTAAGCCGCCTTTTTTTGTTGAAAAAAGTGAAATTTCCAAAAGAAAGAAAAGTTGTAAATGGATACTTGCAAACAAATTTTATTTGTTGTATAATAAAAAAGTAATCATTTCAATTTTTTTGAGGGATGCACTGCCTCATTTTTCCAAATCTTTTTTATTTCTTTTCATTTGTTGTTTTCGTAGAAAAATGCAGTGGCACAGTGCGGATTATCCATAGATTTCACAAAAATCATCAAACCACAAAGAAAGAAAAACCAATCTGTGGAATGAAATTTCAGAACAAACGAGGCAATGTAAAAAATGGTATTTTCAAGTTTATTTTTTCTCTATCTCTTTTTGCCCCTGTCGTTGATTGCGTACTATGTGGCAAAACCCCGTTACCGCAACGCTGTATTGATTGTGTGTTCGCTTGTCTTTTATGCATGGGGCGAACCCATTTTCATCTGGCTGTTGCTGATGAGTACGCTGCTCAATTATCTGTTCGGCAGACTGATTTCTGCTGACCCTGAGAGTCGCACGGCAAAAGTTTCGCTTGTCCTGTCCTTGGTATTCCACCTTGGCATGTTGATTCTGTTTAAATATACCGGATTTTTCATAGAGAATCTGAACAACTGGTTTTCGCTTTCGATTCCTGTTCCGAATTTCCCGTTGCCGATTGGCATCAGTTTCTATACATTCCGTGCAGTTTCGTACATTGTGGATTGCTATTGGGGAAAAGTCGAAGCAGAGCAGAAGTTTTCTCGTTTCCTGCTGTATATGACATTTTTCCCTGTCATTATGCAAGGTCCGATTGCCCGTTATGAAACAATGCAAAATCAACTGGCAGTTCGCCGTTGCAATCCGTCTGACCTGTATGAAGGCATGATGCGTGTAATTATCGGTCTGGGCAAAAAGGTGATTATTGCCGATAATCTGGGAAATATCGTTGACCAGTTCCTTGCAAATGGCAACATCGAACAGCAGACCACGCTAGGGGCTTGGTATGGTGTCATTGTCTATGCAATGCAGATTTACTTTGACTTCTCCGGTTATTCCGATATGGCAATCGGAATTGCCCGTATGATGGGCTTTCAGCTGGAAGAAAACTTCCGGCATCCGTTCTTGTGTAAGGACATTACAGAATTCTGGCAGCGTTGGCATATTTCTCTGGGAACATTTTTCCGAGATTATGTGCTGTACATTCCGATTTTCGGTAAGCGGAGAAAATACGGCGGACTGTTCTTAGTCTGGTTCTGTACCGGACTTTGGCACGGTGCAAGCTGGAACTTCATTCTCTGGGGCTTGTATTATGGCTTGTTTATTCTGATTGAATTGCTGATTGGTAAGAAGCGGATAAAAAAAATTCCGCTGGTCATCCGGCATATCTATAATAAAATTGTCATCGTGGTGGGCTTCGGCATTTTCTATTTTGAGGACTTCGGTCAGCTGGGAGCTTGCCTGAAGTGTATGTTTGGATTTGGCGGACATGGCTTGACAGATGCCGTTTTGCAAACTTCCATTATGACAAATGTCTTTTTGTTAGTGATTGCATTGATTGGCTGCTTCCCGATTTTGGAACTGCCGAAACGTGCCATGCAGAAAAGTCCGGGGGCATATTTGACCCTTTCCGTCTGCGGAACAATCTTAGCAGCCGTTATTCTGATTGTATCCAGCATTCTGCTGGTCAATGCAACCAATCGTCCATTCTTGTATCTGCGTTTTTAAGGAGGCATTGTCATGAGAAAAAAGAATTCGAATTCTTCCGTTCCAAGTGGTATGCATTCCCTTGCACAACGCAGCCAGCAGGAACGCCGTCAAAAAATGGAGCAGCAGCGTGTAAGAACTGCTCCGCAAGAACCGATGCGAGTTCCACCGCAGCAGCCAGCACATTTTGGACGGCAGCCGATGCAGCAAGTACCGCCGCCGCCCGTTCAGAAACCAGAAAAAGCACTTTCACAGGAGGCGTTGCAGGAATTACAGCAGCAGGCAACCCAACAGCCGGAGGAATCCGCTGTTTATAATCGGTTTTTTGAGGATATTTCCGTAGAAGAACCGCAGACTCCGAAAAAATCTGCTCCGCAAAAGGCAGCAGCAGCCGTTCCGCCGACCAATTCGGCAGAACCGGAAAAACCAGCTCCAAAAATGCCACCCGTACGGGATGCAAGAGCAATGCCGCAGATGCCTGCATCAGCAAAACCAGCAGCAGAACCACAACAGGCAGAGCCAGTACAGCCAACACCAGAACCGCCGAAGCCAGTAGAACCGCAGGCAACAGCAGAATCTGCTACCGTTTCACCGGAATTGTTGCAGCAGGTTGCAGCGATGGTGCAGCAGGATGCTACTGGAAAGGCAACCTTAACGCCGGAATTGCTCCAGAAAATTGTAGCAATGGCACAGCAGCAGACCACTGCAAATCCAGTGGTTTCCGCTGTATCGGAATCTCCGGCAGAGCCACAGGCAGTTCCAACACCAGAACCCGTTGCAGAACCGCCAGTAGCACCACAGAAAAAATCTCGTCCGGCTCGTCCGCAGCGGAGAGCACCGCAAATGCCAGTGCAGACAGCTGTTCCAGAGCCAGTACAACAGCCGATTTCTGAACCAGAACCGCAGCCAGAACCAGAGCCAACGATTGCATCACCGTTTATTACAATGGCAATGCTCCGGCAGATGAAAGCGGAGGGAAAAACGCTGGACGATTTACAGCCAGCAGACACAAAAACGGAAAAGTCAACGCCGGTTCGGCGGTATCAGGGAAAGCCAGCAGCGGAAACAACTGCTGCACCGCAGCCAGAACCAGTAAGACCGTCATTCCGTCCGGTAAAACCGCAGGATATTTCGATTGATACCGCTGCACCAGAGCCTATTCCAGAATGGTTCTCAGAAGAAGAACCACCGCAGGTTGCAGAGCAGCGAACCAAATATTTGAAGAATCGGCAGCCACGGGAATCCGTTGCAGAACTGACCGGAGCAGCAGAAAAAAAGCCTCGGGCAGTTTCAAACGGAAAACAGTCCAGCAAGGCAGCCCGTTTCTTCCGAGAACTGTTTCTGGAAGATGCACCAGTTGACCCAGAACAGCAAAAGCCTGTTCTGCCACTGACGAGAAACACCGCACCGCCACAGCCGGAGGCAGTTGTTCCGCCACAGCCAATTGCAGCCCCACTGCAGCAGTCAACAGCAGAACCCGTTGCACCACCCATGCCGGAAACAGCTGCACCTGCACCGGAACAGCCTGTGATAACCTCTGTAAAAGAAGCATCTGCATCGTCAAGACCAACAAAGCGTCCGGTTATTTCCCATGCACGGGAAGAAGAACCTGAGCCAGAACCACAGCTGGAATCAGCTGCGTTTTATAACCGTTTGTTCAATGATTTTCCGGAACAGCCAGAACAGCCTGTTCCGCCAACGGAAGAAGAAATGGTACAGCAGCAGCACAAAAAAGATGTGATTGAATCGGTAAAGGGTGCAGTTTCAGAGGCAGAACAGCCGGGTAATCCACCGCATAAAAAGCGTTTGACAAAACGGGAATATATGCAGCGAAAGGCACAGCGGTTTTCCAAAACCATTGGCGTGAGCTTGCTGAGCGGTGTTGTCATAGTGGTTGCAGCTGTTTTGCTGATTGCACCACGTTCCACGATTTCCTATGAAGAAAATCGAGTTTTAGCAGAAAAGCCAAAGTTCTCGCTGACATCGCTGTTAGATGGCTCTTATACTTCCGGCTGGTCAGAATATTATAACGATACTGTCCCGTTCCGCAGCAAGTTGAAAAAAACCATTTCCGCAATGATGCAGTGGACGGGTGTTCAGAGCGAAGAAGATACCGTATTTTTCGGCAATGTTTCACAGGTAAAGAAGAAAACTACAACACCGGTTGCAACAACAGAATCCGTAGAAACGACTGTTGCAGTCGCTGCTGCTGGTAACGATGAAACCAATACAGAGCCAGCAGTTACCACAACAGTTGTAACGACAACGGAAGATCCGAATGATGAACCAGCTGCGGAAATCGGCGAGGGCATTATTCTTGATCACAAGCGTGCAGTCTGCGTTTATGGCGGTAGTTTCTCTGTAGGACAGGACTATGCCGAAACATTAAATGCATATCAGCAAGACCTTGGCTCAGATGTACAGGTTTATTCCTTGGTTGCACCAACTGCCGTTTCCTACTACCTGCCGGAAGAGTATGCAAACTATACGGCAAGCGAAACGGAAAACATTGACAACATCAACAGTTATCTGAATGGCGTAAAGCCAGTCGATGTATACAACGCTTTGAAGCCGCATACCGCAGAGGCAATTTATGCCCGTACTGACCACCACTGGTTACCATTGGGGGCATATTATGCCGCTGAAGCGTTTGCAAAAGTTGCAGATGTACCGTTTGCATCGCTGTCAGATTATGATACGGCAACGAAAAAGGATTATGTCGGGTCGATGTATACTTACACAGAAAGTGCTGTTTTGCTGGACAATCCGGAAGAGTTTACATATTACATCCCGAAAAACAAATACAAGACTACCTATTACAGCACCAGCTTCACCGACCCAACCGAAGGCGATTTGCTGATGAATTTAGATGGTTATGATAACAGTATGTATTACTTGGTTTTCATGGGCGGTGACGACAAGATCACACACGTGGAAACCGACTGCAAGAATGGCAGAACGCTGGTCATTTTCAAGGACAGCTATGGCAATGCGTTAGTACCGTGCTTAACCTCGTCTTTTGAAAATATTTACGTCTGCGATATGCGATATTTTGAATTGAATGCCATTGATTTCTGCAAGCAGGTCGGCTGTACAGATTTGCTGTTTGCGATGAATACGTTTAGTGCAACTGGTGGAAATGAAAGCTACTTAGAGAGCAATCGTGTACAGTAATCGTTCGGAATACGTTGGAAAAAGAAACCGAACAGCGGCGGGGTGAGATTTCCTGCCTTGCCGCTGTTCTATTTTTTTGTCATAGAAAAGGAGAATGCGGATATGATTTGCAAAGAATGCGGTACGAAGCTGACACCGGAACAAACCACCTGTCCCAACTGCGGAGCTTTGCAGCAGCAGGCAGTTCCTAAAAAAAGAAAAAAACCGGTTGATTCGCCCGCTGTATCGCAGCAGGATCAGCCGCAATCTTCTAAAGAACAAGTGCAGTGGCAAGACCGCCTGCTGCTGGGGGCAGCTGTGCTGGTAACGCTGGCAGCCGTTGCATGGTTGCTTTTCATGCTGATGAAACCAGCAGACGGAAACGCCCAGAAAGCAGAAACAGCCGCCACTAAAACGATGCCCAGCACGACAGCGGTTACCACCACGGAAACCACTACAACTACAGTCACCACTTATGTGACGATTGTCACAACGATGGATGATGGTGCAGAACCAATTGAAGTTGTATCCGGCATTTTGTGGGATCATAAGCGTGCCATCAACCTGTTTAATGGGTACGCTGAACAAACCGAAGCGTATGCAGAAATTTTAAACCAGTATCAAAAGGATTTGGGGGACGATGTGCAGTGCTATTCGATTTTAGCCCCAACCAATGCTTCTTTCTATACGCCAGCAGCCTTTCAGGATTCCACACTTTCCAGTGAAAAGGATTGCATGGATGCAGCAGAAAAGGTTTTTCAAGGTGTCATTCCGATTGATGCCTATGGCGTTCTAAAAGAACACACTGCCGAGCCGATTTATGCGAGAACCGACCACCATTGGTTTCAGCTGGGGGCTTACTATGTAGCGAGAGCGTTTGCGGAGCAGGCAGATGTTCCGTTTGCCGACCTGACAACCTATAAGAAATATGTAGAAGATGATTTTGTTGGCTCAATGGCATATTATACGAATGATTATCCAGATTTGGTGAATTCACCAGAAGAGTTTGTATATTATGTGCCGACCAACGACATTCAGACCACTTATTATGACCGGGATTATGCGAATGGCTATGAATCAGATTTGATTCTTGATCCGTCCGCATGGGACAATTCCAGTTATTATATGGTCTTTATGTGTGGAGATGATAAGATTGTCCACATTCAGACGGATTGCGACAATGACCGTCGGTTGGTGATTTTCAAGGATAGCTATGGCAATGCGTTAGTGCCATGTCTAACCAGTTCATTTTCTGAAATTTATGTGTGTGATATGCGGTATTTCAATTTGAATGCCATTGACTTTATTCAAGAAGAGGCAAAAGCAACCGATGTCCTGTTTTGTATGAATCTGTTCAGTGCGAATGGACCAAACGGACAGGATCTGGAAGTTGTCCGCACACAAAATGCTGCATATGACACAAGCAGTTGGGAAGATGCAGATACAGAATTTTAAATGCAAGAAACAAAAAGGAGATTTGCAAATCATGAAAGAATTACAAGTACCATTTGATAGTGCGTGGATTCTGAAAAACCGCAGAAAGATTAAAAAGGCTCTGCTGGCAGATGGCACGCCTCGCATGGAAAAAAAGATTGCAGTTCTGGGCGGTTCTACCACAAATGATATTGTTTCCATGTTGGAACTGTTCCTGCTGGACAATGGGATTCAGCCGTCTTTCTATCAGTCGGAATATGCCCGTTATTGGCAGGATGCTATGTTTGAAAATCCAGAGCTGGAAGCTTTTCAGCCGGACTTGATTTTTATTCACACCACCAGCCGCAACATCACAGAATTTCCGGAGGATGTGTATTGTCCGGCGGAAACCGTAGAAGCAGCCTTGGAGCGGCAGTACACGCACTTTACGCAGATGTGGGATCGTCTGGCGGAAGTATATCATTGCCCAATTATTCAGAACAACTTTGAATTGCCTGCTTATCGGCTGTTGGGCAATCGAGATGCTTCAGATATTCACGGCAGAATCAACTTCATCACCCGATTGAACTGCAAATTTTATGATTATGCAAATACGCACACCTCATTTTATATTCATGATATTCAGTATCTGTCCGCTTGCTATGGCTTAGATACATGGGCAGAGCCGTCTTATTGGTATCTGTATAAATATGCTCTGAGTGTGCCAGCTATTCCAGATTTTGCATACAACCTGACTCGCATCATTCGTTCTATTTACGGCAAGAACAAGAAAGTTCTGGCGTTGGATTTGGACAACACGCTTTGGGGCGGTGTTATTGGTGATGACGGGCAGGAAGGCATTGAAATCGGACATGAAACCTCCATGGGACAGGCATATGAAGAGTTACAAGGCTACTTGAAACAGCAGAAGAAAATAGGCGTTCTGCTGACAGTCTGCTCAAAGAATGAGCCGGAAAATGCTCTGCTGGGCTTGAATCATCCGAGCGGTGTTCTGAAGCCAGACGACTTTGTTACCATCAAGGCAAACTGGGAGCCAAAAGATCGCAATTTGGTGGAAACTGCTGCGGAATTGAACCTGCTGCCGGAGAGCATTGTATTTGTAGACGACAATCCGGCAGAACGGGCGATTGTTTCCGGACAGATTCCGGGCGTTGCCGTTCCGGAATTTGACTGCGTGGAAGATTGTCTGCGGCAATTAGACCGTGCCGGATACTTTGAAGTGACCAGCCTGTCGAGTGACGATGCAAAGCGGAATGCCATGTATCAGGCAAATGCACAGCGGGCACAGATGCAGAAAACTTTTGCAGACTATACCGACTATCTGAACAGTTTGGAGATGCAAGGCACGATTCGGGACTTTGAACCCATTTACTTGCAGCGAATTGTACAGTTGACCAATAAGAGCAATCAGTTCAATCTGACGACGAAACGCTATACACAAAGTGAAATGGAAACGGTTGCAGCGTCTGACCGCTATATTCGGCTGTATGGACGGCTGGAAGATAAGTTTGGCGATAACGGCATTGTTTCCGTTGTCATCGGCGAAAAAGTGGACAATGCATTACATATGGACTTGTGGCTGATGAGTTGCCGTGTTTTGAAACGGGATATGGAATTTGCAATGCTGGATGAACTGGTACAGCAGTGTCGGGAGCAGGGCATTCAGAACATTGTTGGCTATTATTATAAGACTGCCAAGAATGCAATGGTAAAGGATTTGTACGGCACATTTGGTTTCACCAAGACGAAGGACATGGAAAATGGTGACAGCGTCTGGGAATTGAATGTTGCAGATTATACAAATAAAAATCATGTAATTACAGTAAATCAGAAGGAGTGTGCAGAACAATGACACATGCAGAAGTAATGGAACGGTTGACAGGGGTATTTCGGGATGTATTTGACGATGACAGCATTGTGATTACAGACCAGACTACCGCAAATGATATTGAGGAATGGGATAGCCTCGAACACATCAACTTGATTGATGCTGTAGAGCAGGAATTTCACATGCAGTTCCAGATGAAGGAAGTTTCTGGTATGAAGAATGTGGGAGAAATGGCAGACATCGTTGCCAATTGGGCAACCGAAAAGCCGAAGAAGCGTGGACTGTTCCGCCGATAAATCGGAAAATAACGTGATACGCTGAGAAAATCGCCGCTGTTTTTGCTGGCAGTTTGGGGAAATAAAATCCTCATCTGTCGGAAACAGCGGTTTTTTTCTTGACAGTTCCTGTAATTTCATGGTATCATGATAACACGAAATCTCATGAAATAGGAGTGTTATTATGCTGTTGCAATTAACAGATGTCAATAAAATTTACAATGGAGCACCGCTGCTCAAACATATTTCTCTCACGATTGAAGACCGTGACCGGATTGGTTTAATTGGTGTGAATGGCTGCGGAAAATCGACCTTGTTAAAGTTGATTACCGAACGGATTCTGCCCGACCACATTCAGGAAGGGGACGGCGAAATCATCAAGAGCAGTCATACCAGTATCGGATATCTGGAGCAGATGGGCGGTCTGGAGAAAGAACAGACGGTTTGGCATGAGATGCACAATGTCTTTCAACCGTTGCTGGATGCACAGGCACGCATGCGAGAGCTGGAACAGGAATTGGCAGACAATTCCGAAGCAGCAGCGGAAGAATATCACCGCTTGCAGACTTATTTTGAAAGCAATGATGGCTATCAGATTGATGTGAAAATCAAAATGGTGCTGAACGGCATGGGCTTCGGTGCAGAAACCTATGAGCGGAAAATTTCCAGTTTCAGCGGTGGGGAAAAGACTCGACTGGCAATTGCAAAATTGTTGTTGGAAGAACCAACGCTGTTGATTCTGGACGAACCGACCAACCATCTGGATTTTCAAACTGTCATGTGGCTGGAAGATTACTTGAAAGATTATAAGGGTGCTTTGCTGCTGGTATCCCATGACCGTTATTTCTTGAATCGGCTTTGTACTTCGATTTGTGAGATTGAACACGGTGTGCTGACTCGCTATAAGGGCGACTATTCTGCCTATACCGTGCAGAAAGAAGCCGCTGTGATTCGGCAGACAAAAGAGTATGAATTGCAGCAAAAAGAAATTGCCAAGCTGGAAGATTATATTGCTCGCAATCAGACCAGAGCCTCTACGGCAAAGAGTGCCCAGAGCCGCATGAAACAGCTGGAAAAGATGGAACGGATTGAAAAGCCGATTACCTACCAGAAGTCAGCACGGGTACAGTTTACCTACGACATCGAACCGCCGCAGCAGGTCTTGCAGGTGCAGGATATCGCCATTGCAGTCGGCAGCGGAGCAGAACGAAAAGTGTTGGCAGAGCCAGTTTCCTTTGAAGTGCGGCGAGGAGAAAAATGGGGCATTATTGGGGAAAACGGTGTTGGAAAATCAACCCTGTTGAAAATCTTACAGGGGCAGTTGCCGCATATTGGAAAGATTCGCTGGGCAGCCCAGACGAAGATTTCCTATTTTGAGCAGGAAAGCACCAACCTGCACCCAGCGAAAACTGTAATGCAGGAAATTCACGACCGTGTTCCGACATGGCTGGACTATGATGTCCGCAGCTTGTTGGGCAAGGTGCGGATTACAGGCGAAGAAGTTTACAAGCAAGTGGGTGTACTCAGCGGTGGCGAACGGGCAAAGGTTTGTTTTGCCGTCATGATGTTGGAACATGGCAATATTTTGATTTTGGACGAACCGACGAACCATCTGGATATTTCCATGAAAGAAGTCATCGAAGATGCCATGAAAACGTTTACCGGAACGATTCTGTTTGTATCCCATGACCGGTATCTGTTGGATCAGGTTGCGGACCATATTTTAGAAATCAAACCAACGGGTGTAAAGACGTATATCGGCGGATTCCAAAGCTGGTTGGATGCAACGAAAAAAGAAGCAGCTGCTGCAAATGCGGCGGCTCAGGCAGTTGAAACGGAAAAGAAAAAAGAGGACAAGCAGCAGACGTATCGTTCTAAGGAACAACGTGCAAAGGCTGCCCAGCAGCGGGCAAGAATGCGGCAGCTGGAACAGCAGTCCGAGGCGATGCAAGCGGAACTCGATGCCCTCAACGAGGAGATAACAAAGGAAGAAGTGTACAGCGATTTCAATTTGATGCAGGAAAAGTGCAAGCGAATGGATACTTTGCGGACAGAACTGGATGCAGCACTGGAAGAGATGATTTTGTTGGAAGAGGAATTGGGGTAAGCCATTCTGTTTCCACAGCGTTTTGTTGAAAAAACAACCGCCCCCGTATGTGAAATTCATACGGGGGCGGTTACTTTTGTTTATTGATTGGAATCAGCGTTCAAAGCGGTTATTCCATGTCGTTGTAAATATCGGCATTTTCAAGGGAAATCGTTGTATTTGCTCCGCAGGTTGCCAGAATTTGCAGCAATGCACTTTTCGGCAGTTTTGCATTAGACAAGTCCACAATCGGATTTGCAGCACGGCTTGCATCCTGTTTCCATTCCTGATAGGAATACGCTGGCAGAGCCTGTAAAACAGCATCCGGCTGAACCGGCAGAATCTGCATGCACGCTTGTTTTACCGTGAACTGAATGGAAACCTTGCCATCTGTTCCGCTGGTAATGGGCAGGGAAAATGTCCGCAGCAGCGTTCCGTCTGCATTCTTGCGGCTATCTGATTGATAGCGACCCTGTTCCAGTGCATAGGTTTTGGTGTCCGTGTCTGTCTGTACGGTGCAGCGAATTCGTTCGGTTTCGGAACTGCCTGCAAGGGTAAACCGGAATTGATAGGCAGTTTTCGGCAGCTGTTGCAGCTGTGCGGAGATGGTTGCAGAAACAGTTTCTTCTGTTGCATCCAGCTCCCACAATTCCATGGGGTCACCGTCTGCATCGGTGACCGTCAGCAGTGTGCTGAAACGGGATTTCGTTGAAAATGCAGGTGCACAAAATAATAAATCTTCCATATGAAGCTCCTTTTTTGAAATCGGAGCGGCTGTGTTCTGTGCAGACGCACACAGCTGAATGGTATGGTCGTCTACCAGAACGGCACGACCGCTTTTTAAAAGACCTTTTGCTCGTTTCGGATAAGTGCTGCCGATGATTTGACCAGCAGCATCCTGTACCATTACGTTTTTTTGCATGGGTTTCTCCCCCTTGGTAACCATCATTTGATTTTGCCGTACCGTTTTTTTGTATGGGTGTCCGCCCCAACGGCTGATTTTAGTATAGCAGCTTTGGATGAATTTGTCAAGTGAAAATAGTGTAGTTGTGTTTTAGGAAAACGCATTGTGTATGGTTCGGCAAGGCTGGGGCACATCCCCAGCTTGCCTTTGAAACCGCAATTGCCCCTGAAACCTTTCTTCATGTTGCAATCTTATTATTTTAAAAGGCAATTGCGGTTTTATTCGGTTCTTTCTTAGATTTCGGTTGCGTTTCATCAAAACCTTTGTTAAGGAGGGCAGCTTGCCCTCCTTAACAATCTACCTCGCCGAGCTGAGCCAGCTCGACCGCATATCGCCTGCGGCGAAAAAAATTTCCACAAAACAGCATGAAACATTCTGCTTTGTGGAAATTGTAATGTTATTTATTCTATAGTTGGCTGTGCTGCTGGAGCAGTTGCTTTTTCTCGAAAAATCCGTCCGAATACAAACCGCACCAATGGACCAGCAAAGAACAGCTGCCAGCACAGAGCCATTGGAAAATTAAAGACGGTTGTTTGCAGCCACATACTGATGATTTGCTTTCCGGGGTGCTGGAATAAAACCGTAGCAGCCAGACTCATCAGCGGACACATCCATGCAACAGAAACTGCAGAGATGGCGAGAATCAGGTGAAATGGACGTTCTGTTTTTACATCGACCATGCGAAATGCTGCTTTTTTCGCCAGATTTCCGACTAAGAAAAAGTCCAGAATAAAGGCAATTGGCATCATAATCGGCAATTCTCGGAATGCAGATAGAAAAACAGCGTTGCTCATTCCGCCAGTATTCAGAGCGATGTTATAGCAAACCATCGCATAAACCATGACGAACACCATCAAAATGGTAAAAATGACTTCCTGTAATTTGTTTTTGGGCATAAAAAATTCTCCTTTCGATTTTAAAACGGCACGCATAGAAATTTGTGTTGTTCGTTATCATTCAGGAGAATGTTTCGTTTCCAATAAAACCAATTCTATTTTGTTTTTCAGTACATGATTATAATAGCAAAAAAACGGGCATTTGTCAAGAATCAATATGCATTTTCGGCATTTTTTCGGAAAAGATACTGTGAAATCTGTGCTTTTTCCAGACAAATTGCCCGTATTTCTTGCAGAAAGTTTATTTTACAATTTCGTCAGAATCCAGCACAATGGTAAATGGCCCATCATTGCACAATGAAACTTGCATATCTGCTCCGAAAATGCCATGTTCCACAACAGGAACGGTTTGCTTGCAGTAGGCAATCATGTATTCATACAGAGCCTCTGCGGTTTTGGGTGCTCCGGCAGCGATAAAGCTGGGGCGGTTGCCCTTCCTGCAGTCTGCATATAATGTGAATTGCGAAACTAGCAGCAGTTGACCGCTGACATCTTGCAGGGAAAGGTTGATTTTATCGTTTTCATCGGAAAAAATCCGCAGCCGCATCATTTTATCCGCCATTTTTTCTACAATGGCTTCAGTGTCGTTCTGTCCAATTCCAACAAGAACCAAATAGCCTTTATTGATTGCTCCAACGACAGAGCCGGAAACGGTGACAGATGCCTGTGTCACTCTTTGAATTACCAATCGCATAGGGTTAATGCTCCTTTTTTCTTTGTTGTTTTTCGGCTTTCAGCAAGGCACGGGCAGCCGCAAAGGCAGCTGGTTCGCCCTCTTTTGCTAAAATTTCCAGCAGCTGCATGAGCTGCCGTTCGGTTTCCGGATGCAGGCAGCCATTTTTTCGGGCAGAAGAATTTTGAAAATATTCCAAGGGGGCTTGATCAGTGTACTGTTCGCCCTTGTAAATCTTGCTGGCAGCTAAGCGGTCGCAGAACATCTCTACCAGAAATCGGGCTGGCATTTTTACAGGCATGACTTTCTTTTCCACGGGGTTGTAGTCCGTCCAGTATTCAAAGTGATGGCGGTTTCTACCTTTGTGGTGTAGCCATGCGAGAGAATAACCGAGGATTTCCCGTTCTTTTTCGTTGGGGCTGCGGTTTCCCTGATAATATTTCACACCGGGAATAAATTCGGTCGGGCTGTATTTGGAAAGGTCATGGCGGAGTCCCTGCCAGAGAATCCCTGCTTTTTTGCAGTGGGCAATGACTTTATGCCGATGACGGGTGATCAATAAAAAGTGATGCCAGAGATTTCGCAACATACTGCAATCGCCTCCTGTTGTTTATTGTATCATATTTTTTGGAAGCTGTAAAGAGAGCACCTGCAAAGGCTTTTGGAAAATCTGGCTGTAATAGGATGACTTGGCTGAAATCGTTTTCATGAAATAAAAAGACTCGCAATCTGCGAGTCTTTTGTTCTGTTTAATAAACCATCATCATCAGGAAATCCCAGAACATATGCAGCCCAATCGGCAGCAGCAGACTTTTTGTTTTCACAAAAATCACGCTGAACAGAACGCTCAGCAGTAAAATGCTGATGAAGCCGAAGTGTGCAAAGTTTGAGAAAAACGTGCCGTCCATCATCCACTTTGGAAAATGAATCATCAGAAATAGAATGGCGTTAATGCCAATGGCAATTTCTTTATGAGATTCAGAGTAAGTGAGATTCAGCAGCCAGCCTCGAAAAACAAGTTCCTCTGTTAGTCCAACAAACAGAACGACAATCACCGAGGAAAGCCCGAAGTCCGGCAGAATCTGCAAACCGCCATGCAGCCGATACGCTCCGAAGAGCAGGTAAACTGCAAAGAACGGAAAGACCAGCAGCCATGGCAACTGATTGCGATTCCAGGAAAAGCATTCCTTTGGGGTGGCGTAAACATCGCCGGAGAACCGACAGAGCAGAATCGCTGCTGGAAGCGTCCAGATGAGATTCTTGAAAATGCCGTTTGCAACGAGGGAACAGAGCCAATCTGAAGAAATCTGTGCGGTCAGAAATGGAGCGATCCAAACATGATACACTGCCCAGACTGCATAGAAAAGCAGAAAATAGACCATCAGCGTGATTGCTTTTTGTTTTTTTGAATGGGTCATGGAATCACCGCTTTGTTTCTTCATTCTGCTGCTGTTTCAGCAAATCCCGAATTTCAGTCAGCAGGGCAATGTCTGGAGCAACCTTTTCCGGTTCTTCTTTCTTTTCTTCTTCTTTTTTCTTGAAGGTCAGATTTCGCATCGTGTTGACTGCCTTGACAATCAGGAACACACAGAATGCAGTAATCAGAAATGTGATGACAGCGGAGAGAAATGCACCAATGTTGATGTAAGGATGATTGCCCCACGGAATATGGAAGCCGAGGTCTTGGAAGTTGATGCCGGCAATCACTGCCCCAACCAACGGCATCAGCACATTGTCTACCAGTGCATTGACAATTGCGGTGAATGCACTGCCGACAACAACGCCGACTGCCATATCCAGCACGTTGCCTTTGGAGATGAATTCTTTGAACTCTCCAAAAAAGCGAGTGATTGCGTTTGATTTCTTCTGTGGGTCTTTGGTTTCAGTAGCCATTTTCTTGTCCTTTCTATTCTGCTGTGTTGTGAAAAAGGGGAACAACTGCAAACAGAATCCTTGATTTTTTATGATTATACCATAAATCAACATAAATTGTCAAATTGCATACCAAAAATCGGAGCGTTGCTTTTTTGTTGGAATTTTTTGTATGGTACAAAAAACTATCAGGGTTGACAAATAAAACTAATAGTGGTATATTAGAAAAGAGTAAAATCAGAAAAGGGGATTTTGGATGTTTTGTAAAAATTGCGGACATGAATTGCCGGAGGATGCAAAGTTTTGCATGAAGTGTGGAACACTTTTGAAATCAGAATCTTCCTCAACGGAAACGGATGGGAAACCGATTGCATCGAATGCAGAGGGCAGTCAAACCGTCCATACCAGTGCCGTTGCGAACAGAGAGCGGCTTCTTTGGATGATGGTTGTGATTTTGGTTGTTGTTGTGGGAGTTCTTGCAATTGCATTGGGAACAACTAAAATGGGAAAACAAAACAATGTTGAACCAAATGATGAAGCCATTGCAGAAGTGCAGGATTCTCATGAAACGACCACCACGGAATTCACAATGACAGCAGCCACGACAACCATCATCACCACAAAGGCAACGACAAAAGCAACCACTGCTGCAATCACAACAACCAAACAGACAACGGCAACCACCGCAGAAAAGGTACAAACCTATAGCGTTACATTTGAAGCAGATGAATTGATTGCACAAGCTGGCTTGATGCTGAATGGTCATGTAGGAATTGCAGTTTTGAGCAATTTGACATGCACCAATGGAACTGCAAGTGTTGAAACAAGTACGACCTATATTTATGATTCTCTGATTCGAGTGACTGTAACGGGTGCAACCGCTGGGGAAGTTAAGATTAGCGGAACGATTACAACCTATGGATTAGATACGTTGGACGGCCAGACCGTTTCTTATCCAGATTCTTCCGGTACATTTATCGTCAGCAAAACAGTTGGAGGCAATTCCGGCAATGCATCCAATGCAAATCAAAATGCAAATTCATCAAATAATGCTTCTCACGCCTCCAGTTCTGTCAGTGGAATGAAAGGGCAAATCAACTGCCATGGAGGAACGGTTGCAGGATTTACAACGGATTATGTAGTAAATAGCGGTGCATGTGGGATCGTTCGGCAGAGCTTGGGCAATACTTGGCACGTAACCGCAAAAAATTCGTGTTACAATTACGGAATCACTTGGTATGAACTGTGGGATTCCGATGACGGAGATTATTACGGCTGGGTCGATGCTAACTACATTGATTTCTATTAAGCGTCAAAAATAAACCATACAACGGGAGCAGGTGCAATCATTTGCTCCTGTTTTGCGTGTTGGAAGTGATACGAGGGCTTTTTTGTAGGAATTGTAACTTGTGGGGTTGACAAATAAAACTAATAGTGTTATACTATAGAAAAAATAGATTCGAAAAGGGGATTAATCATGTTTTGTAAAAATTGTGGACGGGAATTGCCGGAGGATGCAAAATTTTGCGTGCAATGCGGAGCATCTATGAAACAAAAAGCAGAATCAACAGAAAAAGCTACAGAAACAGATACTTCCAATGCAGAAGGCAGTCAAGCAATCGGTGCAAGTTCGATTGTGAAAAAGGAATGGTTTCCATGGGCAATTGTTCTGCTTTTGGTAGTGATTGTGGGAATCCTTGCAGTTGCGTTGGGAACAACGAAAATGGGAAAACAAAACAATGTTGAACCAAACAACGAAAACATTGCAGAAGTGCAGGACTCTCAAGAAACGACCACCACAGATTTGACAACAACAGCAGCAACCACGACCGCCACAAAGGCAACTACAATAGCGACTACCACCGTAACAACAACGACAACCGTTGCAACGACTGCCAAACCAGTGGTAACTACAACTGCAAAACCAAAGCCGTATGTCACTGCTTCTGCAAAGACATTTTTGCTTTCCGGATATGATGGCTCTAAGGTGCGGTTATATCTGGATGGCAATTTCTACAAAGCCTACATCAAAATAAACGGCATCAGTTATGATACCACCGTATTGCGAAGCGATTTCAGCGATTATGTGGAATTGCCGTTTAATCCGATTGCAAATTCAGAAACCACGCTTTCTGTCACACCGTATGATGATGCCGGAAATGCTGGGGATACAGTTACTTGTGCGATTCCAACCGATGCAGAAGGAACAATCAATACAGGTGGAATTTTAATTGATGGTCTCAATATAAGAGGACAAATCAACTGTCATGGCGGTGTTGTAGCTGGATATACGACCGATTATGTTGTAAATGGCGGTGCATGCGGAATGGTTCGGCAGAGCCTTGGAGATACTTGGCATATAACTGCAAAGAATTCGTGTTACAACTACGGAACGAATTGGTATGAACTATGGGATTCCGATGACGGAGATTATTACGGCTGGGTCGATGAGAATTACATTGATTTTTATTAAGTGTCAAAAATAAAACATGCAGCGGGAGCAGATGAAACCATTTGCTCCCGTTTTTCTATAGGGAAGTTGCAGCTTGATTTCTATTTTCCAGCTGGATTTCCGCTTGACATTCTAAGGGTAAAATGTTATAATAATAGCAGTATGCCAACCTGTCTATTAAATGGTATTGCAGTATATTTTTTCGCTTTTGTGGAATACTGTTTGAAAAACAATCCACAGGAAAGGCGGAATGAATATGCAGACATCATGGACAGCATCCAATTCGGCAGAAACGCCTTCTGCCACAGATGAATCAGAACAGCAGTTGCAAGAAGCCGTTTTGATTGCAGAATCCGGCAGCATTCGCCCACAGAATGCAAAACATCTCATCCACTGTTTGACCATCATTGGACAGGTGGAAGGGCATTATATTCTGCCGGCTGAAAATAAAACAACCAAGTATGAACACATCATTCCCGCTTTGATTGCGATTGAACAGGATCGCAGCATTGAAGGACTGATGATTTTACTCAATACGGTTGGCGGTGACGTGGAAGCAGGGCTTGCCATTGCAGAAATGATTGCCGGAATGCAAACCCCGACCGTTTCTCTGGTGCTGGGCGGCGGTCATTCCATCGGAGTGCCGCTGGCAGTGAGTGCGAAGCGGTCTTTTATTGTGCCTTCGGCAACGATGACGATTCACCCAGTCCGGACAAATGGACTGGTTGTCGGCGTGCCGCAGACATTTGCTTATTTTAATCAGATTCAAAATCGAATTATCGAATTTATTACACGGTGCAGTCACATCCAAACGGAACGGCTGCTTTCTTTCATGCATCGTACAGATGCCCTTGCAACCGACATCGGTTCGATTCTGACCGGTGAAGAAGCAGTGGCAGAAGGGCTGATTGACCAGCTCGGCAGCTTACAGGATGCGATTTCCTGCCTGTATGAATTGATTGAAGCAGCACCGCTGCGTTATACGGATGCGTCTGTGCCGTCATCTACACTGGGAAAGGACGGTTGCAGTGGGACGAACGGCAAAATCAAAACCAAAGAAAAAAGCCACCCCCAAGAATAGCGATCATCAAAATACGCAGGGATTTAATGCAGCCGAAATCAAAGGGGCTGCTGATGCGGATACCAAAAAAGAAGAAAAACTCACCGAGAAGCAGAAAGCGGATTTGAAATTCAAATCCGTTCTGCTGATGGTGTCAGCGGCATTGGTATTGCTGCTGGTATTCATTCCGGGAAGTTCCGGCTGGAGATGGATGCACAATGGATTACTAGGACTGTTCGGTGTTTCCGTTCTGACATGGCCGATTGTATTGGTTTTGGCAGGGCTATTCTTACAGCGGCAGATTCAGGGACAAAAACCAAAGGAACACCGACCGAAAGATGTTGGTACATATTTTTTGTACGGATTGGGCATTGCGGTTCTGGTCAGCAGTACGGTGCAGGTTTGGTTTGGGGAAACGCTCCGAACCAAGAACCCGATAGATGCTCTAATTGCATTCTATCACGCTGGGCAGGATAACCCCTTGTTTAACGGCGGTGCAATTAGTGTGCTCGCCTATATTTTATCTGCTCTGCTGGGCAGCCCTGGCGATAAAATTTGTGTCTTGTTTGTCCTGTTTTTAGTCGTCATGTGGCTGATGGGCTGGGATATGCTGGACTTGAAAGATTGGGTCTGTCGGGCTGGCGGTTTCCTCCGAAATCTGCTGTTCCCGACCAAAGATGCGTTACCAGCGGAAGAAGACGTTCCGGATTTGGAAGAACCAAAAAGAATCGGCTTTTTCTCCAACCTATTCCACAAGGCAGAAGAACAGGAGCAGGAAGCGGAAGCAGTGCAAGCTTCAGAAGCACAAAATACACAGGAATTGGATGCTGGCGAAATCATCGCTGCAACCGATGGGTTAGCGGAAACACCGATACCACCGCAAGAACCGCCCTTACAAGAGCCGTTTCAGATGCAGTATGATGCGGTTGAACCAACGCTTGATGTTGAACCTCCAGAGCCGGAAGAACCGATTTTTGAGCCAGAATCGGAACAGATGCCAAGACAGTTGGATTTGTTTCAGGAGCAGGGAATGGGAGCAATTGTTCCGGAAAATGCAATGCATCTAGAGCAGGAAGAGCCTGCTTATCAGATTCCAAGCCTTTCCCTGTTGAAGCGGAGCAACAACACGGGCAAAAGTCCGGAGATCCAACAGGAATTGGAACGCAATAAAAGAATGCTGGAGGAAACCCTGAAAGATTTCAATGTAGGTGTTTCCATGAAGGATGTTCAGCGTGGGCCATCTGTTACCAGATATGAAGTGCAGCCGAATGCTGGAGTAAAAGTTTCTAAAATTACAGGCTTGTCGGATGATATTGCCTTGAATCTTTCTGCCCAGAGCATCCGAATTGAAGCCCCTGTTCCGGGAAAATCAGTCGTAGGGATTGAAGTTCCGAACCGGAAAAAAGATGTGGTAAAACTGCGAGATATTCTCGAATCCGATGCGTTCCAGAATGCAAAAAGTCAGCTGGCGTTTGCAGTTGGAAAGGACATCGCCGGAAATGCGATTATTGGCGACATTGCAAAAATGCCGCATTTGATTATCGCCGGTGCAACAGGTTCTGGTAAATCTGTCTGCACCAATTCCATCATCATGAGTATTCTGTTTCATGCAACACCAGAACAAGTGCGGTTGATTTTGATTGACCCGAAAATTGTAGAATTTCGGGTGTATGAGGACATTCCCCACCTGCTGATTCCGGTTGTCACCGACCCGAAAAAGGCAGCTGGTGCATTGAACTGGGCGGTACAGGAGATGGAACACCGTTACCAGACCTTTGCGGACAACGGGGTACGGGATTTGGAAGACTATAACAAGAAAATCCAGAGTCAGCCTGATGGGCAGACGCTGCCGCAAATTGTCATTGCGATTGATGAGTTGGCAGACTTGATGATGACCGCATCCAAAGAAGTGGAAGATGCCATCTGTCGGCTGGCACAAAAGGCAAGAGCTGCTGGAATGCACTTGATTATTGCAACGCAGCGACCAACCACCGATATTATTACGGGCTTGATTAAAGCGAATATTCCAAGCCGGATTGCCCTGTCTGTCATGTCACAGGTGGACTCTCGAACGATTTTGGATACAGGCGGAGCAGAAAAACTGCTGGGGCATGGTGATATGCTGTATTTGCCGAATGGTATGCCGAAGCCGATTCGTGTACAGGGCTGTTTTGTTTCCACAGAGGAAATTGAAAAAACAGTGGCATTCGTCAAGCAGCAGGCACAGGCGGCTTATGATGATTCTGCTTTGGTCGGTGTTGAACAGAACATTCCGGTTCTAAAGGGCGAAACGGCAAGTCCGGACGGAAATGCAGACCCTCGACTCGAAGAGGCGATTCAGGCAGTTGTAGAGTTGGGGCAGGCATCCACGTCTTCATTGCAGCGTTATTTGAATGTTGGCTATGCTCGTGCTGCCCGAATGATTGACGAACTGGAAAAGATGGGGATTGTCGGCGGATATAACGGGGCAAAACCTCGAAAAGTGCTGATGACCAAGCAGCAGTATGAAGAACGAAAAATGCGGAATCTGCCGTAAAAGAAACCAAGAGGAGGAACAGCCGTTATGGCACAAGGCTTTTTGCCGGTTACAAAAAAAGAATTGCTGGAAACGGGCGTTTCCCAGCCGGATTTTGTCTATGTGGTCGGAGATGCATATGTAGACCACCCCAGTTTCGGGGCTGCAATCATCTCCCGTCTGCTGGAATCACAGGGTTATTCCGTGGCAATGCTGCCGCAGCCGGATTGGCGGAGCACCAAGGACATCATGCGGTTTGGAAAGCCCAAGCTGGCATTTTTGGTGACAGGCGGCAATATTGATTCCATGGTGGCACATTATACCGCTGCCAAGCGAAAACGCAGCCAAGATTCTTATTCCCCCGGCGGAAAAGCCGGACTTCGTCCAGACCGTGCCGTGATTACATATTGTCAGTGTATCCGCCGAGCATATCCGGATGCAGTGATTGCTATCGGCGGACTGGAGGCATCCTTGCGGCGGTTTGCACACTATGACTACTGGTCGGATACGGTCAGACCGTCTATTTTGGTGGAAAGCGGTGCAGATTTCCTGATGTATGGAATGGGGGAACACTCTATCACAGAGATGGCAGCTCGTCTGCGGGATGGTGAGCCGATTTCTGCCCTGACCGATATTCGAGGGACTTGTTACCTGACAGACCCTGTCAACACCCCGTGGGGAGCGGTGCAGTGCCCAGACTTTGCACAGGTTGCCAGCGATAAAAAGGCATATGCCAAGGCAACCCGTCAGCAGTACGACCAGCAGGATGAAATCTATGGAAAGACGGTCATTCAACGGCATGGGAAACAGATGCTGGTACAAAATCCGCCAGCATTGTCGCTGACACAGGAAGAATTAGATGCCGTGTATCAGCTGCCATTCCAGCGAAAGCCGCACCCGATGTATGATGCACAAGGCGGTGTGCCGGGAATTGCAGAAGTACAGTTTTCTATCGCCCATAATCGGGGCTGTTTCGGATATTGTAATTTCTGTTCCATTGCCCTGCATCAGGGCAGACGTGTCACCTGTCGCAGTGAGGAATCCATTTTAAAAGAGGCAAAGCAGATTACAGAAATGCCCAACTTTAAGGGCTATATTCATGATGTTGGTGGGCCTACGGCAAACTTCCGTGCTCCATCCTGTAAAAAGCAGCTGACAAAGGGACTTTGCAAGGGCAAGAAATGCCTTGCTCCGGAGATTTGTCCGGCAATTCACGCCGACCATTCTGAATATCTGCACATTCTCCGGCAGCTGCGAAAGTTGCCCAAGGTGAAGAAAGTCTTTATCCGTTCCGGCATCCGGTTTGATTATCTGCTTGCCGACCCAGATGACACTTTTTTTCGGGAACTGGTACGGGAACATACCAGCGGTCAGCTGAAAGTTGCTCCGGAACATTGCAGCAATCATGTATTGGATAAGATGGGAAAGCCGCATTTTGAACACTATCAGGCATTTCAAAAGCGGTTCTATGAGATTACCAAGAGCATTGGGAAAGAACAGTATTTAGTCCCTTATCTGATGTCCTCTCATCCGGGCAGCACGTTGCAGGATGCAATTGCACTGGCAGTTTATCTGAAAGAAAATCACATTCATCCGGAGCAGGTACAGGATTTCTACCCAACGCCCGGAACGATTTCCACTTGTATGTATTATACCGAATATGACCCCTATACGATGGAACCCGTCTTTGTTCCGAAAACAGAGCAGGAAAAGGCAATGCAGCGTGCTTTGCTGCAATCGTTCTTGCCGCAGAACCGTCCTTTGGTGCTGGCAGCCCTGCGGAAAGCCGGTAGAATGGATTTGGTTGGAAACGGTGCACATTGCCTGATTCCAGCAGGTTCAGAGCGGAAAGACACCCACGCAAAGAAATCATCAACTCGGCAGCCTGCCACAGCAGCTGCAAGACGAAACGGAGGCACTTCAAAATGGCAGCAACCCAAAAAAGCAAACAACCAGCCGCCAAAAACGGCAAACAGAAAGCCAACCAGCAGAAAGAAAAAATCATTGGGCTGATTGCACTGATTGTCGTTGCCTTTGCAGGCGGTGCAAAAGTGTTCGGCTGTGCACCAGCGGTGGATTCCAATGCGAGTGCAACCGTTTCTTTTCTGGATGTTGGACAGGGGGACAGCGTTCTGATTCAGGCAGCCGGAAAAACCGTCTTGATTGACGGCGGTGAACGAGATCAGGGCAGTGTCGTACTGGACGACCTGAAGAAATATGGTGTTACCACCATTGATTACATGATTGCTTCTCATCCGCATTCTGACCACATCGGCGGATTGGTAGATGTGTTGGAAGATGCAGCGGTTTCTTCTGATTTGACCGTTTCCATGGTGCTGCTGCCGGAAATCCCGGACAAAGACGTGCCGACGACACGTGTCTATGAAGCGTTTTTGGATGGCATTGAAGACAACCACATTGACCCTACCTTTGTATCGGAAAAGCAGACCTTGAATTTAGGCGGCAATACCACACTGGAACTGATTGCTCCGCCAGCCGGAAAAACCTATTCTTCCCTGAATGATTATTCCATGGCAGCATATTTGAATTGCGGCGGAAAAACATTCCTGTTTACGGGTGATGCAGAAAAGGACGAAGAAGCCGACTGGTTGGAAAGCGGCGTATTTGATGGCATGCACGCAGATGTCTTTAAGGCAGGTCACCACGGCAGCAGGACTTCTTCCAGTGAAGCCCTGCTGGAGCAGATTCAACCAACCTATGCAGTGATTTCCTGCGGAACAGATAATTCCTATGGTCATCCGCATGAAGAAGCACTCGACCGACTAGGCGTTTACTGCGATAAGATTTACCGGACGGATTTGGATGGAACAGTCATCTGTAAGGTAGAGGACGGGGAATTGAAGTGGTCGTTTGATAAGGAGTATGCATCATGATCATCATTGACCGCATGGATGACGGCGTTGCCGTTCTGGAAACCGACACGGGAATGCAGACGGTATCAGTAGACCAGATGCCGGAGGGGGCACGGGATGGCGATGTTCTGCAATGGGTTCATGACCACTATGAAGTAGATACTGCTGCAACGGAAGAACGTCGAAACCGGATGTTGGAACGGATGCGAAAACGAAAAAGAGGAAGGGACTAAATGGAAGCAGATGTACTCATCATTGGCGGAGGGGCTGCCGGAACGGTGGCTGCCCTGCTGCTGGCGAAAGCCGGAAAACACTGTATCATCTTAGAAAAAAATGGGCAAATTGGGAGAAAGCTGCGGATTACCGGAAAAGGTCGCTGCAACCTCACCAATGCCTGTGATTTGGATACGCTCATGGCAAATGTGCCGAGAAATCCAAAGTTCTTGTACAGTGCGTTTGCTCGCTGGATGCCGGAAGATGTGATGGCATATTTTGAACAGCTGGGTGTTCCGCTGAAAGTGGAACGGGGTAATCGAGTATTTCCGGTGAGTGACCGAGCAGAAGATATTGTGGCAGCGTTGCAGCGTGCCCTGAAACGGGCAGGGATTCCCGTTTATCGGGAAACCGTGCAGCAATTGCTCCTGCAAGAAGGCCGCTGTACTGGCGTACAGACTGCCTCCGGTAAGCAGTATGCTGCAAATTGTGTGCTGCTGGCAGCTGGTGGGGCATCCTATCCGGCAACGGGGTCTACGGGGGATGGCTATACGCTGGCAAAGCAGGCAGGGCATACAATTGTGCCACCGCTGCCAGCACTTGTTCCGCTGGAAGTACAGGAAAAATGGTGCAGTGACTTGATGGGGCTTTCCTTGCGGAATGTTTCCCTGAAACTGTACAACGGGAAAAAATGCTGCTATGATGCATTGGGAGAGATGTTGTTCACACATTTCGGGGTTTCAGGGCCGTTGGTGCTGACGGCAAGTTCCCTGCTGCCGGAGCAGATTCCGAAAGATGGCAGCTGTCGGCTGGAACTGAACCTGAAACCCGGCTTGACACCAGAACAGCTGGACAAACGCATTCAGCGAGATTGTACCGCCCACCCCAATCAGGCAATGGGCACGATTTTCCGAGGGCTGCTGCCACTGAAACTTGTTCCCGTTTTTCTGGAAGCGGTTCACATTCCGCCGGAAACCAAGGCGAATGCTCTGACAAAAGAACAACGCCGGATTTTGGTGCAGGGCTTGCAGGCATTTCCACTGCATATTACTGCAAGACGTTCGCTGAAAGAAGCGATTATTACACGGGGCGGCGTTTCTGTTCGGGAAGTACAGGCGAAAACTATGGCATCCAAATGCTGTGAGGGCTTGTATTTTGCTGGGGAAGTGCTGGACGTGGACGCATACACCGGAGGCTTTAATTTACAGATTGCCTTTTCCACTGCCGCTTGTGCAGCGGATGCCATTGGCAGTTTATGAAAATGATTTCGTGCCGGAGAAACTGCCGGCTTGAAATAGATGGATTTTATTTTTATTGATCGCAGCAGTTCTGCTGCAAGTAAAGGAGAAAAAAGGAGTTCGCTATGAAAACCATGAATGTCGCCATTGACGGCCCTGCCGGAGCGGGTAAGAGTAGTATTGCAAGAGAACTTGCTGCCGAGTTGGGCTTTATCTACGTGGATACAGGGGCACTGTACCGTGCAATTGCCCTGTATACCCAACAGCACAATTTGTGCAACAAACAGGATATTATCCGGCAGCTGCCGAAGATTGATTTGAAAATCAAGTTTATCGGCGGAACACAGTGCATTCTGCTCAACGGAGAAGACGTGACAGATGATATTCGGACACCAGAAATTTCCATGCTGGCTTCCAAGGTTTCTGCCATTCCGGAAGTGCGGGATTTTCTCTTTGATTTACAGCAGAAGATTGCAAAAGAACATCATGTCATCATGGATGGCAGAGATATTGGAACGGTGGTACTGCCGGACGCTGACCTGAAAATTTTCCTGACAGCTTCTCCGGAAGAACGTGCCAGCCGGCGGTATCTCGAATTACAGGAAAAACCGGACGCTCCCACCTATGAACAGATTCTGCAAGATATCAAGAAACGGGACTATCAGGACACCCATCGGGAAATTGCTCCGCTGCGGCAGGCAGAAGATGCCGTTCTGATTGACACCACCAACATGGGATTCCATGAAGTTTGTGATGCCCTGCTGGAACTGATGGAGGAACGTCTGGATTTGGAATAAGGAGGCGTTCAGTTTGTACAACCACATCGTTGCATTTTTTTATCGGCTTGCCTATTACATCGTGCGGTTTGCATTCTTTTTCTATTATGACATTCAATTTGAGGGCAGAGAAAATGCACCGCCCAAAACGGAATCTGCTATCTTTGCCTCGAACCACCGCAGCTATTTAGACCCGGTGCTCGTGGCAATGGGTGCACCGCATCCATTCAATTATATCGCCAAAGAGGAGCTGTTCAAGCATAAAGTCTTTGCACGGTTTATCTGGTTTATGGGAGCGTTTCCGGCAACGTGGAAAGCTGACCCCAACTATGATATGCTATCAGAGGCAGTGAAGCGGCTGGACAATAACCGTCACCTGACAATTTTTCCGGAGGGCACTCGCCATACAGATGGAAAAGTTGGCAGCGGGAAAAGCGGCGTTTGCGTGCTGGCAGCCAAAAGCGGAAAGCCTGTCATTCCTGTGGGTTTGATTTTCAATTCCAACAACCTGCACTTTCGCAGTAAAATCTGTGTTCGGCTGGGAAAGCCGATTTATGCATCTGATTACGGTTTGACACCGGAATCCACACCGAGAGAAATGCGGCAGATGAAACAGGACATCATGCAGGCAATTCGGGAGCTGGTAGAAGAAAATCCGCCATTCCCGATTAAACACGACCAGCCGCACAAGCAATCATCAGTTGACCGCCATCGGGCAGAACGGCTGGAAACCATCCACCATCAGGAAGAAGCCGCTGCAGAGCAGGCAGCAAAGGAGCAGCAGGAATGAAACAGATTACCATTGCAAAATCTGCCGGCTTTTGCTTCGGCGTAGACCGTGCCGTGCGGATGACTTACGAAGCACTGGAGCAATATCCCCACGTTGCAACTTTAGGGCCAATCATCCACAATCAAACAGTTGTGGATGACCTCTGTCAGAAGGGGGCACGGATTGTGGAGGATGTTTCCGAGCTGGCACCGGAAGAATGCATTGTCATTCGTTCCCACGGGGTCAGCAAGCAAGTGGAAGATGCCATTGCCGCTGCCGGCAATCCCTGCATCAATGCAACTTGTCCCTTTGTATCGAAAATTCATAAGATTGTAGAGAAACATACTCTTGCAGGCGATTATATTTTGATTGCAGGCGACAAAAACCATCCGGAAGTGCAGGCGATTGTCGGACATTGCGGAGAAAATTGCACCGTTTTTGCAGATTCCGCAGCCCTCGACCATTTTTTTAAAACAAATTATGAAAATTTAAAAAAAAAGCTTGCAATTGTTGCCCAAACAACGTATAATATATTAGTATGGGAAAGGTGTATGGCGTTGCTTCCCAGCGACGACCCGAACATTATGGTTTATGATACCATCTGCCATGCAACGCAAGTGCGGCAGTCAGATGCAGATACTTTGTCCCGCAGTTCTGATTTGATGATTATTGTCGGCGGCAAGCACAGTTCCAATACTGTGAAGCTGTTCGATGTCTGCAAGCAGAACTGCCGGTCTTATCATATTGAAACGGCGGACGAGCTTTACACTTTAGACCTATGTAATGCGGAGAAAATCGGCATTACCGCCGGTGCGTCCACGCCGGCACACATCATTAAGGAGGTAGAATCGACAATGAGCGAAATCATGGAACGTCACGATGAAGAGGACATCAATTTTGCGGAGGCACTGGATCAGTCCTTCAAGAAAATACATAAAGGGGAAAAAGTCAAGGGTACTGTGGCTGCGGTAAACAACACGGAAGCAATTGTAGACACTGGCACAAAGTATACAGGCTATGTTCCGCTTTCTGAACTGACCGATGATCCGTCCCTGAAGCCGGCTGATGTTGTCAATGTTGGTGACGAACTGGATCTGATTGTCATCCAGACCAATGACCAGGATGGTACTGCAACCCTGTCTAAGAAGAAGGTTGACGAACAGAAGGGCTTCGAAGAAATCGTAGCTGCAAAGGAAAATGATACCGTACTGGAAGGCACTGTACAGGGCGTTGTAAAGGGCGGCATCATCGTTGCTTACGCTGGCGTACGGGTATTCATTCCGGCATCCCAGAGCGGTCTGCCGAGAGGGGCTGAACTGGATACACTGGTAAAGACCAAGGTTCGGTTTGTAATTCTCGAAGTCAACGAACACAGAAGAAGAGCAGTTGGCTCCATTCGTGCCGTACAGAAGGCTGAAAAGGAAGCTGCAAAGGAAAAGTTCTGGGAAACTGCAGAAGTTGGTGCAACTTACAAGGGCGAAGTAAAGTCCCTGACCAGCTATGGTGCATTTGTAGACCTGGGCGGCATCGACGGTATGGTTCACATTTCTGAACTGTCCTGGAAGCGGATCAAGCATCCGAGTGAAGTTGTTAAGGTTGGCGATGTAATCGAAGTTTACATCAAGGAACTGGATCCGGAAAACAACCGCATTTCTTTGGGCTACAAGAAGACCGAAGACAACCCGTGGGAAAAGTTTAAGGCTACCTACAAAGTTGGCGATATCGTAGATGCAACCATCGTTTCCATCACGCCGTTCGGTGCATTTGCACAGATCATGGATGGCGTAGACGGTCTGATTCACATTTCTCAGCTGGCTGACAAGCGGGTTGAAAATGTAAAGGATATCGTTGCAATCGGCGATGTTGTAAAGGTAAAGATCATCGATATCGACATCGAAAACAAGCGGATTAGCATTTCCATGCGTGCTCTGCTCGAAGACGAAGCAGAAGGCGAAGATGCTGAATAAGCATTGACCGTTTGAATAAGCAGTAACAGAAGCCGGTATGGGCAGCAATGCCTGTACCGGCTTTTTGTGAAAATCGGCTGCTCGGAAAATCCAAGTAACTGTGGAAAGCAAAGTGTCTTGTGGAAAACAAAATCAAACCAGAAAGGAGAAATCATTCGTGTATCAGCCCAAAATGGAAAAAGATATTCGCTGTCCGTTGGAATATGGGCTTGCGATCTTCGGCGGAAAGTGGAAATCTCGAATTATTTGCGTGCTGGCAGCACAAGCTCCGCTCCGGTATAGCGTTTTACGGAAAGAAATGGGAAATATTACAGATGCAGTGCTGTCATCGATGTTGAAAGAACTCATGACAGATGGCATGATACTCCGGACTTCTTACGATGAAATCCCACCAAGAGTGGAATATCAGCTGACCGAAAAGGGAACGTCCGTTGTGCCGATTTTACAGCAGATTTGTCAATGGGCTGGAGCATATCACAAAGAGGAACAGATGCACCCGATGATTCAATGTGAAAAGTGTGATTACCGCTGAAAGCAGATTTGTGATTGATACTTTACAAGAAACGGGAAAATGTGCTATAATAACAATCACAGAACCCGAAAGGAGTGTGCACAATGATACTGGAAAATAAGACAGAGGTCACAGTGCCGGCTGTGATGGCAATGCAAAAGGCAATGAATCGGCAAGGGCAACTTGCCCGTTATCTTATTGCCGGACTTTTTTTGCTGGGTGCAATTTGGCAAATCGGCTATTTAATTATACTTGGAACATGGATACAAAGTTATTTCTATGGGATTTTATTCTGTGCACTGGTTGCCGGATTTTTGCTGATTATGCCCATCTGGAGCAACAAAAAAGTATTGAAGCAAGTTACCCAGCAGCTCTGCAACTCGTCTGCACCGCTCATCAATCACTATTATTTTCAGCCGCAGATGCTGAAAATTCGGGATGAAGGGATTCCAGACGGCAGAGATTTGCAGTTGCCCTATACAGATATTACTCGATTTTTACAGGATGACACTTATTTTTTCCTGTATGTAAAATCCACGAACAGCACTTATATTTTAAAGCGGAATGCGTTTCAGCCAAATGATGACGTGCAAGTCATGGCGTGCCTGCAAGAAAAATTGGCACACTGCAAAGGCATTCGCTGAATCAACGACAAGGAGAACCAAATAGCATGGAACAAATTCGGAATTTTTGCATTATCGCCCATATTGACCACGGAAAATCCACACTGGCAGACCGGATTCTTGAACAGACTTTTACGGTTGCAAAGCGGGACATGGAAGAACAGATTCTGGACAATATGGACATCGAACGGGAACGGGGCATTACCATCAAAGCCCGTGCTGTCCGCCTGAATTACAAGGCAAAAGACGGGAAAACCTATGTGTTTAACCTGATTGATACGCCGGGACACGTGGACTTTAACTATGAAGTGTCCAGAAGTTTGGCAGCCTGTGAGGGGGCAATTCTGGTTGTCGATGCTTCGCAGGGCATTGAAGCTCAGACCTTGGCAAATACCTATCTGGCAATTGAACATGATTTGGAAGTTGTTCCGGTTGTCAATAAGATTGACCTGCCGGCAGCCGATCCAGAACGGGTTTGTCAGGAAATCGAAAGTGTCATCGGGATTCCGGCAATGGATGCTCCACGGATTTCCGCCAAAGAGGGAATCAACATTGGGGAAGTGATGGAACGTATTGTCACGGATATTCCTGCCCCAAAGGGCGATCCGAACGCACCGCTGAAAGCCCTGATTTTCGACAGCTATTATGATGCCTATAAGGGCGTTGTGATTTATATTCGTGTCAAAGAGGGAACGGTGAAAGTCGGCGATACCATCCGCCTGATGGCAACCGGTGCAGAATTTACCATTGTAGAGGCTGGCTATATGGATACAAAGCGGTTGGTCAATGTTGGGCAGCTTTCTGCTGGCGAAGTTGGCTATCTGTCCGCCTCCATTAAGAGCATTGGTGATACACAAGTTGGTGACACAGTGACACTGGCAGATAATCCTTGTGCAGAACCGCTGCCGGGTTATCGGAAAGTCAATCCGATGGTGTTCTCTGGTATCTATCCGGCAGATGGTGCAAAGTATGGCGATTTGCGGGAAGCACTGGAGAAGTTGCAGCTGAACGATGCGTCTTTATCCTTTGAACCGGAAACATCCATTGCACTGGGCTTCGGATTCCGCTGCGGATTCTTGGGGCTGCTGCATATGGAAATTATTCAGGAACGGCTGGAACGGGAATATAATTTGGACTTGATTACCACTGCACCATCTGTTATTTATCGGGTTACGATGACAAACGGGGATGTAGAAATGATTGACAACCCGACCAATTACCCAGACCCGGCTTTGATTCAGCTGGCAGAAGAACCAATGGTCAAGGCAGAAATCCTGACACCGCCGGATTATGTGGGAAATGTCATGGAACTGTGTCAGAATCGGCGTGGGGTATTTCTGGATATGCAGTATTTGGATGATACCCGTGTATCATTGAAGTATCATTTGCCGCTGAATGAAATTGTATATGATTTCTTCGATGTGCTGAAATCCCGAACAAAGGGCTATGCATCTTTTGACTATGAAGTGACGGGCTACGCTGCTTCTCAGCTGGTTAAGCTGGACATTCTGCTGAATGGCGATGTGATTGATGCCCTGTCATTTATCATTCATAAGGATAAGGCATATGAACGTGCAAGAAAGATTGTAGAGAAGCTGAAGGAAAACATTCCACGGCAGCTGTTTGAAGTGCCAGTACAGGCGGCAATCGGTGGAAAGATTATCGCAAGAGAAACGATTAAGGCAATGCGGAAGGATGTCTTGGCGAAGTGCTACGGCGGTGACATCACCAGAAAGAAGAAGCTGCTGGAGAAGCAAAAGGAAGGCAAGAAGCGGATGCGGCAGCTGGGTACAGTAGAAGTTCCGCAGGAAGCTTTCATGAGTGTGCTGAAACTGGATGAAGAATAAGCAAAGTTCTTTTTTCGCAGAAAAGAGCAATTGATATGATGTATCCATTTTTGACATTGGATGACGAAACAGAAATCACGCATTCTGATGTTTTGCCGGATGGGACGGTTAAGGTTTATGTGGAGAAGCCAGATGAAAAAGATTGTTTTCACTTTTTCACTTGCTATTTGCCGGACTGTACGGTAAAAGATGTTTTTGGATTCTGTCCGGAAGAGGTAGAACAGTATATGCGAGTGATTCGGTCTACTGCTCATTTCACTGCGAGAAAAGAAAATGATTTCGCTTAAAATAGAAAGGAACTCTTATGGCGGAAAAACATTCGATTTATGATTGCCCTTATTGTGGCAAAAAGTCTTTTAATCCCCTGACCAAAGCCCTTGCTGGCAACATGAACACCAAAGGCAGAGTCTGCAAAGCCTGCGGCAGACGGGTCGTCAACGGCAAAACCTCTGCCATTGTCCGGACAGTGCTGATGGTGGTTGCAATTATCATTGTATTTGCAACTTATTTCATTGAAAGTAGCGATGCCAAGGCATATTTGATTATGGCAGGAACGATTATAGTAGCATGGCTGCTTTCGATGCTATTTGATGCATTTTTCTGTCCGTTGACCAAAGTGGTGCGGAACGATGCCGAGTGAATCCACGCTGGGGATTTATATTCACGTCCCGTTTTGCGTGCGGAAGTGCCCCTATTGTGATTTCTATTCCGTTCCGCAGACAGCAGAGCGAATGGAACAGTATGGAACGGCTCTCTGTCGGTTTTTGCGGCAGATGCAAACCGATTTGCCAGTAGATACGATTTATTTTGGCGGTGGAACGCCGTCCTTGCTGCCTGTTTCTCTGTTGGAGGAGATTTTGCAGACGATTGCCGGAACGGTTTCTCTCCGACAGCCTGAAATTACATTGGAATGTAATCCGGCAACGGTTGACCGTAAAACATTGCAACAATTGCGAGAAATTGGCATCAATCGGCTTTCCATTGGTGTGCAGTCGCTTTCTGATGTGCAGTTGAAACGCTTGGGGCGGCTGCACGATGCCAAAACTGCCATCGAAACGGTAGAGCAGGCAGCGGCAGCCGGATTTCAGAACCTGTCCTGTGATGTCATGCTAGCATTGCCAAAGCAGACAACAGCAGAATTACAGGATACTTTACTGCAATTGACCGCTTTACCGATTCAGCATATTTCGGCTTATCTGTTAAAAGTAGAGCCGGAAACGCCGTTTGCATCCATGAACTGGGTGCAGCAGTTGCCGGATGAAGATGCAACCGCAGATTTTTATTTGCAGACGGTGGAAACCTTACAAGCAGCTGGTTTCTTGCAATATGAAATCTCCAACTTTGCAAAGGCAGGCTATGAGAGCCGGCATAACTGCAAATATTGGAATTGTGAACCGTATCTGGGATTTGGAGCATCTGCCCATTCCTGCTATGGTGGAAAGCGGCTTTATGTGCCCTCGGATTTGCAGGCGTTCTGTGCGGCAGCAACCCAGCCGACAGTATTGGAAGATGACAACCCCTGCACCCGAGAAGAACAGATTCTATTAGGGCTGCGGTTGCGGAAGGGCATTCCATGCAGCTGGCTGCATACAGAACAGCTGCAAAAGTTACAGCGTTATGCAGCTGGCGGATTGGTGGAATTTTTGAATGACCGTGTGGCATTGACCCCGCAAGGGTGTCTGGTGTCCAATGCGATTTTAGCAGAGATTTTATAAATAGACAAAAAAGGACAAGATGGCATGCAATCGTCATCCTGTCCTTTTTTTGTATGGTTGTTGTTGTGAATATAAAAATTAGTCGGTAAATACCTGCTTGATGCTGTCGTAGTGCAGGAATACACCTTGTTTTCCGTATTCCTGAATCTGTTCCAGCGTTGCAAATGCATATTCCATGACTTCCCGTTCCTGTGTATGTACAGCAGAATCCGGAATATCCATGGTATAGCGGAAGATGTCCACAAAATAGTTGTTTTTCTCTTCCGGATTTACTCGCTTGTAAGAGAAAACATAGCCGCCGTCTGCGTTGGAAACATCCACGCCAGTTTCTTCTAAGATTTCTCGTTTTACAGCATCTTCAGCAGATTCTCCGGCACGAACACCGCCGCCCGGCACTTCCCAGCAGCCCGGTGCCCATTCTTTGTCCATTCTGCGGCGGGTAATCAGGTAAGTACCATCTGGACGGCATAATACGCCCAGTACCGTCAGGTGAAAATCGCCCGGCTGCATATTCCAGTCGTTGCGGTTCATTGTCCGTCCGGTTTTCTGTTTGTTTTCATCGTAAATATCCCATTGTTCCATGGTAAGTCCTCCTGATCATCCGCACAGTTGCGGACGTGATTGATTATTTTTTTGCTTTGGTATTGCTGAACAGCAGATTGCCCAACGTGACCAGTGCTACAATGCTACAAAAACCAATGTTACCAGCGATTAACGTCCATTCTGGCAGAACGGGAATGATTTCTGTCAGCAGAATCACACACGAGAGCAAAGTCAATGCTATTCCGATGATGAGCATGCCGTAGCCAGTAGAGCGACAAAGTTTGTCTTTATCGTATTGTTCTTGTTCTTTTTTTGACATGGTGTTATATCCGGCAATCAAACATGCACCTTTTCCGTGCAGGAAGAATCCAGATAGCACATAACAGCCAATGGAGAAAAGCAGCATGATGCTGAATCCAATCCATTCGCCCATTTTTCACCACTCCTTTTTGTGTAGAAATGGGGTTATTTGGTCTGTGTGATTGGCTTTTCTCCTGCTTCTGTCTTGGCAGCCTTTTTCTTTGGGGAAACCTTTTCCAGCAGTTCTTTCACTTCTGGGTCATTGGTCAGGCTGTAAACAACAAGCAGATAGAACTGTGAGCCGGACAGGTCTTTCTTTTCGATGGCTTCCTTTGCCAGAGCAGCAGCAACGCCAACGACTTCCTTGTTTGCACCCGGTTGCATGCCGTACTTTTCAAATGCCTTGTTGACTTCTTCTCTGGTCGGCGGAACAATCTTCTTCTGGGTGATGGTGTGAATGTGGTGTAATTCTGCCTGTACGCCCGGATGGTCGGCATAAATCAAGCTTTCATAATAGAAGCAAACCGCACTGTCATAATCTTTCTTTTCGATGCAGTAGAAACCGAGGTTGCAATAGCATCTGGAGAGTGTTACCGGTGTAGTGGCAATGGAAAGAGTTTCCTTAGTTACGCCGAGCAAATCTTCCGGCTGCTTCAGATACTTATAGCATTCTGCCATTTCAAAGTATGGGTCTGGATTCAGCGGATTGTAGCGAATCGCATCTTCCAGAACGGAAACAGCTTCTTCTGCTCTGCCAAGATCCAGCAGTACATAGCCGTGCAGCATGACCATTGCACACAGGTCAAACGGTGCACGAATCAGTTTCTTAGACGGGTGATAGAAGAACAGATACAGCTGATGTTCCAGCGTGTTCCGCATACTCAAGTACAAATGTTCTTCGGTTTCCCGGAAGTTGATGCAGATTTTTGTATAGAGGGCTTCGGTCAGTTTGAAAGCTTCCTTAATTTTCTTCTGATTGACCAGTTCAACGGCTTCAGCGAAAACCTTGTCCATCCGCTTGCCGTCAATATACAGCATTTTTGCAACTTTTTCTTTCTGGTCATCTGGAAGAATTTCATAAGCAAGGTCAGCAATTTGGCTTTCGACTTCTTTGCCGATTTCTGTTCCGGCATATTCTTCTGCGATATGTTCCAGATGAACCATATCCACGCTCTTTTCACCAGTCAAGCCATTTCTTGCTTCCGCCATAATTTCATCAATTGTTTTTGCCATGAGGGGTTACTCCTTTTCAACGGTAATTTAAAAATTTTTTTCATGGAAGGGCAGGGAAATTTCACTGCTTTTTCTATTATAGCATAATCTGCGTGTGGTTGTCAATTGATTTTTGTGCAAAATTACGAGATTTCCGGAGCGGTGTCCGGCAGATTTCCGTCTGCAATGTTTTTCTGGAGAATTTGGTCGGTTAAATCAAAGAGCACTTCCGAGCCGTCTTTCGTTTGAATTTGCCGATGGTAGACCTGTTTCGCTGTGACGGTATGCTCTTTCCAGTCGCTGCCCTGATTGCTGTCGTTGAGCAGGAGCGGCTGTAAGTTGTCCATGGCATGGGCGAATTTAGATTCTGGGGTTTGACGGGCTTCAAATTCGTCAAACAGTGCCTGCAATTCCTGTTTCTGGTCGTCCGGCAGGAGCGAATAAATGCGTTCTTTAGCAGCGGCTTCCCGTGCCTGCTGGGTCTGCTTGCCAACTTCATCATAAGCGTAGGTGTCGCCGGCATCAATCTCTACTATATCGTGCAGCAGGCACATCATCATGACTTTTGCAATGTCGATGGGTTCGTTGGCGTATTCTTTCAGCAGGTATGCCATAATGGTCATATGCCAGGCATGTTCCGCATCATTTTCCTGTCTGCCGTGGTGGGAGAGGTGGGTTTGCCGGAGAATATTTTTTTCTTGGTCGATTTCTAGAATGAAATCCAGTTGTTGTTTTAAACGGTCTGTCATCGGAAAATCACGCTTTCTGAGAGGGAAGTTGTTTTTTATTCTGAGGGGGCTTTTTGGGTGCTTTTTTCTTCTTGCGGACGGAATATCCGAAATCCCCCAGTTTTCTGCCCAGCGAGAAATATTCCCCATGAGCGTAGGCGAGCAGCCCCATTTGTTGTAAATTCAACTTGCCTTTGCTGTCCACATAGCGTTCTTCCACGTTGACCGCTGTAATTTCTGCCAGCATCAATTCATGTGTACCGAGCAGCTGTGTGGATTGAATCTTGCATTCCAGACTGACCGGACATTCTGCAATCAGCGGAGCAGAAACGGTTTGTGCTGGCTCAGGGGTAAAGTGACAGGCTTGAAATTTATCAATATCTTTTCCGCTTCTGCAGCCGCAGAAATCTGTTTCCCGACACATTGCAGAGGTCGGCAAGTTGATGACAAATTCTCGCTGTTCCATGAGAATCGGGTAGGAATAACGAGTGGGGCGGACAGAAATAGAAACCATAGGCGGATGCGTGTTCAGAACCCCTGTCCATGCAATTGTTAAGATATTGGGGTGTTCCATTGTTCCGCAGCTAACCAGTACCGGTGGAACGGGTGCTAGTAGGACGCTGCCTTTCCAGTGTTGTTTTGCCAAAGAATGAATGCCTCCTTTTTCAAATTTCAAAGAAAGTAATGATAGAAAAATGCCCCTTTGTCCGTGCAGAAAAGGGGCATTCTGTTGGTTCGAGATGGGGAAATGTTATGCTGTTACGCCATACTGTTCCCGATATGCCAGCATTGCATTCAGATATTCTTTACCCGGAATGACATCGTTCTGAATGGCTGCAATGATGTCTTCCATGTTGACGATGGCATAAACCGGAACACCATAGGTTTCATAGACGGTCTGAACGGCAGACTGATTGCCCTGCAATGCCTTTTCCATCCGGTCTACCGTGATGACCATACCGATGATGTCCACCTTTGCTGCACCTGTCAGCTTCGGGTAAACTTCTGCCATTGCCTTGCCGGAAGTCATAACATCTTCGATGATGACAACCTTGTCACCGTCAGCGAGTTTCTTGCCGACAAACATACCACCTTCACCGTGGTCTTTGACTTCCTTTCGGTCGAAGCAGTAGCCGACTTCCTGGTCGTATTCGGTTGCCAGAGCAACAGCTGCACTGGTTGCAAGCGGAATGCCCTTGTAAGCAGGTCCAAACAGGGTGTCTGGGTTCAGTCCGTGTTCTTTCATGCAGGCAGCATAATATTTGCCGAGCTGAGCCAGCTGTTTGCCGGTTTTATAGTTGCCGGTATTGATGAAATACGGGGCTTGTCTGCCGCTCTTGAGGGTAAACGAACCGAACGTCAAAACGCCACAGTCCACCATAAACCGGATAAATTCTTCTTTGTAAGTCATTTGGGATACTTCCTTTCTGATGTGAAAATAAAATCAAAGTTGCGATTGCAACGAAGAAACATAATTACAGCTGTTCCAAATCTGC
>UMGO01015480.1_pt1 | contig 46222 bp, 36 predicted proteins | sample 1965301 | NCBI WGS metagenome assembly UMGO01 (sample SAMEA4836074, study PRJEB28245) | human gut metagenome | biome: gut microbiome; material: fecal sample | place: Denmark | collected 2008 | reverse complement strand
CGTCAATGGAACCCCAGTGGCTTGCCGCTGGGTTAAGTCAGCTGGCACAAGTTCAAATTGATAAGGTTCTTCATCAAGAGAAAAGCTTTTGCAGCCTTCTATGACAGGATGAGCCGATGGCTCAAAGCGGATAACTTCATGATGTGGATGACCAAGAAATTTTGCACCAGCCAGTGTTAGAATGCGATCCTGACTTTGAATACTAATTCCATTATGAAGTAAAAGTGCACCGCCGCCGTTTGCTACGAATTGCTCGAAAGCGTTGGCTTCATCATCACGAAGAGAGAAGTTTTTTGGCAAGAGAAAATCCAACACCATGATCCGTTCCTGTTACGAGTGCTGTTTTTACTTCTGGAGAAAATGTGTCCATAAAAAATCCATCCTTTCAATAAATTGGTATCATTATTATACTGCTTCAAGTATACTTGAAGTCAATGCGTATTCTTATTAAAGTGATGAAAGTTTGTTATAGTTCACGGCAAAGCCCGAAGGTGAATGGATTTCACGAGACGGACACTTGGAGCAGGTCTTTCAAAGTAATGTATAATAAGAAATAACATAAAAGGAACCTGCGGAGTTTGGTCCGTCGACGAAACCATTGCACCGAAGGGCTTTCGTAACGTAGCCCCATGAACTGTAACATAGTTTACAAATTTCCTCCAAAATTTTTCTGTAATATTCCAAATTCTTTCTATATCTGGTATACTGAAAGTGGATTGCGAATGCCTCTTTGCGAGGCAAAATAGGGAGGTTAGAAAAAATGGCTAGTAAGGCAGTAATGGAAAAGTACGCAAAGCTGGCAGTAGTGAGCGGCGTAAATGTTCAGCCAGGTCAGATGCTTGTAATCAGCGCATCTGTAACTGATTATGAGTTTGTAAGAATGTGCGTAAAGGCAGCATATGAAGCTGGTGCCGGATACGTTAAAATAAACTGGCATGATGAGCAGGATAATTTGATGAATTATCAGTACGCAAGTACAGAGACGTTAGAGGAGACTCCTCAGTGGAAGTACGATATGACAGACTGGGAACATAAAAAAGGATGCTGCTATCTTCATGTTATTTCTGATACACCAGGTCTGATGAAGGACATTGATCCAGAGAAGATTCAGCGTGTTCAGGTTGCATACGGCAAGAAGAATGCACCATTGCAGAAATATACTATGAATAATGATGGTCAGTGGAGTATTGTAGCATTGCCATCAGCAGGCTGGGCGAACAAGGTATTTCCAGACAAAAAAGAAGATGAAGCAGTTGAGGCACTCATGGATGCTATTTTAATGAGTGTGCGTGTGAATGAGGAGAATGATCCAGTAGAAGAGTGGAATAAACACAATGCAGAGATTCTTGGTCATTCAAAGAAGTTAAATGAGTATAATTTCAAGGCACTTCATTTTACAAATGAGCTTGGAACTGATTTGACAGTAGAGCTTGTTAAAAACCATGTCTGGGGTGGTGGCTGTGAGTATTCCACAAAGGGTGTGTTATTTAACCCGAATATGCCGACTGAGGAAAACTTCTGTATGCCGCTTAAGACAGGTGTAAATGGAAAGGTATATGCATCAATGCCTCTTAGCTATCAGGGAAAATTAATTGAAGATTTTTGGCTGGAGTTTAAGGATGGCAAGGTTATTGATTACGGTGCAAAGAAGGAACAGGATGTATTAAAGAGCCTTGTTGAATTTGATGAGGGAAGCTGCTATTTAGGCGAGGTTGCATTGATCAGCTATGACTCTCCAATCAAGAATACTGGAATTTTATTCTACAATACCCTGTTTGATGAGAATGCATCCTGCCATTTGGCATTGGGAGACGCTTATCCGATGAATGTAAAGGGCGGAACTGAGATGACAGATGAGGAATTAGCTGCAGCAGGTGCAAATAAATCTATGACTCATGTAGATTTCATGTTTGGATCAAGACAGATGCATATTGAGGGTATTTGCCAGGATGGAAGCACAGTAACTGTATTTGATCATGGAAATTTTGCATTCTAATTTGTAATTAAAAGGAAAGAGGAGAAAAAGATGTTAAAGAATGGAATTGTATGGAAGGATACACAGGGGAATCCGCTTCACGCGCATGGAGGATATATGATTTTCCATGATGGCTATTATTATTGGTACGGTGAGGATAGAAGAGATAATTTCTATGTTAGTTGCTATCGCTCACAGAATTTGACAGACTGGGAGTTTCGTAATCATATCCTGACGACAAATTCAAAGATGGAAGGCTACCGCGTGCGTACAACGCTTATGCTGACTACTGAGGATGGAAATAAGGTGAATTTAGAGCGGCCAAAGGTACTATATAATAAGAAGACAAACAAATTTGTCATGTGGGCTCATTTTGAAAATGGAAAAAATTATCTTGATGCAGCAGTTGCTATTGCAACCTGCGATACGCCAGATGGTGATTTTACTTATCATGGTCATTTCAATCCATATGGCTATATGTCAAGAGACTGCACATTGTATCAGGAAGAGGATGGAACAGCGTATTTTATTTCCGCATCGAGAGACAATGCCGATCTTCATGTGTATCGTTTATCAGATGACTATATGAATGTAGATTGTCTTGTTCATCGTCTGTGGCAGGGTGAGTATCGTGAGGCTCCAGCTGTAATTAAGGGAAAATATCATTATTATATGATTTCATCTTTCTGTACCGGATGGGCGCCAAACCAGGGCAAATATGCATGGGCTGATTCAATTGAGGGACGCTGGAGTTCATTAAAGGAAATCGGTGACGAGACTACCTATGACAGTCAGGCAGCATTCCTTCTGAATGTAAACGGAAAGCTTTTGTATGTCGGAGACCGCTGGGGCGGAAATGGAGACAAGTATTTCGAGTCTGGTTATGTTGTTTATCCATTAAAGGAAACAGAAGATGGACTTGAAATGATTTATCAGGATACTGCAGAGTTTGAATAAAAATCAAAAAAATGTTTAATAGGTGTATGGTCAGGAAAAATCTGGCTGTGCACCTATTTTTGCATATAAGGGAAAATAGTCAAAAGTGCATAATATCAAAATTTTAGGCTATAGAAATATTATAAAAATCACCATATAATGATGCTAACAAGATAAAAATATTATTGGAAAGGTGATTTTTATGGGAGAGAATTTTTCAGTGCTGCGCGCAGAAGCAGCAACAGACAGTATTACACTTTATTGGGAGCGTCCACAGGGAAGAGTTGGAACAACATATGAGATCTTTTTAAAAGATATAAAAGCTGAGAAAGATGATATGGAAGATACGAAAGGTGTGAAAAGTGTGAGTCCGGCAAAGGCAAGTTTTATACCGGTTGGAACCACACAGAAAACACATTATACGATTGAGGGTCTGAGTGCAGATACCGAATATGAAGTTATTATAAAAGCAGCGTATATGACGATTATCCACCAAGAGACAATTACTATACATACATCGAAACGAAGCACAGTAATTGATATCACAAAGGCACCATATAATGCAGTTGGAGATGGAAAAACATTAAATACAAAAGCAATTCAGTCAGCGATTGATGATTGTCCAAAAGATGGCTGCGTGATGATTCCAAGCGGTACTTTTATGACAGGTGCACTACGCCTTCACAGCAATATGGAGTTGTATTTAGCGAAGGGAGCTATCCTTCAGGGAACTGCTAATCCAGAAGATTATCTTCCACGAATCTGGAGTCGTTTTGAGGGAACTGAGATGGAGTGCTACAGCAGTCTGTTAAATATAGGTGCACTTGATCCAAATGGAAATCACAGAGCTGATTATGAAAGTACGTTTGCCTGCAAAAATGTAGCCATCCGTGGAAAAGGAACGATTGCAAGCGGCGGTCGCGTGTTAGCAGAGCGTATCATAGCTTCCGAGACAGAAAATCTAAAAGATTATCTGGCATCGCTTGGCGATAAGATCAAAGAGTGCGAGAAGCCAGAGACGATTCCGGCGAGAGTGCGTCCGCGTCTGATCAATATGAGCAATTGTCAGAATGTAGAGTTAGCTGGTGTTACGCTTCGTGACGGTGCCTGCTGGAACATTCATATGATCTATTGTGATCATGTGGTGACGCACGATTGCACGTTTTATTCTCATGGCATTTGGAATGGAGATGGCTGGGATCCGGATTCCTCTTCGGACTGCGTGATCTTTGGCTGTCTGTTTAACACGGGCGATGATTCTGTTTCCATCAAGTCAGGAAAGAATCCGCAGGGAAATGAGGTCAACATTCCGACAAAAGGAGTTCGTGTGTTTGACTGTCGCTGTACAATGGGTCATGGTATTACGATTGGAAGTGAGATGTCAGGCGGTGTAGAGGATGTAAAAATCTGGGACTGCGATATGGAGGCAGCGCTGTGTGGCTTTGAGATCAAGGGTACAGCAAAGCGCGGCGGATATGTAAAGGAAATTCATGTATATGACAGCGTATTTCCACGTGTTCTGATGCACAGCGTTGGCTACAACGATGACGGCATCGCAGGACCAGACCAGCCGTATTTTAGTGACTGCACATTTGATAATCTTCGCTTGACCGGTACCTATCAGGATCACGAAGCAGCATGGCATGAATGCGATGCAATTGAGCTGTGCGGTTTTGACAAGCCGGGACACGAGATTAAGCGTGTTAAGTTCTCTGATATTCGTTTTGGAAAAGAGGGAGCGGATACTGCTGGCCATATTTCAATCAAGCGCTGTGAGGATGTGGCGCTGAACTTTTAAGATAACAGAAAGGAAGATGCAGAATAATGAGAGAAGAAAAACTAATCAATCGTGGCTGGCAGTTTGCGTTGCTGCCATGCGCACCAATTGATGCCGAGACAGCAAAGAAAAAAGAATTACAAAGAAAACAGTCTGGGGAAGATGTTCGTATCGAATTGGAAGGTCTTCATTTTATCGAGGTTGACCTTCCGCATGACTGGGCAGTAAGCAGACCGTTCAATAAAGCGATGGATCAGGGTGGCGCGCAGGGCTTTCGTGACCGCTGGGGTATTGGCTGGTATAAGAAGACTCTGAATATTGAGGAAAAGAAGAAGGGCAAACGTTATCTTCTTTACTTTGGCGGTGTGTATGAAAACGCAGTGCTTTGGGTAAATGGTATGAAAATTGGCAGTCACAAATATGGCTACAGTTCATTTAAAATGGATATTACAGATGCTGTGAAGAGTGGTGATAATGAGCTGTTGATGCGTGTGGATAATTCTGTTTCACCGGCAGACCGTTGGTACAGCGGATGCGGAATTTACCGCGACGTGACACTTCGTATTGTTCCAGAAAATCATCTTGATTTGTGGAATATTCAGGTACATAGCAAAATAGAAAAAATTGAAGAAACAGAGAACTCTGCAAAATTCACGGCCACTATTCAGGTTGAGACTGGACAGAGCAGTGCCGTTCAGGGAATTTTACGCTTGATTCAAAATAAGGACAGCGATTCGCTAGAAGATGAAGTTTTCATTGCAGAGGGAGCGAACGGAACGCTTTCCTTCTATATTAAAGATGCAAAGCTTTGGTCAGCCGAACATCCACAGCTGTATCGTTTGACCGTTTCCACGGAAAACGACAGTGTATCGCTTTCAATCGGCCTTCGCAATGTGAAATTTGATGCACAAAAAGGAATGCTTGTAAATGGCGTTTCGACTAAGTTAAAAGGTGTTTGTCTGCATCAGGAGGCAGGCTGCCTTGGAACGGCTGTGACCAAGGAGATTTGGCGTGAGCGCCTTTCCCACTTGAAGGATCTTGGTTGCAATGCGATCCGCGCAGCACATCACACCTACTCAGAGGAATTTCTGGATTTGTGCGATGAGATGGGCTTTTATGTATATGAGGAATGTTTTGATAAATGGAAGGGCGGACTGTATGGACGCTACTTTGACGAAAACTGGGAATCAGATGTTGAAGCAATGGTAAAGCGTGACCGTAACCGTGCCAGTATCGTGATCTGGGGTGTTGGAAATGAAGTTGAAAATCAGGGACAGGATTCTATGCTTGCGATTTTAAAGCAACTGTCTGATAAGGTTCGCAGCCTCGACTCATCTCGTCCAATCACATATGCAATGAATCCTCATTTTAAGCGGGAGAGCAATGTTGATTTAAGCAAGATCAAGGATATTCAGCAATTTGTTGACGAAGTTAGCGACACCGAGATTTACGATGCTAAGGAGCGTGTCAGCCGCATTGCAAAGATCGCAGAAATTGTAGATATTATTTCATGCAATTATCAGGAGCAGTGGTATGAGCTGATTCACGAACAGATTCCCAATAAATTGATTTTGGGAACAGAGGTGTATGAGTATTTCTGTGGTCATTATGATCAGATGCAAAATTTCACCGAAAAGATTCCGTCAGCAGTTCCGTTTGAGTATGACTATTGCATTGGAAGTTTTATCTGGACGGGATATGATTATCTTGGCGAGTCTATGGGGTATCCTGCAAAGGGCTGGAGTGGTGCACCGATTCACACAAACAATGAGTATCGTCCAATCGCATATGTATTAAAGAGCATTTGGAGCAAAGAGCCAGTCGTTCATTTTTCTGTTATGGACTATTCGCTTGACGATGAGGGTGTAAAGGAGCATTGGGACAGCCCGATCTATGCGGATCATTGGCATTTCCCACAGTTTAAAAAGACATTGATTCCGTATATGATTGCGTCAAATTGTGATGAAGTTCATTTGTTCTTAAATGGAAAGCAGTTTTTCATTCCTCGTCCATCTGAATGCAAAAACGGTATCATCACAGGATTTTTGCCATGGCAGCCGGGAACGGTTACGGTCATTGGTTATCAAAATGGCAAAGAGGCTTGCCGTCATGAAGTAGTGACACCAGGAATGGCAGTCGCACTGGCATTTGACCAGAAGTATGATCAAGAAAATGATCAGAAAAGCAATCTGGAGAATGGTCTGGAAAATGATCAGGAGGAATGCGTAAGTACAGTAAAATTGGGTGTGCCAGAGAAGAAACAGCACTTATTGCTGACAGTTCGTGCTGTGGATGAGAATGGCAATCCATGTTTCCGTGAGAGCGGCAAAGTTCACTTTGCAGTAGAGGGAGCAGCGAAGATTGTCGGTGTTGATAATGGCGATATTTGCAGCAATGAGCCATATCAGGAAGACAGTGTTCATTTGTATCATGGCTGTGCGAGTGTGATGCTTGAGCTTTATGGCAAGCCGGGACGAGTAAGTGTGCGTGCATTTGGAAATGGACTGCGTCAGGCACAGGCGGTCGTTATAGTGTGCGAGAAATAATATTGGAAGTGGAGGAGAATAAAATGAACATGTCAACGGTTGGATGCGTAGGTGAATCGGTCATTGGAAACGATGAGCGCGGCTTGTGGTTTTTAAGTCATAAGGATGACCCATCACAGATGAACTGGGTTGAGGGAGAAAAATGTTGGGGAAGTGTAAAAGCCCCAAAGGGATTGAATGTGACAAGAACTTTGTCTGTTTTGAAAAATGGAGAATTAGAAGAGTGCTATACATTTGAAAATGCATCAGGGGAGCCTCTTTTTGTCAAGGAAAAGGACGCATGGATATATGTGCCATTTAATGACAGCTATGAAAAGGCAGAGGTTGGTCTTGAGAAGCGCTGTAATGCACATCTGTTTATCGGCGAAAATGCTACTTATGTTATGACACTTCGCCAGGGAGGAAGAGCGCCACATCTGGGACTTGTCTTAACAAAGGGAAATATCATAGGCTATGGTGTGGAACGTGATTTTTCAGCTAGAAGCGAAGATCGCGGTGATTTTCTCTTTTATCCAAAGCTTGGTGTATTTGAGCCGGGTGAGAAGAAGGAGATTCGTTGGAAGCTTTTTTGGCATCAGGGCAAGGATGATTTTTACGACAGACTTTTAAATGAGGATGGATTCTTGCTTGTGAAGGCAGAGCAGATGACATGCATTCAGGGAGAAAACTTTGAATTTTGTGTCCAGATAAAAAATAGAGAAATGGCGCAGAAGCTTTTTGTAAAATTAGATGGAAAAGAAATCAAACATGTTCGTATTGATGAGACGAATGATAAATATTCACAACATGCTTATTCTGTCTGGTATCAGTATCCAGCAGAAAAAGAAGGAGAGTATCGCTTTGAGATTTGGTCTGGAGAAAAGCATACACATGCACTCTTTTATTGCAGTGCATCAGTGGAGAATCTTTTGACACGAAGAAGTCAATTCCTTGCAAAAAAGCAGCAGTATAAAAAGGAAGGCAGTGCACTAGATGGAGCGTATCTGATCTATGACAGCGAAGAAGATGCGCTCTACTACAGCCATAAGGCGGATCACAATGGTGGACGCGAGCGTCTGGCAATGGGTACCATCATGGCACAGTATTTGCAACGCCATCCTGAGGATACCCAGTGCATGGAAAGTCTGAATGCGTATGAGCAATATGTGTACCGTGAGTTGTATGACGAAAATACGGGTGTGGTATATAACGATATCAATCGAAACAATAACTGGCATCGCCTGTATAACTATCCATGGATGGCCGATTTCCAGATTGAACTGTATCGCTTAAAGAAGGATACGCGTTATTTGTTAAATGCTTATGAAACGATGATGGGCTATTACAGAGCTGGTGGACAGACGTTTTATGCAATCGGAATCGAGGCATATGAGTTAAAGACTCTTTTAGACGCGGCAGGACTTACCACACAATCGGAAGCGTTCACACAAGCCTTTTTAAAGTATGCCGATCAGCTTGTAAAAACAGGAGTGAATTATCCGACATCCGAAGTGAAATATGAGCAGAGCATTGTTGCTCCGGCGGTCAGCTATCTGCTTCAGGCCTATCAGATCACAGAAGAGTCGAAATATCTTGAGGCGGCAAAGGCGCAGTTGGTACTGTTAGAGCTGTTTAATGGCGGACAGGCCGATTATCATCTGTTTGAGAATGCGATTCGTCACTGGGATGGCTATTGGTTTGGAAAATATGAGTGCTACGGCGATACATTTCCACATTATTGGAGCACATTGACAGGCGATGTTTACGCGCAGTATGCAAAGATTACAAATGACCATACCTATGAGGAAAAAGCAAAAGCCTCCATACGTGGTTGTCTGAATCTGTTCTTTGCAGACGGCATGGCATCCTGTGCGATGGTGTACCCGGATACGGTAAATGGAAACAAAGCCCATTACTACGATCCGTGGGCAAATGATCAGGACTGGGCGCTGTACTATGCAGTGAAGTGGGGCGCTTGATTTGTAAACGTAAGTGTGTTATCATTCCAATAATAGCAAAGAGCAAAATGATTTTATTTGCGAAAGATTGGAGTGAAGAGTATGACAACGAGAGAAGAAGCTTTGGCGTTTGGCCTGTCTTACCCAGATACTTGTCAGGATGCACCGTTTCATGATCCGAATTGGCAGTTGGTGCGGATTAAGAGCAGCAAAAAAGTTTTCTTGTGGACTTATGAGAAAGATGGCTATATAAATTTAAATGTAAAGGCAGACCCCGAGTGGCGTGACTACTGGAGGTCTGCCTTTGCGTCCGTAACAGCAGGGTACCATTTGAATAAGGAGCATTGGAGTACGATTATTTTAGATGGAACAGTGCCAGATGATGCTATTAAAAATATGATTGACGAGAGCTATCGTATGGTTACAGATAGTCCGACAAAGCGTATCTACGAGGCTGTAAAGAAGATTCCAAAGGGCAAGGTGGCGACATATGGACAGGTTGCTAAAATGGCAGGAAATCCGCGTATGGCAAGAGCTGTTGGAAATGCACTTCACAAAAATCCAGATCCATCTACCATACCGTGTCATCGTGTTGTCAATTCAAAAGGCGAGTTAGCCGATGAATTTGTGTTTGGCGGCCCTGGTGTTCAGGCATCACGTCTGGCAGCGGAAGGCGTGGTGAGCGAAGATGGAAAAGTAGATTTGAAAAAATATGGAATTACGCTAATGAAAGGCAGGCAATAACTATGAATGGAATATCCGAAGAAAAATACACACATATTGATGAGATTAAGGAGCAGACAAAAGCAGTATTTGATGAGCTGATGGAACAGGCAAAATTGGAAGAGGGAGATATCTTAGTAGTTGGCTGTTCTTCAAGTGAGATCGCAAGCCATAAGATTGGATCTTATTCAAGTGGGGAAATCGGAGAAGCAGTGGCACAGACATTTCTTAACTGCTGTAAGGAAAAGAAAATTTATTTGGCAGCTCAGTGCTGTGAGCATTTGAATCGTGCGATCATCATTGAGAAGGCAGCAGCAAAAGAATATCGTCTTCCAATGGTAAATGTAGTGCCAAAGCTAAAGGCAGGCGGTTCATTTGCGACTGCTGTGTATGCTGCGCTGCAGGCACCTGTGGCAGTAGAGGCAATTCAGGCTCACGCTGGAATTGATATTGGCGATACACTAATTGGCATGCATCTTCGTCCTGTTGCAGTTCCAGTGCGTATCAGCACAAAGAATATTGGAGAGGCACACGTGGTTTGTGCACGCACGAGATTAAAGTTTATTGGCGGTGAGCGTGCAAGTTATCTTGATAATGAAAAATAAGATAAGAGTGTTGTGGCAGGAAACGGATTCGACATCAGAGAGGAAGCATAAAAGAAATGGATACAAAGGCAATTATCGAAAGAGATGGCTGATCAACCGTGGGTTAAAGATGCTATGATTGCAGAAGGTGTGCCTGACGAAATGCTTTCGGAGTCATATTGAATTTCTCCTTGAAAATGCGAACAAAATAACTAATGCTGTCAATACCAACACTGACAGAGATTTCTGTGATCGTGTCGTCTGTCGATTCAAGCAGCTGTCTGGCACAGTTCAGCCGATAATCAATCAAATAGCTAACGGGAGTTGTCTGTAATGACAATCGAAAGCAGCGAAGCGCTTCACTCTTACTGATATTTGCGGAAGAAGCAATATCAGTGAGAGTGATTTTTTCTTTATAATGCGTAAAAACATACTGCATCATAAGACGCATACGGGCCTGCAAGAGCATATCCTTCTGATCGGTACAAAGAACAAAGCTTTCAAGTGCCAGCTTCGCAAAACTGCTCCAAAGGGTAGCAGTGTAGATCTGAATATCAAGCTTATTCGGAGATACTTGGTCGGCTAATTCAAAAATCTGCTGCATTTCCTGCAAAATTTCAAATTCTTTCTTATTTGCAGGGTCAAGAAGGAAAAAGGCGCGATTTGAGTTTACGATAGGAGCAACATATTCCGTAAAGATTGCACTGTTTTTAGGCGCGATAAAATCAGGAAGAAATAGGATATTTGGCATGAGAGCGCCAGAAACAGACTCAAAACGATGAATGACCTTGCTGTTAATCATCATTCCGTGCCCGGCAGGAAGTAAGATGCGCTCGGAACCAATTAAACATTCGACAGTACCTTGTTGTACATAGAGAAATTCAAGCTCCGTATGCCAATGCCATTCAATATAATGCTTATCATATTTATGAATATCATCAAGGTAATACTCAAAATGGAATTCCGGACTTCCATGCATCCGCGTTTCACGCAGCTTATCATTTGTAATAATTTCAGTGACCTGCATATTTTAAAAGAACCATGCCTTTCTGCTAGTTTGGCTATATTGTGCCATAAAAATGCGATATAAGTCAAGAAAACACGAATAAAAAGTGATATAAAGATACATGACACATTACAAAAAGGAGAAAAAGAAATCATGAAAATTGATTACAAGAAAACAATGTACGCCTGCTTTATTGGCTACATCGTTCAGGCGGTTGTAAACAGCTTTGTGCCATTACTGTTCGTAACATTTCAGAAAAGCTACGGCATTCCGCTGACACAGATTACACTGCTTATTACAATCAACTTTGTCATTCAGCTTTTGATTGATATGCTGTCAGCAGGTTTTATTGACAGGATTGGCTACCGGGCGTCTGTGATTTTAGCTCATATCTGCGCGGCGGCGGGAATTGGTATGCTGACCTTTTTGCCAGAAATTTGCCCGACACCATTTATGGGAATTTTGATTTCTGTCATGGTCTATGCAGTCGGAGGCGGTCTGCTTGAGGTTTTGGTCAGTCCGATTATTGAGGCATGCCCAACAGACAACAAAGAGAGTGCAATGAGTCTGCTACATTCCTTTTATTGTTGGGGATGTACAGGAGTCGTACTGATTTCAACGATCTTTTTCAGTATCTGGGGAACCGAAAACTGGAAGATTCTTGCGCGATTATGGGTGTTGCTTCCAGTTGGCAATCTGATCTTATTTACAAAGGTGCCGATCTACAGTCTTCAGGAAGAGGGCCAAAAGGGAATGACCTTCTCGGAGCTGACGCGTGAGAAGGTATTCTGGGTGTTGATGATCATGATGCTTTGCTCTGGTGCGGCAGAACAGTCTGTGAGCCAGTGGGCTTCCACATTTGCAGAGGAGGGACTTGGCATCACAAAGACACTCGGCGATCTGGTTGGTCCGATGTCCTTTTCGATCTTAATGGGTCTATCCAGACTGCTCTATGGAAAATACGGCGAGAAGATGGATTTGGACCGATTTATGAAATATAGTCTTGTGCTGTGTGTGGCATCCTATTTATGCATCAGTCTCGTTCCAGTTCCTATGGTAGAAATGATTGGCTGTGCAATTTGCGGATTTTCGGTCGGCATTCTGTGGCCAGGAACCTTTAGTAAGGCAGCGGCAGCGCTCAGACGCGGTGGCACGGTACTCTTTGCCATGCTTGCGCTTGCTGGTGATTTGGGCTGCTCCGGCGGACCGACACTTGTTGGTTTTGTGTCTGACATGTTTGGAAACAACATGCGAATCGGTATCTTTGTCGCAATCATTTTCCCAGTAGTCATGCTTGTTAGTATTCTTGCTGGAACAAAAAGAAAATCAGCATAAAAATAACATAAAAAGGCAATTTTCTCACATTGACAGAAGCTTTCTGATACGATAGCATAGAACTATCAGAAAAGTATTAGAAAACTATCAGAAAAAAACAATAAGGAGAAGTGCGATGACAGAACAACAGTTAAAAGATCTTCTGGCTGATATGAGCTTGGAGGAAAAAATAGGTCAGATGGTACAGCTGACGGCAAATTTTTATGGAACGGATATGCTCATTACAGGTCCAATGGGAAGCGCAAAAATCGAGCCAGAGGATATGAAGCTTTGCGGAACAATTCTCGGAACAAGTGGTGCAGCAAAGTTAAAGGAGATTCAGGACAATGCAATGGCCGCGCAGCCACATCACATTCCAATGCTTTTTATGCTTGATGTAATCAATGGATTCCAGACAATTTTCCCAATTCCGCTAGCTCAAGGCTGCAGCTTTGAGCCGGAGATTGCTAGAAAGGGCGCGCAGATAGCGGCAAAGGAGGCAGCGGCATCGGGTCTTCACGTGACATTTGCGCCAATGGCAGATCTGGTACGCGATGCGCGCTGGGGAAGAGTTATGGAGTCACCTGGGGAGGATCCATATATGAACTATTGTTTTGCAAAGGCGATGACAGAGGGCTTTCAGGGTGAAGCACCAGAGAATTTAAAAGAAAAGGGAAACATTTCAGCTTGTTTGAAGCATTTTGCTTGCTATGGCTATCCAGAGGGTGGTCGTGAGTATGACAATGTGGAGCTGTCAGAGCGCACCTTACGTCAAGATTATTTGAGCGGCTATCAGGGTGCTGTGGATGGTGGCTGCCGAATGGCAATGACATCATTTAACACGTTGAATCGTGTGCCGTCAACTGCAAATAAGTGGCTGATGCGAAAGGTATTAAGAGAAGATTTAGGCTTTGACGGTGTTTTGATCTCTGATTATTCAGCAGTAGAAGAATTGATTCCACATGGTATCGCAGAGAATAAGAGAGAAGCAGCAAAGCTTGCCATTGAGGCAGGCGTGGATATCGATATGATGTCGGATGTATATCTTCATTATTTAAAGGAGCTTGTAACATCTGGAGAGGTAGATGAAACACTTGTGGATGAGGCAGTGCTTCGTATTCTTAAACTTAAAAATGATCTTGGCCTTTTTGAGAATCCATATAAGGATGCAAGTGAGGAGGACGAGAAAAATCTGATTTTATGCGATGCACATCGTGCAGCAGCGCGTGAGGCAGCATCAAAAACATTTGTCCTTTTGAAAAATGAAAATAAAACATTGCCGCTTTCTGAACAGGAAGCTGCGGATGTTTTGTTCGCAGGTCCATATGTGGATACCAGAGCGATTTGCGGTGCGTGGTCGTTCCCTGCAACTTACGACAATATCAAAACGGTACAGGAATGCATACAGGAGCATATAGGGACTGCTTGTAATTTTATGAAGGGCTGCAGCATGTTCTATGATAAAGAAGTAATTCGTGATTATGTGGAGGAAGGCATGACGCCAGATGAAGCAGAAGCGTCAATTGAGCAGACAGTACAGGCTGCAAAATCTGTATCAAAGGTGGTATTGTTTTTGGGCGAATCATTCCGTCAGACTGGAGAGGGTGCAAGCAGAACTTGTATCACATTGCCAGAGATTCAGATGGAACTTCTAAAAAGGGTTTCAGCAGTTAACAATAATGTAATTGTTGTGCTGTTTGCCGGACGTCCAATTGAGGTCGCTTTGATTGAAGATCTTGCAAAGGCTGTTTTATATGTGTGGATGCCAGGAACAGAAGGCGCGGCAGCGATTACTGATGTATTATTTGGAGTAAAAGAACCAACCGGTCGTCTTGCGATGAGCTTTCCAAATGTCTCCTCGCAGGAGCCTCTGTATTATAATAGGTTTCAAGGGGGCCGACCGCGAAATCCAGGTGATCCTAAGGCATTTTGCATCGGCTATATTGATACAGAGTACCGTCCACTGCATTCATTTGGCTATGGATTGTCATACACCACATTTTCTTATTCACCGGTAACTGTCATTAAACGGGAAACAAATACGAAAGCAAATGATGCAGAAGCAGTATGGGTGGCATCAGTTATGGTAACTAATACAGGCGACCGTGAGGGAACGGAAGTTGTTCAGCTCTACATTCGTGATGTGAGCGGCAGTGTAGTGCGCCCAGTACGTGAATTAAAAGGTTTTGAGAAGATTACACTAAAGCCAGGTGAGAGCCGTGAAGTGTCGTTTGAGATCATCGAGCCTATGCTTCGCTTTTGGCGGATCGATATGACATATGGCAGCGAGCCGGGAAAGTTTGAAGTGTACATTGGTGGAGATAGTACAACAGAGAATAAAGCAGAGTTTGACGGAGTTTGAATGATTATGACTGCAAAATAAGAAAAACAATCGAAATTTCTGCAAAAATGGAGAGAATCGAGTGCAAACGAGCATGAAAATAATTCAATACGGAATCAATGATTAAATGATGATGAAAAGAAAAATATCAAAGTGCATAAAAAAGAAAAAAAGGAAATAAACTTTTTGGATAAAAAGTGCAAATAATGTAAAAAAATAGGTTAACCGGTTGATTTGACAAAATAAAGACAATGTGCTATAAGTATGTCAATGCAGTGAACCGGTACGCTGCAGAGGGTAACAAAAAGACAAAGACATCACCGATATTGAAGGGAGTGAAAGCAGTGTTTACAAGAGAAATTCATTTATCTCGGGAAACAGTCCAGGACTTTGTGTCAGAGGCAAGCAAATGTGACTTTGACGTAGACTTAGGTTATAACCGTATTGTTGTAGATGCAAAATCAATTATGGGTGTTTTCAGCCTTGATTTGACCAGAAGCTTAACTGTCAGATACCCACTGAAAGATGACCAGTTCGAAGTAGCGTTAAATCGTTTTGCACTGAACTAAAATATGAGACAAAGCCGGCCTGACCGGTACAATAGACTGCCGCATGCGGAAGAAATTCCGTGTGCGGTTTTTTTGATTACAGTTCATGAACGGGTGTCCAGTGAACTGTAACATAAAAGTCGAAATATGCGAGAAAATTTGCGTGAAAAAACACCATATATGGAGTATGATGTAACCATAAAGTTTCCATAAAATGGCAGGAGACCAAAATTGACATCATAGGCAAGGCAGCAGAAAGGGAGGAACTTAGATGGTATATCATGAGCAAAAGGAACAAGACTGGAGAGAACAGGCAGCAGCACTTCAAAAGCGTCTTGATTATTATGAACAGGAGAATGCCAGACTGCAGCTTCAAAATGAAGCATTGCATGAGACAGCTTGGCAGCTGATCCAGAGGATTCGAACGCTTGAAAGAAAAAAATAAAAAAGCAATATTGAAAATAATAGTAAAAACTGCAACATTTTGCGAGAAATAAAAAAAAAGGACTAGACGAACAGCGCATTTTGTGAGAAAATAGAAGTGTATGAGGTGTACTGCGTTTTGCAGCTTGGTATGCCGAAGACACATATTGAAGATATGGCTGTAATTGTTGATCAGCAGTCGGCAAAGCCATAATCAGCACCTTTTTAGGTGCAACATACAGAACTGAAAGGAGTTTTTGCAATGGTTATTTCACGTGAAGTTGAAGAGATGTGCGTTGTAAAGCAGGGCGTTCATCATGGTGCTGCTCCGATTCCGGAGGAAGCAAAGTGGGTGCAGGCAAAGGAAGTGAAAGACATTTCCGGTTTCACACACGGAGTTGGCTGGTGTGCTCCTCAGCAGGGCGCATGTAAGCTGTCCCTCAATGTTAAGGAGGGTATCATTCAGGAGGCTCTCGTTGAGACCATCGGATGTTCCGGTATGACCCATTCCGCAGCTATGGCAGCTGAGGTTCTTCCGGGTCTGACTGTTATGGAAGCATTGAATACAGACCTTGTTTGTGATGCAATCAATACCGCTATGAGAGAGCTGTTCTTACAGATCGTTTATGGTCGTTCCCAGAGTGCATTTTCTGAGGATGGACTGGCTGTAGGTGCAGGTCTGGAGGATCTTGGAAAGGGTCTTCGTTCTCAGGTTGGTACAATGTACGGTACTCTTCAGAAGGGACCTCGTTACCTTGAGATGGCAGAGGGCTATGTAACCGGTATCGCTCTGGATGCAGAGGATCAGATTATTGGTTATCAGTTCGTAAGCCTTGGAAAGATGACTGATTTCATTAAGAAGGGCGACGATCCGAATACTGCATGGGAGAAGGCAAAGGGTCAGTACGGCCGTGTTGCTGATGCAGTTAAGATCATTGACCCAAGAAAAGAATAATACAGGAGGTAACGAAAATGGCTTTATTTGAGTCCTATGAGAGACGTATTGACCAGATCAATGCGGTTCTGAATAGCTATGGTATCGCTTCTATCGAAGAGGCAGAGAAGATTACAAAGGATGCAGGACTGGATGTATATGCTCAGATCAAGGGTATCCAGCCGATCTGTTTTGAGAATGCTTGCTGGGCTTACACCGTTGGTGCAGCAATCGCAATCAAGAAGGGCTGCCGTAAGGCTGCTGACGCTGCAGCTGCTATCGGTGAGGGTCTTCAGTCCTTCTGTATCCCGGGATCTGTTGCAGATACCCGTAAGGTAGGTCTTGGACACGGAAACCTTGGCAAGATGCTTCTGGAAGAGGAGACTGAGTGCTTCTGCTTCCTGGCAGGTCATGAGTCTTTCGCAGCAGCTGAGGGTGCTATCGGTATCGCAGAGAAGGCAAACAAGGTTCGCCAGAAGCCTCTTCGCGTTATCTTAAACGGTCTTGGAAAGGATGCTGCACAGATCATTTCCCGTATCAACGGATTTACATATGTAGAGACCGAGTACAATCCATACAACAACGAAGTAAAGGAAGTATTCCGCAAGTCATACTCTGAGGGACTTCGTGCAAAGGTTAACTGCTACGGTGCAAACAGCGTACCGGAAGGTGTTGCTATCATGTGGAAGGAAAATGTAGACGTTTCCATCACTGGTAATTCCACAAACCCGACCCGTTTCCAGCATCCAGTTGCAGGTACCTACAAGAAGGAGCGTATCGAGGCTGGTAAGAAGTACTTCTCCGTAGCATCTGGTGGTGGTACAGGACGTACTCTGCATCCAGATAACATGGCAGCAGGTCCGGCTTCCTATGGTATGACCGATACTTTAGGCCGTATGCATTCTGATGCACAGTTTGCAGGTTCCTCTTCCGTTCCGGCTCACGTAGAGATGATGGGTCTGATCGGTGCAGGAAACAACCCGATGGTTGGTATGACTGTAGCTGTAGCTGTTTCCATCGAGGAAGCTGCTAAGGCTGGTAAGTTCTAATTTTTCAAGGCGTATATCTGAATAAGGTATACGCCTTATTTTTTTGCTTTCTTATTCGAATGATAGGGGAGAGAAAAATCTCCCTAATTTCTAATAGCCTTACAAAAGAGCCATTTTGTCCGTTTACATAAAATGTCAAAGGATTTATAATTTTATAAAGGACTAAAGTCCTGCAAGCTGGTTGAAAGGAAGTGAGTGTATGAGCAAAAGAAAAAAAGCAGTGCTTGCAGTTGGACTTGTTCTGGCAGCTTTTTTGCTTGGAGCGATTATCTTTTATCTACATTTTATTATGAATGCAGGGCAGACCATCGAGACGCTGCAAAAGCTGGTGGAGGGAAATGGCTATGAGATTACAGCGGATTGCGCGATGACATTTGAACCGTCAGATCAGCTAAAGCCGGTAACAGATCTTGCGCGGGAACTTTTAAATACCGATTCTCTTACGGCAAAATTTACCGCAGCAGGCGAGAGTGCACAAAAAAATTTAAAACTGCAGCTAAAGGAAAATATAACAGATAAGCAGACTTCATTAACGACATTTTATCTGGTGGATGGAAAATGCTATTTTGGGATAGACTCAATTATATCTGCACTTGCTGGTGATGAGATTGACAAAAGCTTTTTATTAAAGGCAGCATACAATGGATGGATTAAAGATCATTGTGTTACATTAGAACAGCTTACTAGCTTGATTTATGATCTTACAGGCGTAACAGTTGAGAATCCGTTAAAAATGCCAGGTGGAATGGATGCAGTACTGTTTTTAGCTGAACCAGATCATTTGTTTGATCCAAAGCTTTGGTCAGCCGTAAAGGTGAGTGGCAAGAATGATGGAGCGTCCGAGTTTACAATTGATGCTGATTATTTTGCACAGCTTGTAGGAATCCAGCCAAAGCAGGCAGATGCGAAGCTATCATTTTTTGTAGACAAAGAAGATAACTATACGTTTACTCTTACAATAACCATTTCAGATGATGATGGAAATCAGCTTCAGACAGAAGTACATGCAGCGGCAAATAAACTTAACGAGCAAAATACGATAACAGCGCCGAAACTGTTATTGACGGATGAGCAGATTGAGCAGCTAAAGGATCTTGCAGAGCCATTCATGGATAGCATAAAGAAGTAAAGAGACAGCAGAAAGATTCGCAAGAAATAAAAAAAGAAAAGCAAGAAGAATCAGAAAAAACAATAAGGAGGCAAATTATGTGTACAGCAGCAACATATAAGACAAAGGACTTTTATATGGGAAGAACATTGGATTATGAGTGTTCTTATGGAGAGGAAGTAACTATAACGCCGCGAAATTATGAATTTATTATGCGTCATGGACAGCCATATCAGACGAAATATGCACTGATCGGTATGGCACATGTGGCAGGAGAGTATCCGCTGTATTATGATGCGATTAATGAAAAGGGTCTTGGAATGGCAGGTCTTAATTTTGTTGGCAATGCATTTTACACAGAGCCGACAGAAGGAAAGGACAACGTGGCACAGTTTGAATTGATTCCGTGGATTTTAGGTCAGTGCACGAGTGTAAAGGAGGCAAGAGTACTTCTTGAACGTATTTGCATTACAAATACTTCTTTTCATGAATCAATGCCAGTGTCATCACTTCACTGGATTATTGCAGATCGAGATGAGGCAATTACGTTAGAGTCTGTTCGTGAGGGCATAAAAATTTATGACAATCCAGTTGGTGTTCTTACAAATAATCCGCCGTTTGACAGACAGTTGGCTGGTTTAAATCGATATATGGGTCTTTCTGCAAAGCAGCCAAAGAACACATTTGGCGGAGCTAATGAGCTGCCTCTTCTGGCTTACAGCCGTGGAATGGGTGCGCTTGGCCTTCCAGGTGATCTTTCATCTGAATCGCGTTTTGTTCGTGTTGCTTTTGTGAAAATGAATTCACTTTCAGGCGAATCGGAATCGGAGAGTGTGAGCCAGTTTTTCCATATCCTTGGTTCAGTAGATCAGCAGAGAGGCTGCTGCGAAGTTAAGGAGGGTGCATATGAGATTACTATCTACACTTCATGCTGCAATGCTTCAAAGGGAATTTATTATTATACGACCTATGAGAATCATCAGATTACAGCGGTTGATATGAATAAGGAAGATTTGGATGCAAAAAAACTGATCCGCTTCCCACTTGTGTGTGGTGAGCAGATCAGCTGGCAAAACTAAATATAAATTTTTTAAATATTAGGAGAGAAGCATGCGGTCATTGTCAAGCTGCTTTCCAACACCTTCCTTGAAGCGCTCAAGCAGATCATTTACGGTCAGCTTTGAGCGTTCTTCGTTTGCTGCGTCGAAAATGATGTGTCCGCTGTTCATCATGAATGTGCGGTTGCCAAGTTCAAGAGCTGACTGCATGTTGTGTGTGATCATCATGCATGTTAAATGGTGCTCAGCAATAATGGACTTTGTTAGATTTAGTACCTTCTCAGCAGTGCCAGGATCAAGAGCTGCAGTATGCTCATCAAGAAGCAACAGTTTTGGAGGGTTAATAGTTGCCATTACAAGAGTAAGAGCCTGACGCTGTCCGCCAGAGAGAAGTCCGACAGGCTGATGCATGCGATCTTCAAGTCCCATATTCAAAGGACGGAGCTTTTCACGAAACAGTTCCTTTTCTTTTTTGCTTACGTGAGAGAGCCAGCCGCCTTTTGAACCTGCGAGAGCCATATTTTCTTCAATGGTCATGCCGGGAGCAGTTCCGCTCATTGGATCCTGAAACAGATGACCGATTTTTTTTGCTCGTATATAGTCTGGCTGAAGTGTTATATCCTCGCCGTCAAGAATGATCTGACCTTCATCAGTATAGAAGGTACCGCAGATTGCATTAAACAGCGTAGATTTTCCAGCGCCATTTGCACCGATGATGGTAACAAAATCGCCTTCATTTAAATTTAAAGAAAGTTTATCAAGGGCTTTTTTTTCATTTACCGTACCAGGATTAAAGGTTTTCGAAACATTTTTTAGTTCAAGCATAACTTACAAATGCCTTTCCGTAGCCTGATTTGCAGTCAGGTACAAATTATCTATTATTTTTTGAATGAGTTAGTCGGCGCTTCATCATTGGGAGCTGTGTCTTTAAATATGGGAAAGACAGTGCAATGACGACAATGATAGAAGATACCAGCTTGAGCATGAATGCTGGAAGATGGAAACGAAGTGCGATGGTGTAGACAAGGCGGAAAATAAAGGAACCGAGTACGACACCAACGGCACGTGTAACAATTTTTCCGCGTCCGAGGATTGTTGCACCAATTAACAGTGAGGCAAGTGCAATCGTAACCATACCAGAGCCAATGTCAATATTGACGGATTTCTGATATTGCGCAAGCAGACAGCCTGACAAACCGGTAAATGCATTAGCAACACAAAGACCAACAATGGTGGTAAAAACAGTATTAATAGAAGAAGATTTTACCATGATTGGATTGTTTCCAGTTGCACGGATTGCAAGACCAAGACGGGTACCAAGAAACAATGTCAGCAGCGCAATGACGAGAATAACTGCAATCAGTGCCACAATCAGCTTATAATAGCCGGCAAGCGGCGTGCAAGAGAGGAGCCCTTTCATCATTGTAAATACCGTCACGGTTTTGTTCATATTTAAAAGGGAGGAACCGCCCATGACGGCAATGTTGACAGAGTAAAGACCAGTATTGACTACAATACCGGCAAGCAGACTGTTAATGCCGAATTTGGTCTGAAGAGCGCCAGTGACAAATCCACAGAGAACACCTGCTCCCATAGCAGCAAGAATTGCTAAAAATGGGTGACCCATAAGTGCAATCTGAGCGCCGACTGCGGCGCCCAGAGTAAAACATCCATCTGTAGAAAGATCACAGACATTTAGCATGGAATAGCTTAAAAATAATGCAAGAACTGTAAGGGAACAGATTAAACCAAGTTCAAGAGCAGTCTGTCCCAGTGACAATAATGTTTGAATATCCACGAGAAAACCCCTTTAATTTTTATTACTAAAATTTATTTTTCCTGAGCCTCTGTAGATTCCTCTTCAGTCTCAGTTTCACTTTCTGATTCTTCTTCAAATTCCTCAGCAGTCTCAATGCCCTTTACAGCAGTGCAGAGTGGCTCAAATGTTTTGCTGATCTCATTGAAGTCATATCCTAACTGATCGCATACTTCTGTGTTGATAGTTGCAATACCATTGTCAAATGTCATGACAGGTGTTTTAGCAGGTTCTTCACCGTCGACTAAGATGCTGTTAATCATGTTTGCTGTCTCAACACCTAAATTAATATAGTCAACGCCATATCCACAGAAAGCACCGTTTAATGCGAAAGAATCAGCGCCTGCATAATGCGGAATGCCAGCTTCTGCTAATTCCTCATATATGGAAAGTTCAGCTGTCATGATGGTGTTGTCAGATGGTGTAAAGACTGCGTCAGCACCGTCTGCGATGATAGAATCAACTGCTAACATAACTTCGTCAACTGTTGTTCCAGTGTATTCTGTGTAGTCAACACCCTTATCATCGAGATATTTCTTAGCTTCCTCGATTGCAGTTGTGGAAGAATCCTGACCCTGATCATATAGAAGGGCGATATGATCAGCTTCTTCATCAGCGGCAAATAAAAGATCCATAACAGCAGTTGTGTCTAAGTAATCAGAAGTACCGGTGATATTTGCACCAGGCTCTTCCATGGACTCTACAAGTCCAGTAGAAACTGGGTCAGATACAGCTGCAAAAACAACAGGAATCTCGTTGTCTTCGGTAGCTGCCTGCATTGCCATGGCAACAGGGGTGGCAACACCAACCATCAAATCCACGTCATCTGCGATGAAGTTTGCAATGATCTGATCAAGAACAGTGGCATCGGCCATACAATTTTCTGTTGTGACTTCAAAAGTAACAGCACCATCAGAATCTTTTTCGATTTTTTCAAGCTGCTTTTCAATATTAGAAACGATCTGGTTTAAAGAAGCGTCATCAACATAGTTGCAGATACCAATCTTAAATGTTTGGGTATCGCTATTGTCGGATGCAAATACAGGTGCAGATGCAATGGTGCTCATGCTCATTGCAGAAATCAGTGCGGCACAGGTTAAATAATTTTTTCTCATAATAGTGTTCTCCTTTTGATGAATAAAATTTTTGCCCGGACAATAGCCGGAATTGAGCAAGATCGGGAGAAAGAAATTTTGGTAACAAAAAAAGCCCTATCCCAATCCTAATGGGACAAGACTGTTAATCCTGCGGTGCCACCCATATTGATGCTGATGCATCCAACTCAACTCGCACATTCATGTGAAAAATCTGCACAACTATGCGATACGCAACGGATAACGGGCTGCGCGCCCCGTCGGCTGCTACTAACGAAAATCGCGTTCGGCCGCCCTCATAAGCCCATTCATCATAATCTGTGCTGCTACTTTCCACCAACAGTAGCTCTCTGCGAACACGCAACCATGACTACTTACTCTTAATCACAGGTTTCTTGTTTGAACGTAGTTTACTTCAATAATGTAAAGTTGTCAAGGGGAAAATAAAAATTTACAAAAAAAATAAAAATAGCTTTTTTTACTTGAACAACTTGTTCATAATGTGATATAATAAAAGCGACGCACATATGAGAAGGGGAAAAAAAACAAATCAGATAACCAAAGTTATCAAATTTTTAATTTTAGGAGGACGAGGTATGAAAAGAAAATTTGCGGTAATTATGAGTGCAGCATTGGCTGCGGGAAGTACAATGCCAGTAATGGCAGAAAGCGAAACAGCGTTTACACCATCTACATATGTAGGAGAGTTTTCGCTTACAGCAGATGGAGAGTCTATGATTTTTTCTGTAACTGCAGAGCAGTTTGCAGAGGATGGCGTTAGTGTTTCAGCAAATGTTACTCTTCCAGCATCTGTTACAGGAGAAGAGGCTGATACAGTCTATGGTCTTAACGATGTGCTTCGTGTTGTTTCTGGTGATCTTTATATTAATGTTGCTGAAATTGCAAGTACATATGGTGAATTATTAGGCTCTGATATCAGTTCAATGCTTCCAATGTTTGGTATTGCTCAGGACTGGGTTGAGATTCCGGCAATTGATTTTGCAGCATTAGAGACTGAGGCAGAGACTGATTTTGACGTAGATTCTATGATGAATGAGTTTACTGCGCTAGCAGAAAACTTTGATATTCAGACGGCAGAAGATGGCTCCACTACAATTACATTTGATGGTCCGGCAATTGTAAACACTGTTAAGGCAGTTGAGAATGTAGTTGATAATGCTATGTCTGTATTATTATCACAGGTTCAGGGAACAGATGCATCACAGCTTGTAACAGTATTTGATGATTATCTTCAGGCAGCAGCAGAGGGAATCAACATGGCTTCGCCAGATGTTTCTGTTGAAGATGCAAAGGGAATGATTGTTGATATGATGAATTCTATGGTTGAGGAGATGGTATCTTCATTTGATGTAACACCACTTCAGACAGAAGATGGCAGCAAGCTTTCAGACCAGATTCAGCAGATGCTTGATGAGGGTGCTACTGTAAACGGTACAGCTACAGTAAATGCAGATGGTACTATGACAGAGAATGTTACTGTTGTAAATGGTGAGTCAACTGTTGTGGTAGATATGTCCTTTGATGGTACAGCCTTTAATTATGTTGTAACAGAGGACGGAACTGAGATCATGAATGCAAACGGAACAATTACCGTACAGGATAATGGTTTTGGTATGGATATGACTGCTACAGAAGATGGCGAGACAGTAACATTGAACGCTGCACTGACACTACTTGACAATGGACTGAGCATTGCCCTGACAACAAATGATGGAACAGAAGAGGTTTCCATGGCTGGTAGCTTCACACAGGAAGATGGTGTTACCATTACTGATACAGAGGCACCGACAGCAACACTGCTTCGCGATGTTGTAAAGAGTGTTGTTGCAATGTTCTATGCTTCACAGGAACCAGTTGAAGAAGAAACAGCTGTAACAGTAGCTGAGTAATTATAAAGTTTGTACATAAGATGGCCTGTCATATTCAAAGGGGTATGACAGGCTATATTTGTGATACAGATATTTCTTGCCAATCAAGCGTTTCTATACTATAATAGTTACCGTAACTTTTAACTATTCTAAAAAGGAGGCGAGTATGCCAGATTTAACAGAAGAAGAGAAAAAAATACTGCGCCAGGCATATGAGATAAAAGAAAGAATTAAGGCAGAGGAGCTTGAGGCAGGAGAATTGTCTGTGGATGAAGCAGTTGATGAAGAGTTGTCAACTGACCAACCTATTCAAAGACCAAGAAAGCAGACTCGGCCAAAGCCAAATACAGCAAATGAAACATCACCTGTAGATGAGCGTTCGATTTATGGTCCAGAGGCATCGAATGAAGTTATAAAGAAAGCGCCTGAAATTGAAAAGAAGATGCCAGTGCCGGAAACAGAAAAAAAGAAACGTCCTAAGCAAACAAAACAAAAAGTAAGGGAAACGGTCAAAAAGGCGGAAAAGAAGCCACGAAAAGAAAAAAAGAAAAAGGGCTTTTTACACAAGCTGCTTAAGGTGCTGATCATTATATTGATTATTATGGCTGTGGCGCTTGCAGGTGTTTATGCTTTTTTGCGTACAACAATTGCGCAGACCAATTATAAGCCGTATGAGACCTCATATGAAAGACAGGATGATGTGCTGACACAAAAAGGCGTTACCAATATTTTGCTGATTGGAACTGATACTAGAGTAGCAGGTTCAAATGATGCCAGATCAGATGCAATGATTGTTGTGTCGATCAATCCGTATAAAAGAAAGCTTGTCATGACATCTATTATGCGTGACAGCTATGTGACAATCCCAGGGTATGGAGAGAATCGTATAAATGAGGCATATTCAAGAGGCGGAGCGGCACTGCTGATTCAGACAATTGAAGAAAATTATAAGTTGGGCATTGACTATTATGCGCAGGTTGATTTTTTTAGCTTTGTTGATGTTATTGATGCTTTTGGCGGTGTTACCATCAATGTGGAACAGCCAGAGGTGGAATGGATTAATGGCTATATTGCAGAATACAATCAGGTCAGTGGAGTCGCAGATCGTGATGGCTTTGTGGACGAACAGTTTGCTGGCGGTCAGATTACATTGACGGGAAAACAGGCGCTTGGCTATGCACGAATCCGTAAGATTGGAAATGATTTTGCAAGAACACAGAGACAGAGAACAGTAATGAATGCACTGTTGGAGAATGTTAAAAAGGCAAATGTAGTTACGATTTATAAAGCAGTAGAATCTATTTTGCCAGATATTTCAACAAATATTTCAGATTCCAAAATGTGCTCACTGCTGATGCAGTCAGTTTTATATCTGAATTATGATATGGTTCAGGCGAGAGTTCCGGCAGACGGCACATGGAGCAATGCAATTATGGGTGCGAATCAGGAAGTTCTGGCTGTTGATTTTGGGGCAAATAAAAGCTATCTGCAATCTACCATCTATGAATAAAAATGATGGAAAAGGAAGGGTTATCAGATTATTATGATGTATGTATTTATTTGCCCAAAGTGCAAAGCAACGCGAATGGTAAGTCTGCTTAGAAAACTGGATTGTCAATGCTGTTCATCGCCGATGGCTAATTGTGAGCTTGATTATATGGAATGGATTAATCTCACACCAAAGCAGCGTCAGAAGATGATTGATTTATATCATAATGCAGATCCGGCAAAGCTTTGTTTTTTGCGCCCTATGCCGTTTTATGACAGATGGGAACGCAATTATTACATGTGATTTCAAAAAAGTAGAAGAGGTGACTTATGAAGCATTACGATTATATATTGGTAGGAGCAGGACTTTATTCAGCAGTTATTGCCTGGCATGCAAAGCAGGCAGGAAAGAGCTGCCTTGTGTTAGAAAGACGCAGCCATATCGGCGGAAATATTTACTGTGAAGAGGTTGAAGGAATTAATGTGCACAAATATGGTGCCCATATTTTCCATACAAGTGATCGCAAGGTGTGGGATTTTGTAAATTCTTTTGTAGAATTTAATCGCTATACAAACAGCCCGGTAGCTAATTATAAGGGTGAGATTTACAATATGCCTTTTAATATGAATACGTTCAGCCGTATGTGGGGAATCAGTACACCACAGGAGGCAAAGGCAATTATTGAAAAACAAAAGGCGGAGATTACAGGAGAGCCTAAAAATCTTGAAGAGCAGGCAATTGCGCTTGTAGGAAGAGATATTTATGAGAAGCTTGTAAAGGGTTATACAGAAAAGCAGTGGGGACGTGACTGCAGCGAGCTTCCTAGTTTTATTATAAAGAGACTTCCAGTGCGCTTTACATATGATAATAATTATTTTAATGATTTATATCAGGGAATCCCGATTGGCGGTTATAACAAGCTGATAGAGGCATTGTTTGAGGGTGCTGATATAGAGACTGGCGTTGATTTCCTTTCAGAAAAGGAAAAATGGCTGTCAATGGCGGATAAAGTAGTTTATACAGGAGCAATCGATGAGTATTTTGAGTATTGCTTTGGAAAGCTCGAGTATCGTACTGTGCGTTTTGAGACAGAAGTGCTTGATACAGATAATTATCAGGGTGTAGCAGTTGTCAACTATACAGACAGAGAGACACCTTATACAAGAGTAATTGAGCATAAGCACTTTGAGTTTGGAACACAGCCTAAAACAGTGATTTCAAAGGAATATTCTACTGACTGGGAGGAGGGCATGGAGCCATACTATCCGGTAAATAATGAGAAAAACCAGATGCTGTATCAGAAATATCGAGAGAAGGCACAACAGCAGGAAAAAGTATTTTTCGGAGGCCGTCTTGGAGAATATAAATATTATGATATGGATAAGGTTATTGCATCTGCTATGAATGGCTGGGAAGCTTTACATAGATAAAAGTTAAAAACATCAACGAAGGGCAGGACAGAAACAATGGGAAAATATTTTGGAACAGACGGTTTTCGCGGTGAGGCAAATGTAGATTTAACGGTTGAGCATGCATTTGAAGTAGGTCGTTTTATTGGCTGGTATTTTGGAAAGGAGCATAAGTGTAAGGTAGTAATCGGAAAGGATACGAGACGAAGCAGCTACATGTTTGAATATGCACTTGTTGCAGGCTTAACTGCTTCCGGTGCAGATGCTTATCTTCTTCATGTTACCACAACACCAAGTGTATCATATGTTGTTCGTACAGAGGATTTCGACTGTGGAATCATGATTTCCGCAAGTCATAATCCATTCTACGATAATGGAATCAAGCTGATCAATGATAAGGGTGAAAAAATGCAGGAATTTGTCATTGATGAGATTGAAAAGTATCTTGATGAAGATAAGAAGAGTTTACCATATGCGACAAAGGAAAATATTGGCTGTACCGTAGACTATGCAGCAGGAAGAAACCGCTATCTTGGATATTTAATGTCTCTGGCACTGTGTTCCTTTAGAAATATGCGTGTCGGTCTGGACTGTGCAAATGGAAGTGCTTGGATGATTGCAAAGAATGTTTTTGATGCACTTGGTGCAAAAACATATGTGATCAATAACGAGCCAGATGGAACTAATATTAACACAAATTGTGGTTCTACTCATATTCAGGGGCTGCAGGCTTTGGTAAAGGAAAAGCATCTTGATGTTGGATTTGCATTTGATGGTGACGCAGACCGCTGCCTTTGTGTAGATGAAAATGGAGATGTAGTAGACGGCGATGCAATCCTTTATATTTGCGGTAAGTATCTGAAAAATAAAGGAGAGCTTGCAGACAACACAGTTGTTACAACTGTCATGTCAAACTTTGGTTTGTATAAGGCATTTGATGCAGCAGGTATTTCTTATGAAAAGACAGCTGTTGGTGATAAGTATGTATATGAGTGCATGAGCGAGAATGGATATCGTCTTGGCGGTGAGCAGTCTGGTCATATCATTTTCAGCAAGTATGCAGCAACAGGAGATGGACTGATTACTGCAATCAAGATGATGGAAGTAATGGTATTAGGTAAGCAGACACTTTCTCAGTTAAGACGTGGTTTTGTGTCATATCCTCAGAAGCTGACAAATGTTCGAGTAATGGATAAGGTAGCAGCAAGAGAGGATGCAGATGTGCAGGCAGCAGTTGCACGAATCACAGAGGAACTGGGAGATCGCGGACGTATTCTTGTAAGAGAGAGCGGAACAGAACCATTAATTCGTGTTATGGTTGAGGCAAGTGATCCAGATGATTGTGAGAAGTATGTAGATCAGGTAGTTGAGGTACTTCGCAAAAATGCACATATAAGAAAATAATAGACGCATTTAAACAATCATACCAGCAAAAGTAAAAACAAAACAAATAGAAAAATAGATAACGAATAAAGAACAAGTAAAAATACGAAAAGGGAGGAACACGGGATGAAGATGCCGATTATTGAGGCTTACCTGGACGATCTTATTAAAAACAGCACACTCGATATCCCAGCTTGGAACATTGAGGCGGCAAGAAAGGGTGGAAAGTCTGGCTGGAACTACATCGATGGATGTATGATCCTTGCGATGATCGAGACCTGGAAGATAACAGGAGAAAAGAAGTATCTTGATTTTGCGGAAGCTTATATTGACCATCGTGTGCAGGAAGATGGCACGATAAAGGGATATAATCCAGAGGATTATAACATTGATAATGTTAATGCAGGAAAGACCTTGTTTTTGCTGTATGACATTACCGGCAAGGAAAAGTATCGCAAGGCAATTGATGTTATTTATGGACAGCTTAAGGGTCAGCCAAGAACAAAAGAGGGCAATTTCTGGCACAAGAAGATTTATCCGAATCAGGTTTGGCTTGATGGACTTTATATGGGACAGCCATTTTATATGGAATATGAGACACGCTTTAATGACAAGAAGAACTATCCAGATATCTTTAACCAGTTCTTCAATGTTGTAAAGAATATGAGAGATGAAAAAACAGGTCTTTATTATCACGCTTATGACTCATCAAAAGAAATGTTTTGGTGTGATAAGACGACAGGTCTTTCAAAGAATTTTTGGCTGCGTGCACTTGGCTGGTATTCAATGGCATTGCTTGATACATTGACGAAAGCAGATAACAGCTATCAGCCAGCATATGATCAATTAAAACAGGTATTTATTGATTTGATGGAGTCTATGGTAAAATTCCAGGATGAAAGTGGCATGTGGTATCAGGTTGTCAATATGGGAGGCCGTGAGAAAAACTATCTTGAGACAAGCGGAAGTGCAATTATGGCATATTCAATGCTTAAGGGCGTGAGACTTGGCTTTTTGCCAGAGAGTTTCCGTGCATATGGCGAAAAAGCATTTCATGGTATTTGCGATCGCTATCTGAAGGAAAAAGACGGCCGTTTAAGTCTTGGCGGAATATGTTTAGTAGCAGGACTTGGCGGTCCGCAGATGAGAGATGGCACTTACGAATACTATATGTCTGAACCAGTAGTTGAAGATGATGCAAAGGGTGTTGGTCCATTTTTGTTAGCATACACAGAGATTCGCAGATTGAGCGAATGAAATTAAGTGGATACCTGCGGTAAAAAGCCGCAGGTATTTTAAGATTGGAACAAAAATAAGAAAGGCAGGGAAGATATGAAGGGAACATCTTGCGAAGAGTGTGCATATTTTGAATATGATGAGGAAGAGGAATCATACGGATGTCAATTCTATTTTGATGAGGATGATATTGCGAGGGCGAGCCTTTATGGTGATCGCTATATTTGTCCACATTTTCAGTACAAAGATGAGTATAGAATTGTTAGAAAGCAAATTTAGCAGTTATATAGAGCAAACAGGTAAATATCTTCAATATTGTCTATTGACAAAATCAAAGATGTTTATTATCATAAATAAGTAAGAAAAAATAGAAAAGGGCGGTAAATAAACAAGGGAGAAAACTAATATTTGCCGGGTGAATGGTTTTTATGAACAGCGATGAAGTAATGATTGTTAATGAAGATGAAGATGAGGTAACTATAGACTTTTTAGGCATTTTTCATGCAATCGCAAAAAGATGGTACATTGTCCTTTTGGCAGCTGTTGCTTGTGGAGTTGCCTTAGGTGTATACGGACGCTTTGTTGTAAAGGATGCTTATGAATCAGAGGCATCAATGTGTATTATTGACAGCAATAAAGAAGTGTCTATGAGTGATTTGCAGGTTGGATCAGCACTGACAAATGATTATGAAGGAATTATTAAAAGCCGTGTTGTTCTTACAAAAGCAATTGCAAATTTAAAACTGGATATTGAATATAAGGATTTGTACAATGCAGTTTCTATAGAGAATCCAGATGGAACAAGAATTATCAAAATAAACGTAGTTTCACAAGATCAAAAAGAAGCAGTTGATATTGCAAATGAAATTTTGCAAATCAGTATTGAAGAAATTCCGAATGTTTTGGGAAGCAGTGTGCCGACAGTACTTGATAAGGCAGAACTTTCGTTTACAGAGAATACACGCCATTCCATTTTATTTTATTCAGTAATTGGTGTTGTTGTGGGTCTGTTTTTAGCATGTGGAATTATAGCATTGATGGTTATTACAAATGTGTCTGTAAAGACTGATGAGGATGTACAAAAGTGTACTGGTTTATCAGTTCTTGGCGCAATTCCAGATTATAAAGGAAAAAAGCAGAAGAAGATCATGTGGCCAGAGAATTTGCCATTTAATGCATCCGAGGCTATTTATCAGCTGCGTACAGGAATTTTATATAGCAGCAAAGATGTAAAAACAATTGCAGTTACAAGTGCTTTTGAAAATCAGGGAAAATCTTTTATTTCGTTCCATCTTGCATACAGTTTATCACAGGTAGGCAAAAGAGTTCTTCTTGTTGATACAGATATGAGAAAATCAGTTCTTCAAAGACGTATGGGATTAGATGGTGTAAAGCTTGGACTTTCTGAGTATCTTTCTGGAAATGCAGAACTTGGTCAGGTTATTTATGATGTTGGCCTTCCAAATATGCATGTATTGTTTAGTGGAAAGCTTGTTCCAAATGCGTCTGCACTTTTGTCTGCAAAGTGGTTGGAAAATCTTTGTGCAGAAGTTAGAGATTCTTATGATTATGTTATTTTTGATACACCGCCGATCTGCGTAGTAGGAGATGCGGCAATTGTGGCATCTTTCTGTGATGGAGCATTGCTCGTTATTGAAAATGGTGTTACAAAGAAGAAGACATTGGCACAGATGAAGTCTGAGATGGATAAAGTGGGTGCGAATGTAATTGGTGTTGTTCAGAACATGGTCGGTAGCAAAAAGGATTCCAGTTACTATGGCAAGGGAAATTATGGTTACTATTATGGAAATTATGGAAATAACCAAAATAAAAAATAAATTTACAAAAGCTATTGTAAATTAGAAAAAGCCGTGGTAGAATTAAGTCTGAAATCTTTAAGATAAAAAGCAATGACGGAAAGAGTAGTGCAGCAAGATCATTCAGAGAGAGCCGTGTATGGTGGAAGCGGTTTATGGGAATGCTGTATGAAGACCATTCCTGAGCTGCGCGTGAAAGAAGCAAAAGCTTCGAAGCGTTGCCGTGTTGCTGCGTTATAAGCAAAGAGTGAAAGATAAGGTGGAACCGTGCGCTGGCACCCTTAGGTATGCAGATACCTGAGGGTGCTTTTTTATATTGCACAAGTTAAACATTTATGTTCCTGTATCCTGCTCTGTCACCGATGGAAAATAAAATGTAAAAAGATAAGAGGAGATCAAAATGGTAAACTTTAAAGAAGACGAAGCATTAAACACATTGAATCATTCCTGTGCACATTTGATGGCACAGGCAATCCGTCACCTGTATCCACAGGCAAAATTCTGGGTAGGACCAGTTGTTGCAGAGGGATTCTATTATGATGTTGATTTCGGCGATCATGCATTTAAGGAAGAGGACTTGGCTGCAATCGAGAAGGAAATGAAGAAGATTGCAAAGAGAGGCTTTAAGATTATCCGTAAGGAGATTTCCAAGGAAGAAGCACTGGAGATGTTTAAGGATGATGAGTATAAGCTTGATCTGATTTCCAATCTTGAAGATGGAAATATTACATGCTATGAGCAGGGAGATTTTACAGATCTTTGCCGCGGACCTCACGTTGACAATGTAAAGCTTTGCCGTTACTTTAAGCTGTTAAAGCATTCTGGTGCTTACTGGAAGGGAGATAAGAACAACAAGGTTCTTCAGAGAATCTATGGTGTATGTTTCCCGACAGCTGAGGAATTAGAGGAGCACTTAAAGCTTCTTGAGGAGGCTAAGGAGAGAGATCACAGAAAGATCGGTAAAGATATGAATTTGTTCATGGTAGACGATCTTGTAGGCCGTGGTCTTCCAATGTTCCTTCCAAAGGGCTATGTAATCTGGCAGGAGCTTGAAAACTACATCAAGGATAAGGAAAGAAAGCTTGGCTATCAGCATGTTATGACACCGTGTGTTGGAACAGTTAATCTGTATAAGACATCTGGTCACTGGGATCACTACAAGGAGAACATGTTCCCGGCTATGGAAGTAGATGGAGAGGCATTTGTTCTTCGTCCGATGAACTGTCCGCATCATATGATGATCTATGCAAACCGTATGCATTCTTACAAGGATCTGCCAATCCGTATCGGTGAGATTGCTCATGATTTCCGTTATGAGTCAAGTGGAACTTTAAAGGGTATTGAGAGAGGCCGTCACTTCTGCCAGAATGATGCTCATCTGTTTGTAACACCAGAGCAGATCAAGGATGAGTTCTCAAAGGTTGTTGATTTGATCTTTAGTACCTACAAGGATTTTGGTATCACAGATTATCGCTGCGTTTTGTCTTTGAGAGATCCGGCAAATAAGACAAAGTATCATGATGATGATGAGATGTGGAATAAGGCAGAAGATGCTCTTAGAGACGTTATGAATGACCTTGGAATCGAGTATACAGAGGAGATCGGTGAGGCTGCATTCTATGGTCCGAAGCTTGACGTAAATGTAAAGCCGGCTGTAGGAAACGAGTATACACTGTCCACCTGCCAGCTTGATTTCTGTCTGCCGGCTAAGTTTGAGCTGACTTATATTGATAAGGATGGCGAGAAGAAGACTCCTGTTGTTTTGCATAGAGCAATTTTGGGATCTCTTGATCGTTTCATGGCATATATCCTTGAGGAGACAAAGGGAAATCTGCCAACATGGCTTGCACCAGTTCAGGTAAAGGTTATGCCTGTTAAGACAGATAACGAGGAGCTCATGGAGTATGCAAGACAGATCTGCGAGAAGCTTGAGGATAGAAATGTTCGTGTTGAGTTAGATGACAGAGCAGAAAAGCTTGGTTATCGTATGCGTGAGGGTCAGGTTCAGAAGGTACCGTATCTGCTTGTAATCGGATTTAACGAAATGGAGAATAAGTCAGTCTCATATAGACTTCATGGAGAAATGGATACTACAACAGTTGGACTTGATGAGTTTGTTGAAAAGATCCATGATGAGATCAAAAATAAGGTAAGATAAAAAACAGATCGAAGCATCTGGTAAGTATAAAAATGGCACGAATCAAATTTAGATTCGTGCCATTTCTCTATGTAACTATTCAAAAATTCATCTGCAAAATCAATTTAATTCTCAAGAAGATATTTTTCGCAAAAAGCGATCTGCGCTTCCATGGAAGTGCGGCTTGGAGCACCCTTTGTAAGACGCTTCTCTACGCAAGTCTTCATGCTGATTGCATCATAGATATCCTCATCAAATACTGGGCTGATGGAACGATATGCATCAAGGGAAAGCTCATCAAGGGAGCAGTTTTTATCAATACACATTAAAACAAGCTGGCCAACAATGCCGTGTGCATCACGGAATGCAACACCGTGATTTACAAGATAATCAGCGGCATCTGTAGCGTTGGTGAAGCCATTTTTTGCACTTGCTTCCATGCGATCCTTACGGAATGTCATAGAAGCAATCATACCTGTGAACAAACCAATGCAGCCCTTAACAGTATCAAATGCGTCAAATGCCATCTCCTTATCCTCCTGCATGTCTTTGTTGTATGCAAGCGGGAGACCTTTCATGGTAGTTAAAAGAGATACAAGAGCACCATAAACACGTCCTGTCTTTCCTCTGATCAGCTCTGCAATATCAGGATTTTTTTTCTGCGGCATAATACTAGAACCGGTGCTGTAAGAATCATCAATCTCAACAAATTGATACTCGTTGGTATTCCAGGTGATAATCTCTTCGCAGAAGCGGGACAGGTGCATCATAATAATTGAGAGTGCATCCAGATATTCAATAAGGTAGTCGCGATCAGAAACAGAATCCATGCTGTTTACAGTTGCGCAGTCAAAGTCTAAAAGAGACGCAGTGTACTCGCGGTCAAGCGGGTAAGTGGTTCCTGCCAGAGCACCAGCTCCAAGCGGGCATGTATTCATGCGGCGTCGGATGTCAGCCAAACGGCTGCGGTCACGGCGAAACATTTCAAAATATGCACCAAAATGATGAGCAAGTGTAATTGGCTGAGCTTTTTGAAGGTGAGTAAAGCCTGGCATAAAGGTGTCAAGGTTTGCTTTCATAATGGTGAGCAATTCTTCAAGGAGAGTTTTTAAAAGACCATCAGTCTCATCAATCTCATCTCTTGTGTAAAGCTTCATGTCAAGTGCAACCTGATCATTTCTGCTTCGGCCTGTATGAAGCTTCTTTCCAGCCTCTCCGATACGTTCAATCAAATGAGCTTCTACGAAGCTGTGAATATCTTCACTTCCGTCATCGAATGTAAGTGTGCCATTGTTAATATCAGAAAGAATACCTGTTAAACCACTGATGATCTGGTCGCGCTCATCATTTGTCAGGATGCCGGATTTTGCAAGCATAGTCACATGTGCAATGCTGCCGCGAATATCCTGTGCGTAAAAGCGACAGTCAAATGGAAGTGATGCATTAAAATGGTTTACAAGTTCATTAGTTTCTTTGGTGAAGCGTCCACCCCATAATTTCATAATCAATCCTCTTTTCCGACAGCTTAGTGACTGCCTTTGTTTGTTTTTTTGCTTAATGAATTGTGACGGCTGCGAGTTAAATCAAGCTCAATACTGTCTAGGCTGACATTTTTTTTTGCTGATGAATCACGCTTTTCATCTATTTTTGAAGAATTTTTATTCGAAGGAATTTCATCTGAAAGTTCTTTAGAAAAATCTTTATTCGAAAAATCTTCATTCGAAAAATCTTCATTCGAAAAATCTTCATCTGCAGTTTTCTCAGGCTCATCTGAATCTTCCTCAAAAAATTCGTCTGACAGATCATCTTCTTCATCTATTGCTGCATCATCCGTCTCCATTTTATTATCTGTTTCATCATCTAAAGTATCATCTGTAGGTTCAGCCAAATCATTTTCAAGATCTTCTGAATCAGCCAAATCGTTTTCCTGAGAAACAGAAATTTCCTCCTGATCATCAAGTGAAGATGCTTCGGCCTGATTTTTCTTCCAGAGGTGAATCAGTGCAGCAATCATAATCAGTAAAATAATACAGATAAGCGTGCTTGCAAGACCGAGGTAGAAACCATCTGGTGTGTAATCAAGGTGAATGGTATGTGTACCTTCTGAAATTTCGAAGGAGACGAAGGTGTCTTTAAAGGATGTCATATCAACAGTTTTTCCATCAACAGTGACGGTCCATCCTGTGTCATAAGGAATTGTTGTTACAACGCGTCCATCAGCAGATGCGGTAATAGTTGCATCTACACTTGTGCTTGTGTAGGAGGTAACTTCCATCGGTGACTCATCAAGAATTTCATAAAACTCTTTTAACACATCCTCATCCAGACGGTATGCAGACAAATTGATGATGGTTGAACTAGAAGAATCATCATTTGTGATAGTAAAGAGTGAGCCGTCTGTCTGATAGTCAAATGACATAAAAAAGCTTCGGCTTAAATTGTCAAAAGTTTTTGATGTATTATTATAGCTTATTCGAATTTTAGAAGGACCCGATTTAGCAGAATAGAAGCAGTAGTAGCCACCTTCTGTTGTTGTAACGTTTACGCTAGTGGTTCCGTTGTTTGTCACGTCAAGCGGAACAAATAAGTCATCAGCAATACCAAGTGAATGAACAAGATTGTTCCAGTTTATGCCAGGATCATCTGCTGTTAAATCCCAATCTGCTTCTAATGAATCAGAGACAAGAAAACCTAACGGCAGTGCATAAGTATTCTTGTAGAGGTCTACATTGTCTGTGCTTTGATAGAAACTTCTAAGCAAAGTATCCTCTGGCTTTGGATCGTTGTCTGTGTATATAGAGTAACGGATGCCAAGGAGCATGTTGGAAGCAGGCGTGGAGCCAGCAGTTCCATATGCATTAGTTGATGACTCTAAACCAATTTTCTTATAAAAAGAAGTCAAATGCGCGTAAGCAGTTGATGAAAAGATTGATGCAGAAGGATAATCAAGCCATGCACCATCATTTTTCGTACGGTTGTTTACCTTTTCTGTTCGGTAAAATACAGTGTCATCATCAGCTGCGGCAGCAGCGGTAAGTGTGCGTACATTAGAATCATATTCCTTATAAGTTGTTCTTCCTACTGTTGTAACACTTGTATACGACATATTGATTGTGGCTTCAGCAGTAATAATGATAAGTGTAACAACAGTAATCGGCATACGCCAGTTTTTGCCCTTTGAACGGTATAAATGAATTAAAATGCCATAAATTACCACAAAGAGAATACTTAAATAGAATGAGGAGAACAGATAATACTGTCCATCGCCTGTTCCTGTGTAGGAGGCTTCTAGCTTTTCAGCCAAAATGATAAAGCCAACAACTCCAAGCAAAACACTTAAGTATTGCTTTTTAGGGCGGTCCTTTAAGCCAAGAAAGCCTTTATATCCCATCGCAAGCAAAAATAGAACGTAGATAAATGACTGACGGCACGGAAGAGAATTTGGATAATGGAAACCATGCCATATAAAGTTAAGCACATTAGTGCTAAAACTCAAATAGAAGAAAATGATCAGGCTAAGATAAGAAATCTTTTCCTTGAAGGAAACCTTTTGGTTCATAAAATATAGCGGAACAAACAGCAGTATGCCAACGCCGCAGTAAATATTTGGCCAATGCTTTAGTCCGATCTCAACCTCAACATTAACAAGATGACGTGCAATCATGTCATACATAGAAAAATAGGAAGACCAGTCCTTTGGAAAGCTAAAGTTGCCGGAAGCTGTATATGAGAGTGCTGCAATCTCAGGGAAAAGCACAACACCTGCGAGTCCGCCGGCTAAAAGAGAAAACAGACCAAAATTTAAGATTTTTTTAGGGTAATTAAAATTTTTTCCCTTTGCGAGAATCATGCAGATTACAAAGTAAATTACAAGTGTAATGCAGATCATGATTGCAATGTAATAATTGGAAAGAATGGCAAGTCCTAAGCTGATGCAGTACAGATAGCATTTATCATCGTTGATCAGCCGCTCTAATCCAAGAAAAATTACAGGAAGCAAAACCATACAGTCAAGCCACATAATATTCCAGCTGTATGCAGCCATGTAGCCGCTTAAGCCATAAAAGATACCGAAAAAGGCAGCTGCGATGCTGTTTGTGTGGTTGTGTTTGTTTAAATACCAGGTCATCGTAAGACTAGAGAACGCCATTTTTAATACAATTCCATATGTGATAAACTCAATGACAAGTGAGCTTGGACACAGGAATAAAAACCAGTTAAGCGGACTAGAAAGATAATAGGCAAAGATTGCCATAAAGTTTGTACCTAAACCGATGTCCCATGTATAAAACAAGCTTTCACCGTTTGCGAGCTTATCCTTTAGCTCCTGAAAAAACGGTGCATATTGGTGATACAGGTCAGTACGCAAAAAAGAACGGTCACCAAATGGGTAGATTTCCTTTCCGATAAAGATCATAATCATGGAAAGAACGGGAATAAAAAAAGCCAGAAGATAAGGCAATCGATCCTTCCATGTTCGCTTCGAATGTGCCTGCTGCGGCATGATTTTTGAAAAATTCAAATTCATAGCACAAATCCTTTCTTATTAAAATATATCTTTATGATAGCATTGTTTTTTGATCATTCTGTGACTAGCTTCTTTTCTTAAAAACAAGAAGCTTGCTGCCAATGTAATTGATTAATAGAACAAATACATTAGATAACAGCTTCATTGCCGGTTCATTCCAGAAAAGAAGGCTGACTGTAATTTCCATGAAGGCAGTATCAACAAAAAAGGAAAAGATACGGCAGCTTATAAAAGGAACCAGTTCCTTTTTTAAAACAGACACAGACCAGTCATCTGACAGGAAAACAAAAATCTTGTTGCTGACGTAGGCAAATGCAACAGCGAGCACCCAGGAGATACATTGAGAAATCAAGACTCCAGAAAAGATACGGACAAGAAAGTAGCTTACATAGCTGACGATGGTTGTAAGGACACCACAGACAAGGTAGCTAATGACTTCGTAGTTGCAAAAACGCGACAAAACAGGATTATTGGCAGCCCACTGACAGATTCTAAGATTGATTATAAAACGAATCAGTGGAAAGTTCATAATTTTGTCTTTCATATTAAATGTGCTCCTTTTTACTTTACAGATGATTCAAATTCGCATATAATAAGTATGCGTTTGACCATTTGGCCGGCGTATATATGTAAACAACACGGCATTCTTATTGTAATATAGGATGAGAAAAAAGTAAATCTTTTTCTTTCCTCTATATGAAAGGTAAAAAATATGACAGAACAAGAACGCAAGAAAGCATTTGAAAATCAGAGGCGCAATGCTGAAAGACGTGCTAAGGAAGCTGATGGCACCTATGACATGGAGCGCCGCATCCAATATGAAAAAAGACAGCGTGAAGAACGTCGTCTGCAGCAGCAAAGGCAGGCATTGAAGCAGCGGATTACAGCAGCAGTGATTGTAGTTGCTGCTTTGATTGTGATAGCAGTTCTTTTTAGATCCTGCAATAAAAAAGATGATAAAACGCTTCAGACAATGCCTGTGCAGACCTCACAGGAGGAGATAACAAGCGGACAAATTGAAGAGGCAAATGAACCAGCTGATAACGCTGATGTGCCAACTACACAGGAACAGATTAAAGAAACAAATCCGTTGGAGACAGCTGGTGAAACAGAGCAGGTACAGCAGCCGGCAGAATCTGTGGCTGCGACAGTAAATGCAGTTGATACAGCGCAGCATGTAATAGATCCGTCGGGTATTGTCATTCCAGATTGGATTACAGTTGATTTGATCCATATTAATGATGTGTCAAGGCCGGCAATTGCTCTTGATGCTGTGAATGATATTGCAATTCATTATGTGGCAAATCCTGGAAGCTCTGCAAAGGCAAACAGAGATTACTTTGATTCACTTGATAATCCGGCTGTAGAAGGCGCTGGCCGCCAGGCAAGTGCCCATTTGATTGTCGGACTTGATGGCGAGGTAGTACAGTGTCTTCCGCTTAATGAGATGGCATATGCAGTTCGTTCAAGAAATCCAGATACGATTTCAATCGAAGTGTGTCATCCAGATGAGACAGGTAAGTTTTCAGATACTACATACAATACACTTGTAAAGCTGACAGCATGGCTTTTACAGCAAAAAGGTCTGACGCCAGATCATGTGATCCGTCATTTTGACTGTGATGGAAAATATTGTCCGCTTTATTATGTGGAGCATGAGGATGCATGGAATAAGCTGAAGCAGGATATAGCAGATTATTATTATGCGAATCCAAATATTCAGTAAACTTTCGGGCAACTTTGTACTTTACAACTTTTTTGAAACGCGGTAGAATAGAATTAGCCTGTTGCGGTCTGGGGACGGTCTGCCCTACGGACAGCAACCATACAAACGCTGCATGGGCAGCAGATGGGAGATAAATTATGAAGGTATTAGTTATTAACTGCGGCAGTTCTTCTCTGAAGTATCAGCTGATTGATTCACAGACAGAGGAGGTACTGGCAAAGGGACTTTGCGAGAGAATCGGTATTGATGGTTCTAAGCTGACTCATAAGCCAACTGGAAAGGAAGACTATGTAGTAGAGTCTCCGATGAAGGATCACCAGATTGCTGTAAAGCTTGTGCTGGATGCACTGACCGATAAGGATCACGGTGTAATCGCCGATATCAAGGAAATCTCAGCAGTAGGCCATCGCGTTCTGCACGCAGGTCAGGTATACAGCGATTCTATCGTTGTAAATGAGGATGTTAAGAAGGTTATCAGAGAGTGCTTTGACCTCGGACCTCTGCACAATCCTGCAAACCTGATTGGTATTGAAGCATGTGAGGCAGCTATGCCAGGCGTACCGCAGGTAGCAGTATTTGATACTGCATTTGGACAGAGCATGCCAAGAAAGGCATATCTGTATGCAATTCCATACGAGTATTATGAAAAGTATGGTATCCGTCGTTATGGATTCCACGGAACAAGCCACAGCTTCGTATCCAAGGAGACCATCAAGTTTGCAAACCTGGATCCAGAGAACTGCAAGGTTATCGTTTGCCATTTAGGAAATGGTGCAAGTATTTCTGCATCAATCGGCGGCAAGTGTGTAGATACAAGTATGGGTCTGACTCCTCTGGAAGGTCTGATCATGGGTACCAGAAGTGGTGATGTTGATCCGGCTGTTGTTCAGTATATCTGCAACAAGGAGAATAAGACTGTTGATGAGGTATTAAATATCTTAAATAAGAAGTCTGGTGTTCTTGGTATTTCTGGTGTTTCCAGTGACTTCCGTGATATCACAAAGGCTGAGAATGAAGGAAACGAGAGAGCAAAGGCAGCAAACGAGGCATTTATCTACCGTGTAATCAAGTACATCGGTGCATATGTTGCTGCTATGAACGGTGTAGATGCAATTGCATTTACAGCAGGTGTTGGTGAGAATGATGTAAATGCAAGAGAGAAGATCTTAAGCGGTCTGACTTACCTTGGCATCGAGGTTGACCATGAGGCAAATAAGAGAAGAGGCGAGAATACAATGATCTCTACTCCAGCTTCTAAGGTTAAGGTTGCAGTGATTCCGACAAATGAGGAGTTGGCAATCGCAAGAGAGACTGTTGCGCTGGTATAATCTGGCACAACGAGCAAACACTACCAGGCAGCAGCTGCAAAGGCAGCTGCTGCTTGTTTCTATGAAAGGTTGGGTTACAAATTGTCGTTATCAGAACAGAGCAGGATTCGCAATTTCTGTATTATTGCGCATATAGACCACGGAAAGTCCACGTTAGCGGACCGTATTATTGAAAAGACAGGCCTTTTGACCAGCAGAGAGATGCAGGAACAGGTTCTGGACAATATGGATCTTGAGAGAGAGAGAGGCATAACCATAAAGTCACAGGCTGTGCGCACCATGTATAAGGCCAATGACGGGGAGGAGTATATTTTCAATTTGATTGATACGCCTGGACACGTCGATTTTAATTATGAGGTGTCGAGAAGCCTTGCAGCTTGTGACGGTGCCATTTTGGTTGTCGATGCTGCACAGGGAATTGAGGCACAGACATTGGCAAATGTGTATTTGGCGTTAGATCATGATCTGGATGTTTTTCCGGTTATCAATAAGATTGATTTGCCAAGTGCAGATCCAGACCGCGTGGCGGCTGAGATCGAAGATATTATTGGCATAGAGGCGCAGGATGCACCACGCATTTCTGCAAAAAACGGAATAAATATCGAAGCCGTTTTAGAGGAAATAGTTCACAAAATTCCAGCACCAAAGGGAGATCCGAAAGCACCGCTTAAGGCATTGATCTTTGATTCAAAGTATGATTCATATCGCGGTGTTATCGTATTTTGCCGTATTATGGAGGGAACTGTTAAAAAGGGCGATACTGTGCGCATGATGGCAACTGGAGCAGTAGAAGAGATCGTTGAAGTTGGCTATTTTGGTGCAGGACAGTTTATTGCATGTGATGAGCTTTCAGCAGGAATGGTTGGTTATATTACAGCAAGCATCAAAAATGTGCGTGAGACTCGTGTCGGTGATACAATAACAAACAATGACAATCCGGCAGCAGAGCCGCTTCCTGGATACAAGAAGGTTAATCCGATGGTGTACTGTGGTCTGTATCCGGCAGATGGTGCAAAGTATCCAGATCTTAGAGATGCGCTTGAAAAGCTTCAGCTAAATGATGCTTCCCTGCAGTATGAGCCTGAGACATCTATTGCACTTGGTTTTGGCTTCCGCTGTGGTTTCCTTGGTCTTCTCCATTTGGAAATCATTCAGGAACGTCTCGAGCGAGAGTACAATCTTGATCTTGTAACCACGGCACCAGGCGTTGTGTACCATATTTATAAGACAGATGGAACAATGATGGAGCTGACCAATCCTTCCAATATGCCAGATCCATCTGCAATTGAACATATGGAAGAGCCAGTTGTTTCAGCAGAAATCATGGTAACTAGTGAATATATCGGAGCCATAATGGATCTTTGTCAGGAGAGAAGAGGTATTTACCTTGGTATGGAATATATCGAGGAGAACCGCGCTGTATTAAAGTATGATTTGCCGTTAAATGAGATTATTTATGATTTCTTCGATGCGCTTAAGTCACGCTCAAGAGGATATGCATCATTTGATTATGAATTGAAGGGCTATATGAAATCAGAGCTTGTAAAGCTTGATATCCTGGTAAATAAAGAGACAGTCGATGCACTTTCATTTGTTGTATTTGCAGGCAGTGCTTATGAAAGAGGAAGAAAAATGTGCGAAAAGCTTAAGGATGAAATTCCGAGACAGCTTTTTGAGATTCCGATTCAGGCAGCAATTGGCAGCAAGATTATCGCCAGAGAGACTGTTCGTGCAATGCGTAAGGATGTCCTTGCAAAATGTTACGGTGGTGATATCAGCCGTAAGAAGAAACTTCTTGAAAAACAGAAGGAAGGAAAGAAGCGCATGCGTATGGTCGGAAATGTAGAGATTCCGCAGAAGGCATTTATGAGTGTGCTCAAGCTTGATGAGGAGTAATCAGATGCTTGGTCTTTATATTCACATTCCATTTTGTGTGCGAAAATGCCGATACTGTGATTTTTTATCGGCACCTGCATGTGATTCAGAGCGTGAAGCATATATGAAAAGCCTGCATGGTCAGATAAAGGCATTTGGAGAACGTTTGAGACAAAAGCAGCTAGAGAAACATTATATTGTAGACAGCATTTTTATTGGTGGTGGTACGCCGTCTTTATTATCATCTGATCAGATGCAGGAATTGATGGATGTGGTGCGAGACTCTTTTTATGTTGCAGCTGATGCTGAAATTACTGCTGAATGTAATCCTGGCACTGTCACGAAAAAAAAGCTTTGTGCGTACAAAATGGCAGGAATCAATCGCTTAAGCATAGGTCTGCAGTCAGCTGATAATGAAGAACTAGCGCTTTTAGGGCGAATCCACACATGGGAAGAGTTTTTATATACCTTTGAAGCAGCTCGTAATGCTGGCTTTACTAATATCAATATTGATATCATGAGTGCGCTTCCGGGTCAGACAGTTACGTCCTATCAAAATACGCTGAAAAGTGTGCTCGCACTTCATCCAGAGCATATTTCAGCGTATAGCCTGATAATTGAAGAAGGAACACCTTTTTTCGATGAGTATGGTGAAACTGATTGTGCCAAAAAGAAGAAAAAGGATGCTGCGAAATTACTTCCTTCTGAAGATGAAGTGGTTCAGATGGATGAACTTACCTGGAAGCTTTTAGGTGAGGCTGGCTATGAGCACTATGAGATTTCCAATTATGCACTGCCAGAAAGTGCATGCAGACACAATTTAAAGTATTGGCACTGTGAAGAATATCTTGGTGTCGGTACAGGTGCTGCGTCGTATCTGAAAACAAATTCATCAGGTGATTATTGTCGTTTGAAGGTCATTACTGATACAAAAGCGTTTTCAGAGATTGACTGGAATGATCCTTCATCTTTAGACAAATGTTTTATGGAATGTGATGTGCTTTCTTTGCAGGAACAAATGGAAGAGATGGCTTTTCTTGGCCTTCGCACAAAAGAAGGAGTCAGGCTGTCGTCATTTTATGAACGCTTTGGCAAGTCATTTAATGAAGTATATGGGGAAGTAGTTAAGAAATATACTGCGATGGGGATGATGAAAGCTGATGAGACACATGTTGCGCTCACGCTTAAAGGCATGGAGGTCGCAAACTGGATCATGGCTGATTTTTGTGACTGATTTTTCAGAAGAATACAAGGTGCTGTGAGATTAGCAGCACGGAAAAGAGGAAAAGATGTATCAGGTCGATTGTTCCGTTTTGCTGGACGGAAAAAAATTCTATGAGATGTCGATATGGAATATGTATTGCAGAAAGAAAAGCTATGTGTTCCTGACAGCTGTTATGTATGCATTTTCTATGTTAATGATATCATCAGCACTCCCACAGATTTTAACAGGAACAAACAACACAGCCATTATCAACGGCGGTATGGGCTTTGTATTACTTGTTCTTGTTGTCTATATGAATTATAATCATATCAGTCGTTTCAAGAGAGCTTCTAAAAACGAAGAGTGGTTAAAAAAGACAGGTAAGCATATACGAATTACAAAAGAGCAGATCGTAAATTATCGTATTGAGGCACAGGAAGAGCGCAAGTATGAGTGGTCTCAGGTACTTGGTGCATATAACCGTAAGGAAGAAATTGTTCTGTGCACAAAAAAAGATGAGCAGATCATGACACTTGATAAGTCAAAGCTTTCCGAGTCAGAGATGAAATTTATCACAGATATTATAGATGAGAGACATTTATGGAGAACATCAATGCCGATCCGTACAGTATATCTGATGTTCGGTGCAATTACATTCGTTGGAGTTGCATGGATTGTACAGGCCGTTTTAAAGGTGATGTAATGTAAAAAAGTAAGCATTTATTTTGGAAACGAAATAGATGCTTATTTTTTTATGTCACAGTTCACGCGTCCTGCTAGATCTTGACAAATTTCATGCTTGCATGAAAATTTGACAGATCAGCAGGACGAAGTGGACGCCCGTTAATGAGCAAAACAAAGTTGCATGCAAACTTGTTTGCAATTAGCAACGGCGCACGGAACGTGCGGTTTTGTGAATGGGCGTTCCGTGAACTGTAATGAAACTGGTCATGCTGTAACTATAACTTTCATACTTGACATTTCCGAGAAACATCTTGTAAAATTATGCCTGCTGTTTTATAATGTGATAAG
>UMGO01046467.1_pt1 | contig 48605 bp, 30 predicted proteins | sample 1965301 | NCBI WGS metagenome assembly UMGO01 (sample SAMEA4836074, study PRJEB28245) | human gut metagenome | biome: gut microbiome; material: fecal sample | place: Denmark | collected 2008 | reverse complement strand
TCTTTCGGTATACACGTGGCGCAGATAGCCGGCATGCCAAAGAGCATCGTGAAGAGGGCAGAGACCATACTGAAGGAGCTTGAGGCAGACAACGCCCAGGTGGGCGGAGTGGGCAAGCCGTCGGCAGAGAAGATAAACATGAGCCGGCAGGGCATGCAGCTCAGCTTCTTCCAGCTCGACGACCCAGTGCTGTGCCAGGTGCGCGACGAGATACTGGGGCTCGACATCAACAACCTGACGCCTGTGGAGGCGCTCAACAAACTGAACGACATAAAGCGCATAGTTACAGGCAAATAGGGCAGGGCAGGGCTGCCGCCGTGGCGCGGCGCGAGCTGTCGTGGCGGCAGAAAACTAACCACAAACAGGTCATCATACAGCACATGGTTTTATCACTTTTGTGCATTAAGGCTTTCATACCGAATCATAATAGCCGATTTGGGTTAAAGACAAGGCGCCGCATGGCAGCCCATCAGACATTTTAAGTCTATGACTGTCGGCATGAATGAATGTCGTAAGTCATCAACATATACGCACACTGATAATAAGTTCTGCGCCGTGATTTAAATCAGAATACAATACAAAGGAGAACATTTCTCCGTGGAGAATAAAGACAAAAGAAAGGATAGCATAATCAGAAAGGAGAACAGAATAGTTGCAGGGGACAGCACTACAGCCGTAAAAGCCAAAATACACCGGCAGCACGCTCAACATCCGGCATCCCAATACCCCTCAAGTCAAATCATAATTATCCATTCTCCATTCTCAATTCTCCATTAGAACAGATTTGTTTTCAAGTCAAAATATTATGCAGAAAAAGACAATATTTCTAACAAGGCGTTACATCCTTTTTATCATTTCGGTGTTTATCAACGCCTACGGCATTGCCTTCATCACAAAGGCTCTGCTGGGCACGTCGCCCATAACGAGCGTCAACTACGTGCTGAGTATGTTCACGCCCCTTACCATGGGCCAGTGGACCATCATCGTAAACCTTCTTTTCGTGGCCACAGAGCCGCTCATGATGAGCCGCTCACAGCTGCGCGCCGACCTCCGCATGTATCTCATACAGATACCCGTTACGCTCTGTTTCGGCACGTTTATCGACATATCCATGTCGTCGCTGTCGTGGCTTCAGCCCGAGGCCTATCCCATGCAGCTGCTCAGCATGCTCGCCGGATGCGTCATTCTGGCGTGCGGCATAACGCTCGAGGTTAAGGCCGACGTGGCAATGGTGGCGGGCGAGTTCTTCGTCAGGGTGCTGGCAAGGCGCATAGGCGGCGACTTCGGCTACGTCAAACTGGGCTTCGACGTGGGCAACGTCATCCTTGCCTGCGTGTTCTCGATGCTCTTCATAGGCGGCATACACGGCGTGCGCGAGGGCACGGTGGCTGCGGCGCTGCTCGTGGGGCCGATAGTTCACTTCCTCACACCGTTCTGCCGTGTGCTCAACGGCGTGCTGGGCTACTCTAAGCAGACCGAAGGCAAGGCAGCCGCAGCGCCTGCCGACGTGGTGGTTACCATAGCCCGCGAGTTTGGCAGCGGAGGCCACATGTTGGGCGAGATGCTGGCGTCGAGACTCGGCGTAAGGCTCTACGACCGCGAATTTATAAAGATGGCGGCAAAGAGCAGCGGCATCAACGAAGACTACATAAGGCGCAACGAGCAGACCATACCGTCGTTCTGGCTGAAGTGCATACTGTCGCAGGGCTACGGCACGCAGGCGGGCAGGGGACTGTCTGACGACGACGTGCTCTTCCTTGCCGAGAGTAAGATAGTGCAGCAGCTGGCCGACAAGGAGCCGTGCGTCATCGTGGGGCGCTGCGCCGACTTTGTGCTGAAGGGCCGTCCGGGCGTTGTGCGCGTGTTCTGCTATTGCGACCGTGACACGGCCATCGACCGATGCACGTCTGAATACGGCCTGGACAAGGTTAAGGCGGAGGCCGAGATAAAGAGGCTCAACAAGGCCCGCGGCACTCACTATGAATATTACACGGGTCAGCGCTGGGACGATCCGCGCAACTACGACCTGATGATAAACACAGGCTCGATGACGTTAGACCAGGCGTGCGACATCATCGTGCGCATGTATGCCAACGCCAAGGCAGGCATGAAGGCTGCCGTGGCCGGCCGTACTGAGGCCTGACGCTGCCGTGGCTCATACCCTATGGCGTGCCCGTCGGCGGCATGGTATGCATCAGTCTGCCGCCGACGCTGGCGTGCGTCGCCCTGTATTGTATAACGCATTGAGTTTCAATGTATTATAAAAGGCCGCCTTTCGGCCTCTGATATGTGCCCTTTTGCCGTGCAGAAGATATGCTTTTGCCGTGCGAAAGGGCACATATCGTTTTTTGGCGGTTCGTTGCAGGTGTTTTATTTCCGCAAAATATCCCCAAAACCTGCCGCCGGCATTAAGGGTGGGTTGATGCCATGCAAGGCGTTGGTCGACACAAAATGCTGTTTTTTCGGGCAGGGCCTTTCGGTTTGTTGTTTTTTTCTTATTTTTGCACGGAGAAACGATCGGCTATTTTTACAAATAAAACAAGTGAACACATACATTTCTTGAACATTAAAAAAACTATTTATGAAGAAAATTATCCTTACATGTCTGACGGCGGCGATGACCCTGGCAGGCAGCGCACAGGAGACGGCTACAATCGACGGAATAACTTATCTGCTCGACGGCGGAAAGGCATCGGTGATGCAGCAGAAGGGACTTACGGGCGACATCGTGATACCTGAGACCGTGAGATACGGCGGAGATGACTATACGGTTACCACCGTGCAGAACAATGCCTTCAGCGGAAACGACATTACGGGAGTTGTGCTTCCCAACACTGTTACCGTGATGGGCTCGTCGTGCTTCTCGTCGTGTTCTAAGCTTGTATCGGCAGACCTGCCCGACAACATAACTTCGCTGGGTGGCAACAGCTTTTCTTTCTGTTACTCTCTTAAGTCGGTAGACCTGCCCGAAGCTCTCGTATCGCTCGGCGATATGTGCTTTGAGAGCTGCAACATGCTTGAGACGATTGAGCTGCCGGCAGGAGTTACATCGCTTGGCAGCGCATGTTTCTCAGGCTGCGACAAGCTTAAGGCAATCAGTCTGCCCAAGGGCATCACGGAGCTTGGCTATCAGTGCTTCTACGCCTGCAAGAGCCTCACGTCGGTAACTCTGCCGGCAAGTCTGACCACTATGGGCGAGAGCTGCTTCCACGGCTGTTCGTCGCTTGGATCGGTGAAGTTTGAGGGAAGCCTGACGGAGCTGAAGAAGAGATGCTTCTATCATTGCACTTCGCTCGAGTCGATAGACATCCCGCAGGGTGTGAGGGAGCTTGGCGAGGAGTGTTTCTCGGGCTGCACTTCGCTCACGTCGGTCAGTCTGCCCGACGGCATCACCGACTTAAGGAGCAGTTGCTTCTCAGGCTGCACCGCTCTTCAGGCAATAACATTGCCCAACAGCATAGACAACATAGAGAGCAGATGCTTCGAGAGCTGCTCAGCCTTAGAGTCGATAGTCGTGCCGAGCGGCGTAACGAGGCTCTACGAAGAATGTTTCAGCTACTGCTCAAAGCTGGCTTCGGTAACCCTGCCGGAGAGTATCGAGAAGCTGTATGAATACTGCTTCAGCAACTGCACCTCGCTCAGCGGAATCACTCTGCCTGCCGGACTTAAGAACATTGGCGCCGGATGCTTCCGCAATTGCAGCGGACTGACCTCGATACTGCTGCCAAGGAGCGTAGAGACGCTGGGCAGCGGCAGCTTCTCGGACTGCACTTATCTTGCCGACGTAACCTGCCAGTGGGACGACCCTGACGAGGTGAGCACGAGCAATTTCGTGTTCGGCGACATATATACAGAGTGCCGCCTGCACGTGCCTACAGGCACCACGGCGCTCTATAAGGTCAAGGAGCCGTGGAGCGGGTTTAAGTTTATCATAGAGGAAGACGGACAGGTGGTTGACCCCGTTAGGTGCGCCACGCCGACAATAGCTTATGCCGACAACTCGCTGACGTTCGGATGCGCCACCGAAGGGGCAGAATATCACTACACGATAAGCGCGTCTGATGCCGTTGAAGGAGCCTACTCGGCCGACGGCAATGTGGCTCTCGGCGCGGCATACGACATAACCGTGTATGCATCGGCACACGGCTATCTTAACAGCGAGGAGGCTAAGGCCGTGCTGTGCTTCATCGACGCCACGCTGAACACTGCCGGAATAAACCTTGACGAGCGCCGCGGCGTAGTGGTAAGCTCGCATGACGGCAGCATCACCGTAAGCGGACTTGCCGACGGCGAGCAGGTTGCGCTCTACAGCGTGGGCGGCATGATGCTCTCGGCAGGCAAGGCGTCGGCAGGCAGCATAACGCTCAGCGCAGGCCGCACGGACGGCGTCGTGCTGGTGAAGATAGCCGACCGCAGCATTAAGATCAGCGTGAACAGACAGTAAAGTCACGCCGGGCCGGGCACGGCCGGGGCTCGGATTATTCATACTGCAATCGAGGTCAGGCGCATGTCAGGCGTCAGGCTTCGATTGTGTTGCATGTATGCAAGGGCGCCTGCGGCATCTGTCAGCGCATGGCAGGCCGAGGCACGTAGAGGATAAAGAGATAAAGCAAACATAAATTATACAGAAATGATACGTTACGTTGAGGAAAAAGACATTCAGGAGATAACCGCGCTCTACAACAGATACATCGTAGAGGGCGTTGAGACATTTGAGACCGAGACGCTCACCGAAGAGCAGATGGCCGAAAGGGTGGGGCACATATCGGCAAGCTGCCCTTATCTCGTGGCTGAAGAAGACGGCCGCGTGGCAGGAATATGCTATGCCCATCCGTGGAAGGAGCGCGCCGCCTACTGCAACACTTACGAGACGACGATATATCTCTCGCCCGACTTCACCCGCCGCGGCCTCGGCACCGCCCTGATGCACCGCCTGATAGACGAGTGCCGCCGGCGCGGATACAAGGTGCTGATAGCCTGCATAACGGGCTGCAACGAGGCGAGCATAGAGCTTCACCGCAAGCTGGGCTTCAGTCAGGCGTCGCATTTTCACGATGTAGGCTACAAGCTCGGGCGCTGGCTCGACGTGGTGGACTTCGAGCTGAAGCTTGATTAATCCTTGGCTGTTTATATGCATTATATGTCAGCATGGCATCATTGTTGCGCGTCAGCATCATGAAGTCATGCTGACATTCTTTTATAACGGCATTTTAAGCCCGCGTAAGCCGTTTTCTCATTCGTAGCCTTACATCTTCACGCCGAACACAAGAAAGCGCGTCAGAACGGATTTTACGTCCGGCAGAAAATCCCTTTTGTTATGTTTCTTGGCTTGAACGTAATGGGCAATAAAAAAGAAATTAGGGGAAATTTTCCGAAAATTTCCCCTAATTTCCCTTGTTTTACTCTGTATTTCCCTTACTTAATTCATTTATTCTCTCCTCAAAGTTGTCGGCTCTGACATATCCCGTCATTCTGTTGTTGAGCTTAATCTCGCTCATTATTCCCATTTGTACAAGAGCCTGGAGGTCTGTTCTTGCCGTCTTGTCGGTTACGGCAAACTGCGTTGCTATCTCCTTGGCGGTTATTATGTTGTCGCCGTTTTTATACAGCTCCTTTATTATTCTTGCCTGTCTTAGGTTTATGCCGTTCATGCCGCTTAGGGCAGTCATGCTTTCGCGTTCGCTTATCTTGCGCTGCAGGTAGAGTTTAAGTTCCTCGTATGCCTTCTTCATCGTTATCAGATTATACTGTATGAAGTAAGACAGGTCGTTGCCGTCGGCCTCGGTGTATAGGAACGCCTTTTCGTATTGTGCCTTGTTGCGGTAGATAATTCTCGATATAGAGAGATACTCAGTGAGCCAGTAGCCCTTCTTCATCATGTACCAGTAGACCAGCGAGCGCGCCGTGCGCCCGTTGCCGTCTACAAAGGGATGTATGAAGGCAAGCATGAAGTGGATTATTATTCCCTTGATAATCGGATGTATAAAGTTGTCGGGGTCGTCAGTGTTGGCAAAGTCGCACAGCTCCCTCAGCATGCCTTCCACCTCGTTGTGCGGCGGCGGTGTGTGGGCTATCTCGCCCGTTATGCCGTTCATCACCACTATGTCGTCGGTCTGCCTAAGGCTTCCTTCATATCCGCCGTTGTCGAGAGTGTCGGCAGATATGTATCTGTGTATCTCGAGAATCCTTTCGAGCGAGAAGTCGTCGTGCCTGTGTTCGGCAAGATAGTTTATCGTGGCATAGTTGTTGGCAATCATCTTCTGACTCTTGTCGCGCGGTTTCTGCTTCTTCCGCAGCATCTCTTTCGCCACCTTGCGTGTGGTCGACGCTCCCTCCATCTGGCTCGACGCGATGGCCTCTTCCATAACGGAGCTTACGAGATAGAAGTTCTTGTCGCTCTCGGGTATTATGCTGTCGGTGCCGAGGTTGCCGCCTATGTTGAGGTCAAACTCGTGCATCATGGCGAGCATGTGTTCTGTAACGGTGAAGCTGAACGTGTAGCGTCCGAAGCTTATCTGCTTTGAGTTGAGCATCCGCTGCAGTTTTACGGCATGCCACAGCGCCTTGCTGCTGATGCCCTTTGGCGCGAGATATTTCACCTTGTCCCAATAATAATACCCGTTGCTGATCTTTTTCAGCAGCGGCATGTAGCTCTTGTCGGTAAGCAGTTTCATGGCTTCCGTCAGGTCGTTTTGGGTAATTTCGGGTGTTTTCTCAATCATTTGCGTCGTTATCTTTTGCGCAAATATATGATTAATTTCGCATAAATACATAAAAATAGGGGAAATTTTCCGCAAATTTCCCCTATTTCCCTCTATTTGTTTCCTTTCCGGCCGTTAAGCCGCAGGATACCGGTCTATTTCTCAATGCCCAGTTTCTGCATCCATTTTCCGCCCTTCATGCAGAGCAGTCCGACGATTACGAACGGTATGCTGAGCAGCTGTCCCATGTTGAGCAGCATTGAAGCCTCAAACTCTTCCTGTATGTCCTTTGTGAACTCTATGAAGAAGCGTGCCGTGAAGATGAGCGTTATGCAGAGTCCGAAGAAGAATCCTGTGCCCACGCGCTGCGGCTTTTTGCGGTAGAAATACCATCCTACGAAGAAGAAAATGGCGTAGGCTATGGCCTCGTAGAGCTGTCCCGGATGGCGCGGAGTCATGTCGACGCGCTCGAAGATGAACGCCCAGGGCACGTCTGTTGCCTTGCCTATGATTTCAGAGTTCATGAGGTTGCCCAGTCGGATAAAGCATGCTGTTACCGGCGTTGCTATCGCCACGTTGTCGAGCACTCGCCAGATGTTGACCTTTGTGCGGCGCACGTATAGCCAAAGGGCAATGATAAGTCCGATGGTGCCGCCGTGGCTTGCCAGTCCTTCATATCCGGTGAACTTCCACGAGCCGTCGGCCATGAAGTGTATTGGCAGTATCATCTCCACTATATGCTTGCCGCTCGACAGGAAATAGTCGGGCTCATAGAACAGGCAGTGGCCCAGACGGGCGCCTATCAGTATGCCCACGAAGCAGTAGATGAACAGCGGATCGAACAGTTCCGGCTTTATCTTCTGCTCCTTGTAGAGCCTCTTCACGATGAAATATGCCGACGCAAGGCCCAGGAGCCAGCACAGCGAATACCAGCGTATGGACATCGGCCCGAGATGAAATGCCACCAGGTTGGGGTTCCACAGGATGTATAATAATTCGGAAATCATGATAGGTAATATTTATGTAGTTAGAGTAGTTAAAGGAGTTATCGCAGGCTTTGGCCTGCCGGTAGTTAAAGTCATTAGCCTTGCCTGTTGAGCAGAGCCTATGCAGTTAACGTTTTTATGGTGCGCAGGTTTAAAGGCATTTGACTTTAACTCCTGAGCGACCACAGGGAGCGGTAACTGCTTTAACTCCTTTAACTACTCTTTCAAGCCTCTTTTGCTCTTAAAATTTATACATTAAACCTGAAGTGCATGATGTCGCCGTCCTGCACAACATAGTCTTTGCCCTCGATGCCCAGCTTGCCGGCTTCGCGCACGGCAGCCTCAGAGCCGTATTTGATATAGTCGTCATACTTTATCACCTCGGCGCGGATAAAGCCCTTCTCGAAGTCGGTGTGGATTACACCGGCACACTGAGGAGCCTTCCAGCCCTTGTGATATGTCCATGCCTTGACCTCCATCTCGCCTGCGGTGATGAATGTTTCGAGGTTAAGCAGGGCATAGGCTTTCTTTATCAGACGGTTTACGCCGCTCTCTTCAAGGCCAAGCTCGTCGAGGAACATCTGCTTGTCTTCGTATGTCTCAAGGCTTGCTATGTCTTCCTCTGTCTTGCCTGCTATCACGAGCACCTCGGCGCCTTCGGCCTTTGCCACCTCCTCAACGCGGCGGCTGTAGTCGTTGCCGGTCTTGGCAGATGCCTCGTCGACGTTGCAAACATACAGCACGGGCTTAGCCGTCAGCAGGAACAGGTTGCGTGCGGCGTCCTGCTCTTCCTTGCTGTCAAACTCAACCACGCGTGCGTTCTTGCCCTGTTCGAGCACTTCCTTGTATGCCTCGAGCACCCCTACTTCTATTTTTGCCTCCTTGTTTCCGGCGGCTGCCACCTTCTGCTGCCTGCTCAGGCGTCCCTCTATGGTCTCGAGGTCCTTCAGCTGCAGCTCGGTGTCGATGATTTCCTTGTCGCGTATAGGGTCTATGCTGCCGTCAACGTGAGTGATGTTGTCGTCGTCAAAGCAGCGCAGCACGTGTATGATGGCGTCGGTTTCGCGTATGTTTCCGAGGAACTTGTTGCCCAGACCTTCGCCCTTGCTGGCACCCTTTACGAGTCCGGCAATGTCCACAATCTCGCAGGTTGCGGGCACGATGCGTCCCGGATGAACTATCTCGGCGAGCTTTGTCAGGCGTTCGTCGGGCACGGTTATCACGCCGACGTTAGGTTCGATGGTGCAAAAAGGAAAGTTGGCTGCCTGTGCCTTCGCGCTCGACAGGCAGTTGAAAATCGTAGACTTGCCCACATTAGGCAGTCCTACTATACCACATTTTAATGACATGTCTTATAAACGTTTATATTCCGGGCGCAAAGTTATAACAAAAAAGTGATATAACTGTCATTGTGGCGGCATAATTAATGTTATGATTTGTTGCGTGGCTGTCTGCCTCCGGCTTAATGTTGCCGCCGTTCTGGCTGCATTATCTCCGGCATGGCCCGCCGTACCGGTAGAAAAAGCATACGCCGTACGGCGCAATGTCATACGTCGTTAAGGCCTTGTTAAGGCGGCAGGATAGGGCTTAATTTACGGCAAAAAGACAAAAATAGCGGATAAAGTGGCCACGTTTTGATTAATAATTCGTACCTTTGAGACCGGCCTTGTCTGATATTATGTTTTGAGTATTGCGGCTCTCTATGCATACAAGTCTTACGCCATGGCCTGCCGTCATGCAGCGTGATGCTGACATGGGCGGTATTTCTGAGTGATGTTTTGCCGCTGAAATTAATTTTATCTGTTATGCGCTTGATGTATACCCAATACGGCAGACCTGCCTTATGTCTGCCTTTCCTTTTCGCCTGTGTCATTGAATGTTGCGCTGCGGCATGCCGCGGTGTGCGCTGCGTGGCTCTACGCGCCGCCGTGGCAGCATTGCTGTTGTCGTGTGTGTGTCCTGCTGTGGCAGGCGGGACAGAAAAGAATGCGCTGAAGGAGCGGTGGACGGCATATCTGAAGGAGTATGTGCAGCACACGCCCGGCAGGAAGTTTTATCTGAACGAAATCAACAAGATTAACCGCAGCAACGCCGACTCGCTGAAGCCTGCGCAGCTGGCAGCAAGCTATTATCCCATGTGCAAGATGTTCACCGAGAAGGGCGACTTCCTGTCTGAGGTGCTCTTTGCCAGGATGGTGTTCAACGAGGTGAAGAAGACGGCTTCAAAGAAGACCGACTTCCTGATAATGGCAAAGTATGCCAACTCGGCCGGAATAGGCTACACTATGCTCGGATTTCATGAGGAAGGCCGCAAGATGTTCGACAGGGCAGCGGCCATAGCCCGCAAGCACGGCTTCAGGAAGGTGCTGTCGCAGATATACACCAATCAGGCGCAGCTCTACTATGACACGCATGACTATGCCAAGGCGCTGAGAATGCTGATAAGTCTGAAGAGCCTGGCAGGGGCAAGCAGCATACTGTATAACAACATGGCGCTGGTCTACTGCGGACAGAAGGACATGCCCACGGCCATTGCCTGCCTTGACAGTGCGATACAGTGTGCCGCCGGCAACAGAGATTTGCTGTCGCGCGTTTATATCAACAAGGGCGGACTGCTCACCGAGATGGGCAAATATAAAGAGGCCGAGAGTGCTCTTGTGATGGCAGAGAAGACGCTGCCGGGCGAAAAGTTTACGGTGTCAGAGCTGATGATAAGGCTCAACTTCGTGCAGCTTTACATAGCCATGGGACAGAAGCATAAGGCTCTCAGCGAGATTGGGTATATCGAGGAGAAGGTGATACCGAAGCAGTCGGACGCCATAAAGGGCAAGTATCTCAAGGAGATAGCCACTCTCTACATGAAGCTCAACTATTACGAAAGGGCGTCGAGATGCCTGCAGGAGAGCATGAAGCTCAACGACTCGCTCAACTTTGACAACCAGAAGAGGCAGCTCTTCCAGATGATGACATGGTATGACATAGCACAGCTGCGCAACGACAACATGGAGCTGAAGATGAAGTATGATTTTGCCAACATAAAGCTGCGCAACCGCACGATAATATCCGTGGCCACCATACTCGTGGCCGTGCTGCTGTCGGTGCTCGTGGTTGTCAGCATAAAGAAACGCAAGAACGAGCAGAGGCAGAGCGCTATAATACTCGAGCAGGAAAAGAAGCTGAGGATGCTTGAGCAGAAAGAGCACGAATGGGAGAAAAAGAGAATGGAGAGCGAAATAGGAAAGAAGAGCCGCGAGCTGACAACATTCTCGATAGACCTTTCGTCGATAGACAATCTGCACAAGAACATCTGCGAGGAGCTGGCCGAGCTGAGCAAGGACATAGCCGAGGAAGACACGCGCAAGCGCGTCAACGGCATATCGCTGAAGCTGCGGCAGCAGACCGCCAATAGGCTCAACGAGGGCTTCAAGACATACTTCAACGAGGTGTCGCCGCTCTTCGACGCCAAGCTCAAGGAGGCTCACCCTAATCTTACGCAGAACGACTGCCGCCTGTGTGCCTACATATACATGGGACTGACCTCGAAGGAGATATCGCAGATAACGTTCCGCGAGGTTGAGTCGGTAGAGAAGAGCCGCAACAGGCTCCGTAAGAAGATTAGCCTCGGCAGCGACGTGTCGATACGCGGATATCTGCAGTCGATAATTGACGACGGGCAGGACAACGCGTCATGATATATATGGGCAATATGCCGCCTGATATATATTTATCCTTATTCTTTACCCGACCCCGGCATCATCATATCAACAGCCGCCACGCGTCACTCCGATGCGCATGCTGCCGGCTGCCGGTGTCTTTATGTGTGACTGTAGGTATGGCAGAAGTGTCCGGCAAATATATTCCCGGTGTGGCGTATGGGGTTAAACATTCAGGGGTAAATGCCTTGCCGGGATAGCTGCCTGCAGGCTGTGCATCTTTGTGGCGGTGACGGCTGTTAAGATAATATTTTTTATGCTATGAAGCCGTGTCATAAAAAGACGGGGCGCCGGCCTTAATGTTTCACAACAGTTATGTCATGCCGGCGCCCCATTCAATATGCCGTGCCCATACGTGATTCAGATTAAGCACGGCATGCTAATCAGTGAGTGATGTGCATTTTTCTTACTGTCTTGTTCTTTCCGTTATCTACCACGAGGATATACATGCCCTCGGGCACGTCGGTTACGTTCATCGTGGCTGTTGTGCCGCTCTCTGCAGCTGTCTTGACCACGTTGCCCGTCAGTCCGTAGAGGCTAATCTTCACGTTCTCTGCCGAGTTGAGGTCGATGTGTATCATGTCTGATACCGGGTTAGGATATATCCTCACGCTGTTGTCGGCTGCTGTCTCGCCGAGGCTGATGCCTGTGCCTTCAGCATTAAGGTCGATGACGCAAGCGCCTGACTCGCTGCCCTTGCGGATTGAGCATACCAGATATTGTCCGTTGTCAGACACGTCAGATATTGTGTAAACCCTGTATCCGTCTAAATCAGCGTTGTATTTCTCTGCTATCCAGTCGTTGAGGTCGCGCATGCCGTCTTCCTTAGTCCAGATGAACGGCACACCCCATATCTCTATGCCGGGCATTGTGGTCTGGAATGTACCGAAGGCCAGTGAGCCGTCGTCAGACACTCCGTTTACAAGACCATAATAACCGTCCTTGGCAGGTGCGTTCTCGAGCATGCCTAACTGTATCACGCCTGTTTCCTCGTTCCATATATAAGGCTCGTTCATCAAGTGTTCGTCGGCTGTGCCGTCTGCTGCATAGGCAAGCGGTCCTGTAGGTATGTATAAGCCGTATCCGCCGACCCATTTGCCGTTGGGAGAAACGCATGAGCACTCCTGCATTACGTTCTTGTAGTCAGCAAGGCCTACTTCATTGTCCTTGAACAGAATGACGCCGTCGCCCCATACACCGTTTTCCTTCTTCCATACAGATGACACCCACATGCCGTCAATGTCCTGATATCCCGCAGCTACTGTGCCGTCGGCGTTCAGTGCGTCAACGCGAGCTATAGTGTTTCTTTCCTGATACAGTCCGGGCAGTTCAGTCAGTTTTCCGTCTTCTTCGGTCCATATTGCAGCCACGGCCACGCTTTTCGAATTGAATGAGTCGCCGTTGCGTATTGCATAAGAGTTGCCGCCTACGGTCTTGCCGTCGCCCGACACACAGTAGCCTCCGCTGGCACTTGTACCCATGGTTGCGAAGTAGCCCAGAGGAGTCCATTCGTCAGCGTTTCTGTCATAGCGTGCCATCTGGCATATCTCGGTCTCGGCAGACTCAAACTGACGGAAATAGAATGTGCTTGAAGTTCCGCATGTGTAGAACTCGGCTCCGTTGTATACAATGCTGTTTACTGTTCCTTCTGTGTCGGCCAGGTCAGTGTTTATCTGCTCCCATGTCTTGCCGTTGTCGGCTGAATATATTATGGCCTCGCCCTTGCCTGCCACGTAGACATTGTCGCCGTTCCATACGGCAGAGAGCCATGTGCCGCTTGCATAGGCTTCAATCTCAGTCCATGTGGTTCCGCCGTCTGTGGTTACGGCTATGATATTGTCGCCTACTACTATTCCTTTCTCCGTGTCAGCGAAGCTTACAGCCTTTAGCGCCTTGCCAAGGTCGCCGCACTGTGTCCATTCGCCTGCGCCTTCAGATGTGTATATGCGTCCTTCCTCAGTAACCATGTAGAACTTCTTGTCTGATGCATGGCATATAGCTGCGGGATGGCCTTCCCAGCCTGTAGCTGCGCTCCATGTCTCTGCACCATTCTCCGAATAGTAAAGCGCGCCGCTGCCGTCAGCTAGAACTGCTGCTGCAGCACCGTAGAACTCGCCGCTGAAGTCTACATCCACAAACTTGTCTACATCATCGTCCTTGCCCGGATGCTCATATTCATCAGTCCACCATGAGCCAGAGCTAGTGGTAACTTGATAAAAAGCATTGTCACCTGCAATTATTCCAACATAGTTGTTAAGGAAACATACAGTATTTATAGGTGAATCCATATTAGTAGGATTCCATCTTGTATTGAATCCTGTGTTTCTGATTACAATACCCTTATTGTCTTCAGTCTTGCCTACTGCTATGTATCCTTTGTTTACGTTAACGATATCATTGAATGTGTATTTCTCTATATAAGACTTGCGTTTCAGCTCGGTATCTGGCTTTAGTATCGTATGTGCAACACCCGAAATATATTTGCCGTCGGCTGATATCACTCCGTTGCCTGCCGACCCCGGACCGTTTGACGATCCGCCTATATCTGTCATGTTTCCGTCCTGCGACGACCATAAGAAATATGGTGTAGCCTGTCCATAGGTTCCGCAAACAGTTCCGTCGTTAGAGATGCTTAACGGAATAAAATTGTCTTTCTGCATTTTAATCTGAGCAGAAGACGGGGCAGAAGCTAATAATGTTGCAACTGCAGCGAAAAGTACTTGCTTTTTCATAGTTCGTAATTATTAAGGGGTTAATACTTTGGTCTGATAAGGCGAGTGATGTATTTAGATTTATCTTCTAAATATTTTTATGTTTAATCCCAATCTTGCATTATGCACGGTTTGGGTTTAATATAGAGGTTAATATGCTTGTTTTTTATTTTTTCTTTCTTTTTTCGTCTCCTTTCTTTTTGTCTTTATTGCAGCTCTTTTTTATATGTCAAGATCGTTTTATTATTTGCCGGCACATGACAGGATGTGCCGGCTTTTAGAAAAACGTTACTTTTATTTTACCACAATTTTGCGGCCGTTGATAATATATATACCTCTTTTCAGATTATTTCTTACCTCGTTGTATTCGCCTTCAGCCACGATGCGTCCCTGCAGGTCGTATGCCTTAACGTGGCTGTTGCCGTCCTGCTCAATGTCTGTTATGCCTGTAGGCGTCTCGTCGAGCTTGATAATCCAGCTGGTGTAGTTTCCGGGTGCTCCATAGAATCCTGATATCACGCGTCCGTCACCGCTGCAGATAGCTGTTCCTGTTTCTCTGTCCGACAGCCACTCGGCTGCTTCTGTTTCGCCTTTAGACTTGAGCCAGTCGATAAGAGTTACCTTTTCTGTGCTGTTTGCAGGATATACATAAGCTGTGCTGAGGTTTGACACAAAGAAGTCACCGTCGTCGGTTACGCAGTAGCCGTAGAGTCCGTCTTGATAGTCGTGCGGTTTGAGTGTTTCGTCTATGGTGAATAATGCTGCATCGCCTACAGCATAATTCTTTTCACACGTTGTAGCATAATATTTTCCATTAGTAGACAGCCACACACCATTTTGTGCGTAGAAGTTAGGTGTTACATGCTCATAATAGAAGTTTCTGAAGTTCATTAGTTGTTTTGAGTATTCGTCACTTATTGCCACATACTCTTCCCATGTCTCATTATAGAGATTCAGATTTTCTTCTGTCATATAATTTTTCGGGTCGGGATAATATACTGGCCATTCGGTAGACTCACCAATGTTGTATGCCCAGCAAGAGTCTTCATATTCGGTAGAGTCTTGCCTGTACGCATCTATTTGTTCTGGTGTCATATAGTCGTAATAACTTGGCTCTACAGGTTCTTCTGTCGGGAACTCAGGAAATTCCAACCCTTCTTCGCATAGTCCTTTGTCATAAACCTCATAAGTCCATGTGCCGTCTTCTGCTTTTCTGTATACCATCGGCAGACATTCGTTGTCTTGTCTCATGAGCTGAGCTGCTATCACCGTACCGTCTTCTGATATACAGTTTGGGAGTATATAATTAGGAGCAACGCCAGTGAAGTCTTTTTCCGGATAAGGCAGGTCTTCATATTCTCCATAAGTTCCGTCGCTGTTCATTGTCCATATTACTGGCTTTATTTTTGTATTTCCGAATCCTTTGTCTGTGCCTATATATCCTGCTATGTATTTGCGCGAGTTAGTTATGGCGTTTGCTGCTGAATAAAATGTGTCTCCTTTTCTTACGGGGAGCTCCTGCCATTCCTGTTTTTCTATATTCAGTATCGCAGGTTTGCCATCTATACAGCCTACAAGGAATCCGTCGTTAGTAACCATGTTGCCCATGCCGAGGTCATATCCTATGTCGCCTCCGCCATATTGCTGAAAGTCGTCAGTCTCAGTGTTAAGTATTCCTATCCATCCCTGTTCAACGGTTAACATCCATTTTCCGTTTTCGCTCATGGCGTGGAAACGCAGTCCGGGGAGTTCCTTCATCGTCTGTGCTGGCATTAAACTTGTGCTCAGCAACGTCACTACAAGTAATAATAACTTTTTCATAATCGTTTTTTTTTAAGGTTGTGTAGGATTTTTTCTGCTGTATGTACCCATATCCGGATTATGGGAACTTTATGCAATTTCTTTTATGTATCTTCATGTTTTTTGCTTGCGCAATCATGATTTACATCGCAAAATTATTAAAATCATATCTTAAAGTCAAGTTTTTCTACCCTGACAAAACCCTGACAACCTTCGAAATTCCCTTATTTTAGGCTGTTTTTATGCCTAAATGTGGCTTTTTAGCAGAAAAATATGTGTTTTTATAATTTTTGAGTATCGTTGCCGCTCTGTTGCTTCGAAATGTATTTTCTGCCTTGTTTAAGGCGCGATATTTTGGCTTTGCCGGTGTCGTGCCGTTCTTTTCCTGATATATGGTGCTTTATGGGCGCCTCCTGTAGCTGCTGAAGGCAGTCTGCGTGCTGCGCCAAGACTCATGGTTTAATGCCTGCCTTATGCAGCCTGACGGCTTTGCTGACGCTATTATATGACAAAGCCCCTATGCGCCGCGTTGTGCGCATAGGGGGCTTTGCTTTGTTATGGCGGCAGCTGCCTGAGGCTTGTGTACAGTCAGCTGCCTGATGTGCTTTTGAAGAAAATTACTTAACGATAACTTTTATTGTTCTGCCGTCAGACATCTTTACGATGTTCAGGCCCTTCACAGGCTTGCTTATCTTGCGGCCGTCTACTGTGTAGCGCTCAACCTCTACGCCAGTGCCCTTGTCTGTTATCGGGGCTTCGATGCCGGCTGTGATGCTTTCGCCAAGCTTACATGTCTCGGCGTTGTTGATCCATACGTCGTCCATGGCTGAATTATCTGTTACCGGACGGTTGATGAATGCCACTACGTGCATGTTTTCGGGCTTCCATGAGCTGTCGAGAGTGATAGTGTACTTGTTGCTGTATGTGTTGCCGTCCCAGTTGATGGCGCTGCCGAATGCATCTGACAAAGCCTTGCGCATAACGTTGTCGTGTATTTCGTCTCTGCTGCCGCCTGTCTGGGCTGCCTGTATGCCGTCTTCTGTGAGGAACACTGACAGAGCTGCGTCTTCGCCTACGTAGTCTTTAAACTCGCTGACGCCACTACCGTAAACCTCAACGCTCAGTTCTCTTGTGCTTTCGTTGTATTCTGTCTTGATGTTGATGTTTGCGAATGCCGGCACGCTGTTAGAGTTTTCAACCACCTGATTGAGCATCTCGGCAGCCAGGTCTACATACTGTGAGTTGTATCCGAGTCCGAGAGTCAGTGTCTGATCAGCGTTCAGCTCCATGCTGGGCTCATAGTATCTGTTGAACATTCCTGATGGGTTGCCGCTCATGTTGAACATGTCTGATATGGCAAGTGCATCGTCGCAGATCATCGGGTCGCCGGCTGCAGGTATCTTGTTGTGGTGTGCCACGATGATGATGTCGCCGCGCATGTCTGAAAGCTTCTGGAGAACGGGGTCTGCCAGCGGGCAGTATGTACATTTTGTTGAAGTGAACTGCTCAACGAGGTTCTTCTGTCTCAGCATGCTTTCGGCATATACGCTGACGTCCATGCCGGCAATGTCGTCCTCGGTGTACTCTGTAGGAGCCTGTCCGTTTATCTTTGTCACCTTAACGGCCAGTGTGTGCTTGCCTGATGCAGCGTCTGCAGGTATTGTGGCGTTGCTGTTCACGGTCTGCGGGCTGTTTGTCAGCGCAACGGGTGTTTCGGCTGTAGCTATCACGTTGTTGTCAAGCATCACGTCGATGGTGTATGCAGACGGGATGTTGTTTCCGTTGTTCTTTATTCTGTAGCTGTAGGCTATATTCTGTCCTGCCTGCACGAATTTTGATGATGTGAATGAGCTTATGGTGATGTCTTCGTCGGGGAAGCTTCCGCCCTTAACAACGGCTTGTATGCAGAAGTTGCCGTACTGTGTGCCGAAGTTGTACCATCCTTCGCCGCCCTCTCCGAGGTTTCCGTACATGAGGCAGCCGCCGTCAACAGCTCCGCCCGGGTTTACGTCCTGGTCTACTACCAGCGGATATTTTCCCGGAACTGATGTGAAGTCGTAGCAGATGAGATAGTCCACACCGTCTTCTACGGCTACAGGTGTCGTGAGCGTAACGTCGTTCCATCCCTTCTGGGTGCTGGCTACGGCCTCTTCCGACATGAGTGTCATCTCACCGCTTTCGAGCGCAACCTTGTAGACGCTTACTTTAGATGCTCCGATGAGCTCGCCGAGAGCGAAGCGCACTTTGGTTATCTGTCCGCCAACGAAGTGGCCTATCTGTGCCTTGGTGAACTCAACGCCGGCTTTAAACTGGCCGCTGCCGTTCAGTCCGAGGGCATTCTCGCCCATTTCGTCTGAGTCATAGTAGCCCATTATTCTCTCGTCTGCGTCCATCGCTATGCGGTTGGGACCCATTGCCGGAGCCATGTGCTTGTTAATTACGGCTGTGTGTTGTCTTGTTACTGTGATGCTTCCGTCTGGTGTGAGCATCTGTGCGTTGACTGTCGTGAGCGACAGCAGCAGTGCAATCAGTGTAAAAAATGTTTTTCTCATAACGTGATGATTATGGTTAATGATTTTGATAATTTGCCGTTTCAGACTTCCAAAGATAGCATTCTTTATTGATTTATGGTGCATAAAATAGGGGATAAAAAGGTGGACAATGGTGTTAAATAATGTTTATCCCCTGATAATCAGATGTTTACAGACATGCACCGCAGCTATGATTTTGCCGCGGTGCATGCTCTTCTACTCTCATTTTACTACAACCTTTCGGCCGTTGATAATATATATACCCCTTTTCAGATTGTTTCTTACCTCGTTGTATTCGCCTTCAGCCACGATGCGTCCCTGCAGGTCGTATGCCTTCACGTGGCTGTTGCCGCTTTGCTCAATGCCTGTTATGCCAGTAGGCGTCTCGTCGAGCTTGATAATCCAGCTGCGGTAGCTTCCCATACCTGAAAATCCTGATATAACGCGTCCGTTGCTGTTGCATATTGCTATTCGTGTGTCAACGGTGCCCAGCCATTCGGCAGCTTCGTTCTCGCCTTTAGATTTGAGCCAGTCTGCCAGGCTGATGCATTCAGAGCTGCCTGCTGGATAGACAAACGGACTGTTCTTGTCTGACACGAAGAGATCGCCGTCGTTGGTTACAGTGTAAGCCCAGTTGCCGTCTTCAAAGTCGTGTAGCTCGAATCCGTTGTCAACGGTGAACAGGGCGGCATCGCCCGATTTGTAGTTTTTGCTGCATGTCGTTGAATAATATTTTCCGTTGGCTGAGAGATTTACAGAGTTTTGGGCATAGAAATTAGGCGTAACGTGTTCATAATAGAAAGTCCTGAACACTTTAAGCTGGTCGGAGAAGGCATTGTTGTCTTCAAGATATTTGTCCCACGCCTCTTTGAACAGATTGTTCTCCTCGTCAGATGCATAATAGCTCTTTTCGGGCTTATATTCAGGCTTCTTGTCTATTTCATGGTTGTTATACTGGCGCAGCGAGTCGGCGTATGCCGTTGAGTCTTCTTTATATGCCGCAATCTCTTCTTCTGTCATAAACTCATAGAGGTCGGGGGCGGTAGGTTCTACGGGAAACTCGGGGAACTCGAGTCCGGGCTCGCACAGGCCCTCGTCGTACACCTCGTAGGTCCATGTTCCGTCTTGAGATTTGTGATATATGATAGGCAGGCACTCGTTGTCCTGGCGCATCAGCTGTCCGGCTATCACGGTGCCGTCTTCAGATATGCAGTTTGCGAGGATATACATCGGCGTAACCCCTGAGAAGTCTTTTTCGGGGTAGGGCAGCTCTTCATATTCGCCATAGGTGCCGTCGTCATTGAGGGTCCATAACACAGGCTTGTATTTAAGTTTTCCGTAAGGTATTCCTTTCAAACCAACTATTCCTACTATATATTTGCGTGAAGGCGTTATGCCGTTTGCCATAGAATATTGCAGGTCGCCTTCCTTCAGTCCCAGCGGTATCCATTTCTTGTTTTCTATGTCTAATATTGATGGCATTCCGTCTACTGCTCCTACCAGGAAGCCATCGTTTGTGACTATATTGCCCATTCCAATTTGGTAGTTGGTTTTCATACCATCATAATATTCGTCAAATTCATCTGTTTCAGTATTGTATATTCCTACATAAGCTTGGTCGTTTGTAATCATATACTTACCGTTTTCGCTCATTGTATGAAATCTCTTTTGTACAGGAATTTCCTTCATTGTCTGGGCAGACATGAAACTCGCACTCAGCAGTGTCACTACAAGTAATAGTAATTTTTTCATAATCGTTGTTTTTTAAGGTTCATGTTGAGTTAGTTTAATAATGCTTATCCCATATCCGGATTATGGTAAGTTTTGTAAAGGCACGCTTTATTGTGTTTTCACTTCGGTTTTGTTAAGAAACAGATGTGGTTCACATCGCAAATTTATCTTAATCATGCATCGCCGCCAAACTTTTTTACCCGGACAAATCCCTGACAACCCCTTATTTTCCTTGATTTATGCCTGTTTTTATGTCTAAAATCATGTTTTTAGTCTGAATCATGCATGATGTGGGTGATAAAATTCATATTGTCGTGCTGATGTTTTAATTGGCAGCGCCAGCTGTTACGCGTGCGCTTTTTGTAGGTTGCTGCCGGCATGGAAAAGCCGCGGGACAGATTTATGGCAAAAATCTGTAAGCAAAACGCCCTGCTTTGCTTAACGTGCAGTCTCGGTATGCCGTCGTGAGGCATAAACCGTAAGCAAAACCATGTCTGCTGCTTTCAGACTGTTAACCTATCGTTTTTGAGTCGTAAACGGCCCACTTTTGCATCGAAAGTGGCCCGTTTTTTATCGGCAAACAGCAGGTTAATAGTTTGAATTAAGAAGGAATGTTTTTCGGATCACAGATCCTTATATTCTATGCTGTCGGATAGCATATCCGACAGAACAATAGCCTTGTTGTTTCGGTTCTTGTTGTTCTCATTCAATCAACGATATAAATCTACAATGCAAATGTACCGGCGGATCTGCGCTCCGCCGGAAATGAGTATCAGGATTTTCAATCCGCTATCTTCCTTTTTCTATTCAACGATAGCATGATGTATATTGATTTGTAGAAAAAAATCTGAATGTTTTTCGGATCTCGGTGCAGGCTGATTATGGAAAAAATCGGAATGCTTTTCGGATCACAAATTAGCTGCGCTGACCTTCGGTTCTTATATTCTATGCTGTCGGATAGCATATCCGACAGAACAATAGCCTTGTAGTTTCCGTCCAACTTGTTGGTGTTAACTCAGCCATCCAATGTCTCCACCTTTAGCAACCAACGATATAAATCTACAATGCAAATGTGCCGGCGGATCTGCGCTCCGCCGGAAATAAATATCAGGATTTTCAATCCGCTGTCTTCCTTTTTATTATTCAACGATAGCATGATGTAGATTAATTTGTAGAAAAAAATATGAATGTATTTCGGATCTCGGTGCAGGCTGATTATGGAAAAAATCGGAATGTATTTCGGATCACAGATCCTTATATTCTATGCTGTCGGATAGCATATCCGACAGAACAATAGCCTTGTTGTTTCCGACCAACTTGTTGGCGCTGACTGCTTTAACTCCTTTAATTTCTCGATATATGTCATCTTGTTTTTACTCTTTTTGATTTAAATTCTTTAACTTTAAAAAATAAAGTATGTTAATTGTATGTTACTTTTACACTTATTCTCCGTCTAATATCGGAAATACTTGAAAATTTAATTAGGTTTAAACACGTTATATATGAAAAAATCATTGGCAATTATGGCCGCTGTGACAGGACTGTGCGCACAGCAGGCTATGGCTCAGTATCCTCAGATTACGCCCGAAGCAAAGGCTAAGTTTGAGGCACAGCGTGCCGAGTGGGAGGCTCATTCAGACTCTGCTTGGCAGGTAGCGTTCCCCATCGTAAAGAAAGAGGCCATGGAAGGTCGCCCCTATGTGCCATGGGCATGGCGTCCTTACGACCTGAAGCAGGCCAAGATACCTGCATTCCCCGGTGCTGAGGGCGGCGGTATGTACACTGCCGGCGGACGCGGCGGCAAGGTGCTCGTCGTAACCAACCTCAACGACGACGGTCCCGGCTCATTCCGTTGGGCTTGCGAGCAGGGCGGTGCGCGCATCATCGTGTTCAACGTGTGCGGTATCATCAACCTTAAGACTCCTATCATTCTGCGCGCTCCTTACGTTACCATAGCAGGACAGACAGCTCCCGGCGACGGCGTGTGCATTGCAGGCGAGTCGTTCCAGGTGAACACTCACGACGTTATCGTGCGCCATATGCGCTTCCGCCGCGGCAACACACACGTGTGGAACCGTGAAGACTCTTTCGGCGGCAACCCCGTAGGAAACATCATGATAGACCACTGCTCTTGCGAGTGGGGACTTGACGAGAACATCTCTTTCTACCGCCACATGTTCGACATGGGCGACGGCAAGCCTTCGCGCAAGGAGCCTACAGTGAACGTTACAATACAGAACACTATCTCGGCTAAGGCGCTCGACACATACAACCACGCCTTCGGCTCTACCATCGGCGGCGAGAACACCACATTCATGCGTAACCTCTGGGCCGACAACACGGGCCGTAACCCGTCAATAGGATGGGGCGGTGTGTTCAACTTCGTGAACAACATCGTATACAACTGGGTTCACCGTACTGCCGACGGAGGCGAGTTCTCTACAATGAGCAACTTTATCAACAACTACTATAAGCCCGGACCTCTCACTCCGAAAGATTCGCCTATAGGCTACCGTATCGTCAAGGCAGAGAGCCGCAGCAAGAACCTCTTCCCGTATCAGCAGTTTGGCCGCGTGTATGCCATCGGCAACATCATGGAAGGCAACGAGGCTGTTACAAAAGACAACTGGGACGGCGGTATACAGATTGCCGACAAGGACCTGAAGGGCGAGGGCGGCGTGCCTGAGGACGTACTGGCCCTGATGAAGTCTAACGAGCCGTTCCCTATGGCTCACATGACCATCATTCCGTCTGAAAAGACATTCGACTACGTGCTCGAGAACGTAGGTGCAACGCTGCCTACACGCGACATCGTTGACCAGCGCATCATCGAGGAGGTTCGCACAGGCAAGGCTTACTATGTGAAGAAGCTGCCGAAGGAGAATCCTTATGGCGACATGTGGGGACTGAGCGACAAGTCGAAGAACGAGGACGGCTTCTTCAAGTATCGCCGTCTGGACAAAGACTCTTACAAGTACGGCATCATTACAGACCCGGCTCAGATGGGCGGATATCCCGAATATAAGGGTGAGCCCCGCGTTGACACCGACGGCGACGGTATGCCCGACGAGTGGGAGATTGCCAACGGTCTTAACCCCAACGACCCGAGCGATGCCAACGGCGACTGCACAGGCGACGGATATACCAACATCGAGAAGTATATCAACGGCATCAGCACCAAGGTTAAGGTTGACTGGACTGACCTGAAGAACAACCACGACACTCTGGCCGGAAAGACAAAGCTGTTCTAATAAAAAGTAGTTAAAGAAGTTAGAGGAGTTAAAGTAGTTAAAGTCAAATGTCTTGCGGCTGTTTACGATGTCGTCAAGGCTTTATTTAAAGACTTTTAGCTACGTTAGCTCCTCTAATTTTTGTTTATGACAATGCTTCTTGCATAATCATAAGAACTAAGATAAATCTTTGTTGTATATCTTATTTTCTATTCAATTTATTTGATATTTTTAATCGGCGCTTTCCTTTTAGTGCATTTGGCTTTAATTCCTTTAACTCCTACGAAGAAAGGCATTTGGCTTTAACTCCTTTAACTACTCTAACTCCTTTAACTCCTTACATAGTGCGGCATCTCCTCCGGTATCACCATCGAAATCTCTACCAGGCCGGCCACTTTGCCGTCGCGTTTCCACGTTGTCTGATATATCATTTTCTTCACTCCGTTCTTCTGTATCGTGTACGAGTTAGTGCCGTCTGTGGCCATCAGTTCGCGTATCTTGGCCTGCGACTGCGGACTGTGACATTCGAACATGTTGTGCCCAATCAGGTCGCCGTGGCTGGCAAACGTGGCTCGCGATTTCTCGTTCATATACAGTATTTTTCCCTCTGTGTCGCACACTGTTACGGCACAGTGCATCTGCTCGGCCCATTCGTCGTCGTAGAACGGCTCAAAGAGGTCGAGGCTCTCGTCGTCAATTTCTTCTTCCATTATAAATTTCAGATTTTTAAGTTCTATGTTAATTACGTCAAGATCAAGTTTGTAGTCTTCAATGCGCTCACCCTTTTTCAGCCCCAGTTCAGCCCTTATGCGGCGCGCTTCCGCGCTGTTAGGCTTCTTCTCGAGCGTTTCTTTCAGCATCTCGTAGCCCATCGGTCCGCCGCAGTTTTCGGGCGGGCAGCAGCCCTTTCCGGCGGTGCATACAGGGTGAGGATAAATCACGGTCAGAATGTCCTCGAGCACTATCTCATGCACCCAGTCGTCGCCGAAGTCGTAGACATACAGCAGCTTTTGGCGGTCGGTGCCGAACACGTCGCACAGCTTTGTTTCCTGCTCATCAAGGCTTTTTCTGTACATATTGCTGTCTACGTTGCTTAACATGTCGTCATCGTAGCATCTTGAGCTTATCTCAAAGTTGCCTCCGTAGGGCTTCTCGCCAAATCTGTGCAGATGTTCGTTGTTCCATCCGAAGCTTATCTGTATTGTATGGTGAAATTCTTCAAAAGTGCAGTTCTCTGGTATGATGACTCTTCGCCATACAGGCGGTTTCTTCACGTTCAGCAGTTTAATCTTAAATTGGTATGCCATAGGTTAGATGAAATTAGGTATTATTGTATGGCAAATATAGTGTTTTTTGGCGAATAATTAAGTGTTGAGGTGTTTAGTTTTCCATACTTTTTTGTTTTCGCCCTCTCATACCGCTTTTTAGTGTTGCGCTAATTAGGTTTTATTTTATAATCTTACATAATGCGACATTCTTGATGGCATCTTTATCGGCTTTTACTTTATTATTTCATTTTTGGTAATTGGGTTTGTCATGCTCTCAGTTATGTCAAAATATTTTTGCATATCCATTGTTTTACATCAGTTGTAGTGTTGTAGGTCTGAAATTATATTATATCCCGTCATTTTCAATGTTTTTATCTATGAAATACTGGGTTTTTGCAGAAAAATATTTACATTTGCATTGTGTATGTGATCTGAATCTAATGCATTACGACATTTTGGAATAAAGAAGCGTTATGCTTGTCTTATTGATGCAACTTGAGAAATTTCTAATTGGATATAATGGCGGGATGATGACTCGCATTTATGGTGTGAGCTATTGTCATAGCATCTGTATTTAAGAATTTTTTCATGATTTACATTGAAGATGTTGGCGTAGCAGTCTCACGCTTCAACGTATATTAAAGTGCCTTGTAGGGACTGGCAGGACTGGAGATTTTTACTATGAAAAAGTTGTTTTTATTCGTTTTATTTTTTGTTTTTGCCATATATGCTTCTTACGGACAGAAGGATGTTTCAGAAACAGGGCATTTAAGGTTTATGGGCATTGAAATGACAGGGAGTATTTCTGATTTCATTGACAAGCTGGAAGATAAAGGCATGACAGTATATTCACAAGATAATAGTAATGCTGTCCTTTTGGGTAGGTTTGCAGGTAAGGATGCGATGATTGATGTTTTTACGACGCCAAAATCAAATATGGTGCATGGGATTGAGGTGATTTTTAATAATACAAAAAATGATTGGTCTTATTTAAAGTCTCAATATCTTAATATCAAAGAAATGTTGAGCAATAAATATGGTAAACCTGTAGAGATGGAATATTTTGAGAAACCTGATACTGAGGGTTCTGGAAATGAGTTATACGAACTAAAAGAAGGAAAAGGGGCTTATCAAAGTACGTTTCTTCCCGAAGGCTTATTGGATGAAGGCATGATAGTTCTTTCTATTAAAGCTAGTTATACAAATCCTTATGTTGGACTAAATTATGTAGACGGTAAAAATTCTAAATTATATATGTCTGAAAGTCTGGAGGATTTGTAAAATATTTATATGAATTCATTGGATAAGTATTTTATGGAACAGTTAGTAATTAGCCTTGTTTTCTTATGTGTTTAGTATAAAGCAGAAGAGTGAAAAGTAATGGATTTTTCACTTTTCACTCTTCACTTTTCACTTAAATTTAGTGTGCTTCAAGCCAGTTGGAGCCCCAGCCGCAGTCGGCAACTAATGGTACGTTGAGCTTGTATGCGCCCTGCATTTCTTCGAGCACTATGCGTTCAACGGTCTCTTTCTCCTCAGGCACAACGCTGAAGTTGAGTTCGTCGTGCACCTGCAGAATCATCTTGGAGCGCAGATTTTCGTCCTTGAAGCGCTTGTAGATGCGCACCATGGCCACCTTTATTATGTCGGCTGCAGAGCCTTGTATAGGGGCGTTGATGGCGTTGCGCTCGGCAAAGCCGCGCACTGTGCCGTTGTGCGAATTGATGTCGGGCAGATAGCGGCGGCGACGGAAGAATGTCTCAACGTAGCCCTGTTCGCGCGCCGTCTGCTTGGCCTTCTCCATGTATTCGTGCACCTTCGGGAAGGTGATGAAGTAGCCGTCTATCAGCTGCGACGCCTCCTGCCGGCTGATGTCCAGACGCTCTGCCAGGCCGAACACAGTGATGCCGTATATTATGCCGAAGTTGGCGCGCTTGGCCTTGGTGCGCTGGTCGCGCGTTACGTCGGCAATGTCCTCTTTGTATATCTTTGCGGCCGTTGCGGCGTGTATGTCGTGGCCAGAACGGAAGGCTTCTATCATGTTTTCGTCGCCGCTCAGATGAGCCATTACACGCAGCTCAATCTGACTGTAGTCGGCCGAGAAGAATAGGCAGCCCTCCTCGGGTATGAACGCCTTGCGTATCTCCTTGCCGTCCTCGCCGCGCACGGGTATGTTCTGCAGGTTAGGGTCAGACGAAGAGAGTCGGCCGGTGGCAGTGGCGGTCTGGTTGAACGATGTGTGTATGTGCCCCGTCCGCGGGTTTATCAGCTTTGGCAGCGCGTCGACGTATGTGCCTAACAGCTTCTTTAATCCTCTGTGTTCCAGTATCTTACCCACAATCTCGTGCTTTCCGCTGAGCTGTTGCAGCACCTCCTCCGATGTAACATATTGTCCCGTCTTTGTCTTCTTGGGCTTCTCCACAATCTTCAGCTTGCCGAACAAAATTTCGCCAACCTGCTTGGGCGATGCTATGTTAAACTCTTCGCCTGCCAGCTCGTATATTCGCTTCTCTATGTCGCTGAGCCTCTTGGTCAGAATCTCCGACGTCTCTGCCAGCGCCGCCGTGTCTATCCTCACTCCGTTTAGCTCCATCTCGGCGAGCACACGCACCAGCGGCATCTCTATTTCGTAGAAGAGTTGGGTTACGCCCACCTCCTCGAGTTTCGGTTCAAGATAGTTTTTCAGTCGCAGCGTTACGTCGGCGTCCTCGGCGGCATAGTCGACAATCTGCTCGGGCGGCAGGTCTCTCATCGACTTCTGCTTTTTGCCCTTCGGTCCGATCAGCTCTTCTATGTGTATGGTCTGATATCCGAGACACGTCTCAGCCATGTAGTCCATGTTGTGGCGAAGCTCGGGTTGGATGAGGTAGTGGGCTATCATCGTGTCGAACAGCTGACCTGCCACGCACACACCGTAGCTTGCCAGCACCTCCATGTCGTACTTGATATTTTGTCCAACTTTGACGATTTTGGGGTTTTCGTATAGCGGTTTAAATATGTTAACTATCTTTTGCGCTTCTTCACGATTGGCGGGAACGGGCACGTAGAAGGCCTCAAATTCCTTCACAGAGAAGCTCAAACCGACCAGTTCGGCATCGATTGCGCTCGTTGAAGTGGTTTCCGTGTCTAGACTGAGATTTTTTTTTGTCATGAAAAAATCACAGATTTTCTTCATTTCTTCCTCATTATCAATGAGTTTGTATGTATGAGGCAGTTCGTTTAACGCTCTCAGACTAGCGTTTTTTGAAAAAACTTGGCGGTCGGTCGGATTTTCTGCGAATAAATCGAGTTGAATTTGAACGCTTTTTTTATTATTTTCAGCTTTGTTAAGAAACTTGTCTGCGAGCGTCTTAAACTCCAGTTCGGTGAAGATTTTGCGCAGTTCGTCGGCGTCGGGCTCGCTCACCTTCAGTTCGTCGAGGTTGAGTTCAACCGGCACGTCGGTTTTTATCGTTGCGAGGAATTTCGAGAATTTTATCTGCTCGGCATTCTCTTCAACTTTTTTCTTCAGTGCACCCTTCAGCTTGTCGGTCTGCTCGAGCAGCTGCTCCACGCTGCCAAACTCGTTGATAAGTTTCACGGCAGTCTTCTCGCCGACGCCCGGACATCCCGGAATGTTGTCGGCCGAGTCGCCCATCAGTCCAAGGAGGTCGATCACCTGACTTGTGTTTGCAATGCCATACTTGGCGCACACCTTCTCGGCGTCGAGAGTTTCATATCCTCCGCCGTGGCGCGGACGGTACATCATGACGTTCTCTCTTACCAGCTGTCCGTAGTCCTTGTCGGGCGTAAGCATATATGTCTCCACGCCTTCAGCCCCGGCCTTGAGCGCCAGTGTGCCTATCACGTCGTCGGCCTCGTATCCGTCGGCCTCGAGCACCGGTATGCGCATGGCCTTGAGCAGGCTCTTTATGATGGGCACAGCGCGGCGTATGTCCTCGGGCGTCTCCTCTCTCTGCGCCTTATATTCGGCGTAGGCCTCGGTGCGGAAGGTAGGGCCGTGGGGGTCGAAGGCCACTCCCAGATATGTGGGTTTTTCTTTCGTGAGCACTTCGTGCAGCGTGTTGCAGAAGCCCATCACGGCCGACGTGTTGAGCCCTTTAGAGTTGATACGGGGGTTCTTTATAAATGCGTAATACGAGCGGTATATCAGCGCGTAGGCGTCAAAAAGGAACAGCTTATCCATGTAATATGAGTTTTTTACGTGTAAAATTACTAATTTTTTAGCATTAATCCGATAAAATAATTACTTTTGTATTAAAATTGCAGCATGATGGATTATTTATCTCTTATTAAGGAGCCCATAAAAGCAGAACTCGATGACTTCATCAGTCTGTTCAACAAGTCGCTCACACATACGGACAACCTGCAGGAAGAAATCTTCAGGCGTATACGCCAGCGCGCCGGAAAGCGCATGCGCCCCATGCTAATACTGCTCATGGCCAAGAACTATGGCTCGGTGAGCAGTGCCACACTGCACGCCGCAGTGGGCCTGGAGCTGCTGCATACGGCCAGCTTGGTGCACGACGACGTGGTTGACGAGAGCACCGAGAGGCGCGGCCAGGCATCGGTCAACGCCCTGTATGACAACAAGGTGGCTGTGCTCATTGGCGACTATATCCTTTCTACGGCGCTGCTGCATGTGGCTGAGACGCACAACGAACTGATAATCAAGTATTTGGCTGAACTGGGTAGGACGCTGTCTAACGGCGAGATACTGCAGCTTACGAGCATATCAAACGAGCAGATTTCAGAAGAAATCTACTATAATGTGATACGCCAGAAAACCGCCGCGCTCTTTGAGGCATGCTGCGCAATGGGTGCGATATCTGCCGGAATGCCTGAAAGCGAGATAGGCAAGGCCATGAAATTCGGTCAGACGCTGGGCATAATCTTCCAGATAAGAGACGACATCTTCGACTATTACGACTCGTCGGAAATAGGCAAGCCTACGGGCAACGACATGGCTGAGGGCAAGCTGACGCTACCTGCCATTTATGCCGTGAACAACTCGGCGCCCGACAGCATACGCAAGCTGGCTTACAAGGTGAAGGAGCGCACGATAACTCAGGACGAAATAGCCATCCTGGTGGACTATACCAAGGAGCACGGGGGCATTGAATATGCCGAGAAACGCATGGAGGAAATGCGCCGTGAGGCAATGGAGTTTATCGAAACTGAGGTTACTGATGACGCGCTTCGCCGCAGTCTCGAGGCCTATCTGAGCTTTGTCATTGAGAGGACAAAGTAAAGTAGGGTAGAGAGCGATAGAGAGATTCTTGGGGGATGATGTCCTCTGATGGGAGCGATGAGAACTGTTATGGGGGTAATGGAACTTATTCGACCTGTAAGTTGTTGAAAATCAGAGACATCAGATAGGGCGCAGAGCTTGCTGAAAGGGCAGGTTCTGCGTTTTTTGTTGGCTTATTATTGGTTCTGTCTGCTCCATTCTTTGCGTGCCGCATACATCTCTTCTTTTATTCATCCGTGTGTCAGAAACTCGGTTTTAAGATGATCTATGAGCTTTCTCGGCAGCGAGTCGGTCTGACGATTAAGAGTTATCGCTATGTTGGCTATTGTCTCGTCCGGCCTTACCGTTATTGCCTTGCGGAAATAGTCGCTGTCGTTGTGATTTCTGCATGCCATCCTTGTCTGTATGGCCTTAGTACTGTTGACGCTCCATTGTTCAAGATTTCTTACTCTCAGATAGTCTTCATAATCAATCAAAAGTTCCTGCAGACTGGCTTTCGCAAAGTTTGTTAGCTTCAGTTCGGTCTCTCTTCAGGTGCTGCTTGCTGCGCTTCCCTCGGCAATATTCTGCTTGCCCGAGCGTGCAGCCTGAATCATCTGGTCAATAGTTCGGTCGGCCTTGTCGAGATATTTATGCGCAAAATAAAAAGTGATGTCATAAATGCATTCAGCCTTCTGATAAATAATGAGTTATCTGTAGTGTCCCCGCTGCTGAATAAAGTTGTTTTCCATGTGTTTTTGTTGCAGGTTAAATGCCGCGTTTTGCGGCTTGTTGTTAAGGTCAAAAATGACTTATGAGGCTGTAAAACATGGCAAATCAGCTGTCAGTTAGCCTGTTATGCTCATGTCGTATCAGCCCCATAAGTCTTATAAGTCCCATCATCTTTGGGCCCTCACAATCCCTCTTTTAGAAGAATTTTGTCTCTTCGCCGAGCAGTTCGCTTAGCAGCATGTTGGCCAAACGGCTTGTGCCGAGGCGGAACCACTTGTTGGTGAGCCATTTTTCGCCCAGGACCTCTTTAACGATGGTGTAGTAGATAAGTGCATCCATCACCGAATTGATGCCTCCTGCGGGCTTAAAACCAATCTGTATGCCTGTCTCGTCGTAGTATTCCTTGATGGCCTGGCACATCACGTAGGCAGCCTCAGGCGTAGCGGCAGGCTCAAGCTTGCCCGTAGACGTCTTGATATAGTCGGCACCGGCATACATCGCTATTATCGAAGCCTTCTTGATGTTAGATGCTGTCTTGAGGCATCCTGTCTCGAGGATAACCTTCATCGGTGCTTCGCCGCATGCCTGTTTCAGTTCGTTGATGTCGTCAGCCACGCCCTCATAGTCGCCGCTGAGGAACTTGCCTACGGGCATAACGATGTCAATCTCCGTTGCACCGTCCTTAACGGCAAGCGCTGTCTCGGCCACCTTGACCTCGATAACGGCCTGTGAAGACGGGAAACTGCCTGAAACACAGGCTATCTCAACGCCGTCGATTTCGAGCGACTCGCTCACGGTCTTGGCAAAGCATGGATATACGCAGATTGTTGCCACGTGGGGCAGGTCGGGGTAGGTAGCGTCAAACTCGTTCACCTTCTCCGTGAAGGCCAGTATGCTTTCCTCCGAGTCGGTGGTCTTGAGCGATGTCAGTTCGATGCTTCCGAAGAGGAATTTCTTTATCTCCGGCGTGTCGTTCTCGTGCACCTTTTCGGCTATAATCTTCTTAACTGCCTCGCGCACTTCAGCGTCGTCGATCTCGGTGTTATATTTGCTCAGAGCCTCGTCGTATTTGCTCATTTTAGGAAACTCTGTCTCGTGCTTGTGCTCGTGTGAGCATTCATGCTTCTTGTTGTCGTTTTCTGTTGCCATAATGATATAATTTTTAATTTTTACGTTTTAATTTTTCATTGTTTATATGCCTCGTCTTGTCGCGGCTGGTCTTCTTTTCGAGGTTCTTTCTTAGTGCCTCCGTGAGGTCCACTCCCGTCTGATTTGCCAGGCACATCAGCACCCACAGCACGTCGGCCATCTCGTCTGCCGGGTCTTGTTCTTCGCCCTGCTTGAAGCTCTGGTCGCCATACTTGCGTGCCATGATGCGCGCCAGCTCGCCCACCTCCTCGGTGAGGCATGCCATGTTGGTCAGTTCGCTGAAGTAGCGCACGCCGTACTGCTTTATCCATTGGTCTACGAGCTGCTGTGCCTCGCGTATTGTTATGTCGTTGTCCATATATTTATGCGTTTATTTTGCCTGTAAGGCGTTTTCTCTTCTTTTGCCTACAACTATGCCGCCGGTGCTGTTTTGTGGCCTCAGAGGGCCTTAAATGCGGTTTATTGTGCTTTCTGCTGCCGTCTTGGCCTGCCTGATGCACTGTGCGTGGCGGCTATTCCTTGTGTCTGGTGTCCATGCAGATGGTTACGGGGCCGTCGTTCACCAGCTCAACCTTCATGTCGGCTCCAAACTCGCCCGTGCCTACCTGGCGGCCTATTTCGCGGCTCAGCTTGTCGCAGAATTCGTTGTATAGCGGAATAGAAACTTCATGCTTGGCGGCATGAATCCATGAGGGGCGGTTGCCCTTCTTGTAGGATGCCAGCAGGGTAAACTGGCTGATGACGAGTATCTCGCCGTTGATGGCTGTTATAGGTATGTTCATCACGCCCTGCTCGTCGTCGAAGACGCGTAGCGATGCCACCTTCTTTACCAGCCAGTCGACATCTTCCGACGTGTCGCCTTCTGCCACTCCGAGCAGTATCATGTAGCCCTTGCCGATGGCCGACTTTACCTGTCCGTCAATCGTTACCGACGCGCGGCTTACGCGCTGTATTACTATCTTCATATCTCTTCTTTCTTTTTTTGTTCCAGGTTATTCCCAGTTATATTTGTATATTTTGTGTGAACCGAGATTGTCGCCTAATTTGTGAAGGATGCTGTACATGCATTCTTTTGTCGATGAGTCAAGACCGATATATCCGATATAGTTCTTGTTAATGTCGCTTAAAGTTATAAAGCTGATATTCTTTTTTGTAAGACGTGAGTTGACATATTTCAGCTTACTCCAGATATTCCATGTGCCATCGTTTATCTCGTCGATTCGGTTGCTTTCTTGTGTTTGACTTAAGATGAGGTAGATGGCGTGGTAAGGAATTTTTGCATCTTCCTTGTAAGCGTACATCATAAGGCATGTAAACTCTTCTTCATCATCGAACATTATAGTAGCATAGCCTATCATGTCGTATTTGGATTCATGCTTTTGTGATAAGCTTTTCATCTTTTGCAGTACGTCGTTGTTTGATTCGCTTCCGTCGTTGCTTGAGAGGTTCAGTGTCAACACTGTGTGCATTGTTTTTTCGTCGTAGCTGTACTGCGGTAATATGATTAGTTGGCTGTCATAGCTGCCGGTGCTGTCTGTTGATGCATTGAGAAATTTTTTGTACATTATTGATGTCTTTTTGATGTCCAGGACATCGCTTTCGTCATCGTAGGCTGTATTGTGTTCTTTACTGCTTGCACCTTCTTCAGGGCTTTGTATTGTCGTGCTTTTTGATGATGAAATGTTGTTGGCTGTTATGCCGTTTGACACGGACGGCAATGGTTGAATTAGTGACAGCAGGACAGCGCAGATTGTTATTATTTTGTTCTTTATCATAAGGCTTTGTTTTGTTGTATTCTAAATCACAAATATACTTTTTTGAGTGCGAATATCATCGTATTATATAGTTAAAGAATGTCAATGTGTATAGGCTTTTATACGCATTATGTTGTTCTTTGTATGATATTCGGTCCTTATTTTTATGTGTTTTCAAAGTGTTCGGCAATTATTTTTGCCTTAGAAGGCCCTATAATCGCTGCTATTTCTTCAATGCTTGTCTCCTTTATGCGCTTCACGGTCTTCAGTTCCTTCAGCAGCAGGTCTTTTGTCTTGGGTCCGATGCCCTTAATGTCGTCCAGTTCCGAGTGAAGCGCATGCTTGCTGCGCTTGTCGCGGTGGAAGGTTATGGCAAAGCGGTGAACCTCGTCCTGCATGTGCGTAAGCAGGTGGAAAAGCTCGCTGTCGGTCTTCATTCCGACCACTACGGGCGGCCATCCGTAGAGCAGTTCGTTGGTGCGGTGGCGGTCGTCTTTGGCAAGTCCGGCTATAGGAATGTCGAGGTGAAGTTCGCCCTCTACAACCTCTCTCACAACGCTCATCTGTCCTTGTCCGCCGTCGGTTATTATGAGGTCGGGCAGGGGCTGTCCTTCGTCGCGCAGACGGGTGTAGCGGCGCCTTACAACCTCCTGCATCGAGGCATAGTCGTCGGGGCCTGTAACCGTCTTTATTATGTATTTCCGGTAGTCTTTCTTGCTCGGTTTCATCTTCTTGAACACCACGCAGGCCGCCACGGCGTCGGCTCCGCTGATGTTAGAGTTGTCGAACATCTCTATCTGATAAGGCATCTTTGGCAGCTTCAGGGCGTTCTGAATTTCCTTCATAAGGCGCACTGATTTCTGCTCCGGATTGAGCTTTTCGGCCTGTTTCAGGCGGTCGAAACGATACTGTTTGCCGTTCATCACCGACAGGTCGAGCAGCGTCTTCTTGTCGCCTCGCTGCGGCACGGTGAACGTAACGCCTTCGAGCGTCATGTCGGGGATAAAGGGCACTATAATTTCGCGCGACGTACTGCCTACTTTCTCGCGTATTTGCAGTATTCCGAGCTGCAGAATCTCGTCTTCGCTCTCGTTCAGCTTCTTCTTCATCTCGAACGTGAAGGCCTGGTTTATGCTGCCGTTCATCACGTGGATATAGTTCACATAGGCCGTTTTTTCGTCGTCTGTTACCGAGAAAACGTCTACATTATTGATCGTGTGGCTCACCACTTCGCTCTTTGAACAGAAGTTTTCTAGCAGCAGATACTTCTGTTTTATGGCTTCTGCCTCCTCAAAACGCAGCTCTTCGGCCAGTTTCTGCATCTGCGCGAAGAGCATTTTCGACAGTTCGCGCGTGTTTCCTTTCAGTATTTCGCGCGCCTGGGCGATGCTCTCCTGATACTCCTCGTAGCTCTGCTTGCCTATGCACGGCGCGCCGCAGTTCTTGATGTGATACTCCAGGCAGGGCTTATATTTGCCCTGTTCGATGCCTTCGCGCGTTATCGGAAAGCGGCAGGTGCGCGGCTTATACAGCTTTTTTATCAGGTCGAGCACGGCATACATCGAAGGCAGATGGCTGTAAGGACCGTAATAAGAGCCCCATTTCTTGTTTATTGTGCGCGTCTTGAATATGCGCGGCAGATATTCTTTAGTTACGCAGATAGAGGGGTAAGTCTTGCCGTCTTTGAGCAGAATGTTGTATTTGGGCTGATATTTCTTTATCAGACTGTTCTCGAGCAGCAGCGCGTCTTCTTCGCTGTTCACTACGGTATATGTTATGTCGTGAATCTTGCTTACAAGCACCTTGGTCTTGTATCTGTCCACTTCCTTATGAAAGTAGGACGACACGCGGTTCTTCAGGTTCTTGGCCTTGCCAACATATATTATGGTGCCGCTCTCGTCATAGTATTGGTAGCTGCCCGGCTTGTCGGGCAGGTTGCTCACAATGGCCTTCAGCCGTGCCAGCCTCTTCTCGTTTTCTTCTTTAGTCATGCCGCGTAAGTGCCTTATTTAAAATGGTTTTGAAAAAATTTGTTTCACGTGAAACTTTAAATAGAGGAGTTAAAGGAGTTATGGTAGTTAGAGTAGTTAAAGCCATTTGCCTTGCCGGTTGAATACGCCTTGCCTATGTGTCCTTATTCTGTATGTAGTGAGCTTTGGCTTGATGAATATTATAGCATTATGTCTGTAGCGTTTCGGAATGCTATAATGTGTCGGCATACGTAATGGTAGCTTCTATAAGGTATCAGTCTTATATCTCTGAATACTCTTTTAAAGATATAAATAATGCCCGTTATTTTGCTCTTGCAACATAAGAAGTTTTGTAATAAAGCGCGGGCTAATGGCTTTAACTCCTTAGCCCGCGCAGTGGGCGATAACTACTCTAACTTCTTTAACTCCTAAAAATTTATACCTGCAGCAGGCTTGTTATGTCTGTGCCTTCTTCGAAGTTGCTGCGGCCGTTGAGGTCTTCGTGTATAAGTTCGATGAGGAAGTTTACGTATACTTTCTTCGGGTTAAACTTCTTCACAAGGTCGTACGCAGCCTTCATGGTGCCGCCTGTAGCCAGCAGGTCGTCGTGCAGCAGCACGATGTCGTCCTCGGTGATGGCGTCCTTATGAATCTCGATAGTGTCGGTGCCATACTCCTTCGAGTAGCTCTCCTGTACGGTTTCGCCGGGCAGCTTGCCGGGCTTACGGCACAAAACAACGCCGGCGTTGAGCTTTATGGCCAGTGCAGAGGCCATGACGAAGCCGCGGCTCTCTATGCCCACAATCTTGGTTACGCCCTTGTCTTTGTACATCTCGTAAAGCTCGTCTTCCATTATCTGGAGACATTTCGGATTCTTAAACAGTGTTGTTACGTCTCTGAAATTTACTCCTTTCTGCGGAAAATCAGGAATACATCTCAGATTCTCCAATAGTGTTTTGTTGTTCATCTTTTCTTTTTAGTTACGTACTTTATACTAATATTATCTCTTGTTCGCTGTTTTTGGCGCGTTGTGCGCTATATATATTATATGTGTGCGGCATGGCGTTGCGGCGGCCTTGTTTTCCGGCTGTGCTGCCGCATGGTTTTTCCGCCTGTGGCGTTTTGCGGCCTTTCCGGCGCATATTCTCGCCGTGAGGTTTTTCGTCCGTGCTTCCGCCTTTTCCGCCCGCTGTGTTGCGTTTTGTCGCTGCGGGCAGATGCTGTCGCGGCTTATGCCGTTTTGGCTTTTTTGCCGTCAGATATTTCTGCCGAAATCGTGGCCGCATTCTTCGGCGGCAGACTGCTGCCGTTGCAAAGGGCTGTTTTTCGGGCTTTTCCAAAAGGCCGTCTTTTGGCTCACAAAAGGTGGTCTTTTGCAGCCCGAAAGGATATCTTTTGCACGCTGAAAGGCCACCTTTTAGAAAGTGGCTTTTCGGCGCCTCGGGCATCGCCTCACGGCAGCCGTCGGGGCAGGACAGAGCCGTGCCTCGGCAGGGGCACCCGGAGGGCATAATAAGAGGAGTCAGACAGTCTGAAATATTGCTCCTTTTTATCGTGAGGAACATCAAATTTTGCCTTAAAGTAAATTTGTGTCCCGATTTTGTATCTTACTATCTTTCAGTCGGTTCCAACGTTTTCGCTTAACAAAAAATGCTCATTTTGTTTCACGTGAAACATACGGCTGTTTTACCTTTTCATCAGCACTAGCATGATGTTGATGTCGCTCGGAGAGACACCCGGAATTCGGCTTGCCTGAGCCAGTGTGTCGGGGTTGATTTTTGCAAGCTTTTGACGGGCCTCGGTCGAGAGCTGTTCCATCTCGAGATAGTTGAAATGGCCCTTTATTTTGATGTTCTCCAGGCGGTGCATTTTGTCGGCCACAATCCGCTCGCGTTCGATGTAACCCTTGTATTTCATTTTTATCTCTGCAGCCTCTGCCGTTTCATCGTTGCGGTTGGGCAGCGAGGCGATGAGCTGCTTCAGTTCGGGCACAAGTTCGGAAAGATTTTGCAGGTTGATCTGCGGACGGGCCACGAGGTCGATCAGCTTGCATCCTTCGCGCAGCGGGGTGGTGCCGAGCGACTCGAGCGCCGCGTTGATGTCCTTCGGTTTGACGTGAGTAGTGGCGCAGAAGTTTATGATGCTTTCCGTCGCTTCCTTCTTCTGCATCCACCAGTCGTATCTGTCGCGCTTTGCCAATCCGAGGTTGTAGGCCTTCTCGGTCAGTCGGGCGTCGGCGTCGTCCTGTCGGAGCAGTATTCTGTATTCGGCGCGGCTTGTGAACATTCGGTAAGGTTCGTCGACGCCTTTCGTCACGAGGTCGTCAATGAGCACGCCGATGTATGCCTCGTCGCGGTGAAGGATGAACGGCTCGCCGCCGCCGCATCTTATCGCCGCATTTATTCCGGCAATGGTTCCCTGGCCGCCTGCCTCCTCGTATCCTGTGGTTCCGTTCACCTGTCCGGCAAGGAACAGACCTTTTATTATCTTAGACTCGAGCGAGTGGTCGAGCTGGGTAGGGTCGAAGAAGTCGTACTCGATGGCGTAGCCCGGACGGTAGACCTTGGCGTCGCGCAGCGCCGGAATTTTTCTCAGTGCAGCAATCTGCACCTCCATCGGCATGCTCGACGAGAATCCGTTGAGATACATCTCGTTGGTGGTTTCGCCTTCAGGCTCGAGGAAGAGCGGGTGCTGCTCCTTGTCGGGGAAGGTTACCAGCTTTGTTTCTATCGAGGGGCAGTAGCGCGGCCCTATGCTCTGTATCTGTCCGTTGTAGAGCGGCGAGTCGGCCAGTCCGCTTCTCAGCGTGTCGTGCACCTCCTTGTTTGTGTAGCATGTCCAGCACGGCAGCTGCCTGAGCTGTCGGTGGGGAGCCATGAAGCTGAACTGGTGGAAGTCGTTTTCGCCCTCCTGTATCTCCATGTCCTCAAAGTGCACCGACCTCATGTCTATGCGCACCGGCGTGCCGGTCTTCATTCTTGCGCTTCTTATTCCGTGGCGTGTTATGCTTTCGGTCAGGTCTTTCACGGCCGGCTCGGCTATGCGTCCGCCTGGCAGCTGCTTGCGTCCTATGTGCAGCAGTCCGTTCAGGAAGGTTCCCGCTGTTATCACCACGCTCTTGGCTCTCAGCTCAACGCCCCACACGGTCTTCACTCCCGCGGCCTCGCCGTTCTCTACTATGAGCTCGCAGGCCTCGTCCTGCCAGATGTCGAGGTTGGGCGTCGTGTCGAGCACCTCGCGCCATTTCCATATAAACTTGCCTCTGTCGCATTGTGCCCTCGGGCTCCACACGGCAGGGCCTTTTGAGCGGTTGAGCATCCTGAACTGTATGGCTGTGGCGTCGGTCACTATTGCCGTCTGTCCGCCCAGCGCGTCGATTTCCCTGACAATCTGTCCCTTTGCTATTCCGCCGATGGCCGGGTTGCAGCTCATCTGCGCAATTTTGTTCATGTCCATCGTCACAAGGCAGGTGCTTGCGCCCATGTTGGCCGAGACCGTGGCAGCCTCGCAGCCGGCGTGTCCGCCGCCTATCACGATGACGTCATATTTAAGAAGCATATTATCCTTATAATTTTTAGAGCAATATCAATTTGGCGCAAAAGTAAGAAATTAAATTGAATTTTTGATGAAATAGTTTGATTTATCGCTAAAATAGAGTATATTTGCATCCTCATAATAAACGCTAAAATACCTAAAAGAAGGTATTGCGGCGGGGCTGACCTTGGGTTATGCAGTACACTTAAATGTAGAGAAACATTATTAATTAATACAGTTAAATACTTAAATTTCAATCATTTATGTGGTTATGTAATTCATCTATTGGAAGGAAAGTCGTGATGTCCGTAACAGGTATTGCGCTTATCCTGTTCTTGACGTTCCACATGTCAATGAACGTAGTAGCTCTTTTCTCAGGAGATGCTTACAACATGGTTTGTGAGTTCCTCGGAGCCAACTGGTATGCACTTGTTGCAACTCTGGCTCTTGCGGCTCTTGCGGTGATTCACATCGTATATGCGTTCCTGCTGACAATGCAGAACCGCCGTGCACGCGGAAACGAGCGCTACGCTGTGACAACACGTCCCTCTAAGGTGGAGTGGGCTTCTCAGAACATGCTGGTGCTCGGCATCATCGTTCTGCTCGGTCTTCTGCTTCACTTGTTCAACTTCTGGTACAACATGATGTTTGCCGAACTGACAGGCATCAGCGTTCCTCATCATCCGGCTGACGGATTTGCCTACATCGTAGACACATTCTCTTGCCCGGTTTACGTTGTGCTTTACATCATCTGGCTTGCTGCTATCTGGTTCCACCTCTCACACGGATTCTGGAGCGCAATGCAGACTTTCGGATGGAGCGGCAAGGTTTGGTTCCAGCGCTGGAAGGTCATCGGCCTGGTTTACACAACTCTCCTCATGCTGGGCTTCCTCGTTGTAGTGCTTGCTTTCGCTTTCGGATGCGCACCGAGCCTGTTGTAATTGTAGTTCAAAATGCGTAACTCAAAATTCATAATTATTTAGAAAGAATATTATGGCAAAACAAATAGATTCCAGAATACCTGAAGGTCCGATAGCTGAAAAATGGACCAACTATAAGGCACATCAGCGCCTGGTTAACCCTAAGAACAAGCTGAAGCTCGACGTTATCGTCGTAGGTACGGGTCTGGCAGGTGCCAGTGCAGCAGCCAGCCTGGGCGAGATGGGCTTCAACGTGTTGAACTTCTGCATACAGGACTCTCCGCGCCGCGCTCACTCTATCGCTGCTCAGGGCGGTATCAACGCTGCCAAGAACTATCAGAACGACGGCGACTCTGTTTACCGTCTGTTCTACGACACAGTGAAGGGTGGTGACTACCGTGCACGCGAGGCTAACGTTTACCGTCTGGCTGAGGTGTCTAACAACATCATCGACCAGTGTGTTGCACAGGGTGTTCCTTTCGCACGCGAATACGGCGGCATGCTTGCCAACCGTTCGTTCGGCGGTGCTCAGGTGTCACGTACATTCTACGCTAAGGGTCAGACAGGCCAGCAGCTGCTGCTCGGTGCCTACTCTGCACTCAGCTGCCAGATACACGCAGGCCGCGTTAAGCTCTACACACGCTACGAAATGGAAGACGTTGTGCTCGTTGACGGCCGTGCACGTGGTATCATTGCCAAGAATCTCGTAACCGGAAAGCTGGAGCGCTTCTCTGCCAACGCAGTGGTTATAGCTACCGGCGGATACGGTAACACATACTTCCTTTCAACCAACGCCATGGGCTGTAACTGTACAGCTGCCATGTCTTGCTACCGCAAGGGAGCTTACTTCGCCAATCCTTCTTACGTTCAGATCCACCCGACATGTATCCCTGTACACGGAGACAACCAGTCGAAGCTTACGCTTATGTCTGAGTCTCTGCGTAACGACGGACGTATCTGGGTGCCCAAGAAGCTTGAGGACGCCAAGGCTCTGCAGGCCGGAACAAAGAAGGGAAGCGACATTCCTGAGGAAGACCGCGACTACTATCTGGAGCGCCGCTATCCGGCATTCGGTAACCTCGTTCCCCGCGACGTTGCTTCGCGTGCTGCCAAGGAGCGCTGCGACAAGGGCTTCGGCGTTAACAACACAGGTCTGGCCGTGTTCCTCGACTTCTCTGAGAGCATCGAGCGTCTCGGCATCGACGTTGTACGCCAGCGCTACGGCAACCTCTTCGACATGTATGAGGAAATCACAGACGTCAATCCGGGCGAGCTTGCTAACGAGATTAACGGCGTGAAGTATTACAACCCGATGATGATCTATCCTGCCATCCACTATACAATGGGCGGTATCTGGGTTGACTATGAGCTCATGACAAGCATCACAGGTCTGTTCGCCATCGGCGAGTGCAACTTCTCTGACCACGGTGCCAACCGTCTGGGTGCGTCAGCTCTTATGCAGGGTCTGGCCGACGGCTACTTCGTTCTGCCTTACACCATACAGAACTATCTGGCCGACCAGTCTATCTGGCCTCGCATCTCTACCGACCTGCCCGAGTTTGAGGAGGCTGAAAAGGCCGTTCAGGCTGAAATCGACCGCCTGATGAACATCAAGGGCAAGCGCTCTGTCGACTCTATCCACAAGGAACTTGGCCACGTAATGTGGGAGTATGTGGGCATGGGCCGCACAGCCGAGGGCCTGAAGACAGGTCTCGAGAAGATCAAGAAAATACGCAAGGAGTTTGAGACCAACCTGTTTATCCCGGGCTCAAAAGAGGGTCTTAACACCGAGCTTGACAAGGCTATACACCTGCGCGACTTCATCACAATGGGCGAGCTCGTGGCTTACGACGCTCTCTCTCGTAACGAGTCATGCGGCGGTCACTTCCGTGAGGAGTACCAGACAGAGGAAGGCGAGGCTAAGCGCGACGACGAAAACTTCTTCTATGTAGGCTGCTGGGAGTACCAGGGCAGCGACGAGAAGGCGCCCGAGCTTATCAAGGAGCCTCTGCACTATGAAGCAATAAAAGTACAAACCAGAAATTATAAGAACTAAAAATATGGCAAACATTTCATTCACACTGAAATTCTGGCGTCAGAACGGACCGAAAGCCGAGGGCCATTTTGACACACGCGAGATGAAGGACATCCCCGATGATACATCTTTCCTCGAGATGCTCGACATTCTGAACGAGCAGCTCATTGAGGAAGGCAAGGAGCCGTTCGTGTTCGACCACGACTGCCGCGAGGGCATCTGCGGCATGTGCTCGCTCTACATCAACGGACATCCTCACGGCCCTAACACCGGAGCTACAACATGCCAGCTGTATATGCGTAAGTTCAAGGACGGCGACGTTATCACCGTTGAGCCGTGGCGTTCGGCTGCATTCCCTGTTATCAAGGACTGCATGGTTGACCGCGGAGCATTCGACAAGATCATACAGGCAGGCGGATATATCACCGTACGCACCGGACAGCCCCAGGACGCTAACGCCATTCTTATACCTAAAGAGGCTGCCGACGAGGCTATGGACTGCGCTACTTGTATCGGCTGCGGCGCTTGTGTTGCTGCCTGCAAGAACGGTTCTGCCATGCTTTTCGTAAGCTCTAAGGTTAGCCAGCTGGCTCTTCTGCCCCAGGGTCGCCCCGAGGCTGCTAAGCGTGCCAAGGCAATGATAATGAAGATGGAAGAGCTCGGATTCGGTAACTGCACCAACACCCGCGCCTGCGAGGCTGAGTGCCCGAAGAACGAGACCATCGCCAACATAGCCCGTCTGAACCGCGAGTTCATCAAGGCTAAGTTGAACGACTAATGGAAAGAACGCTATAAATTTATTTTTTCATAGTCTCCATGGGCGGGGCGCCGTTGTGCGCCCTGCCTTTTTTTGTGCCCCTGCCTTTCGTTTGTGTCATGAGCGGCTTTTGTCTGTTTCATTCCAGTTGGTTCTCCATGCTTGCGTTTAACGCCATTTAGCCTGCCATGCCGGCATTTTGAGTAAAAGTCATGCGGTTGTCTCCGTTATAATATTTGCATGTTGTGTAATATATTGATAATCAGACGGTTATCTGTTTTATGGGCGTTCGGCTGCAAAATGCCGTGTTTCAGCCTGCAAAAGTTGCCCTTTTGGCGTGTAAAAGATATTCTTTTATGATGCAAAAGGCATCCTTTTAGAAATTGTGAGCTTGCGCGGCTTTTGCCTGCATGATGCCTGGGTCTGTGTCGTAATTTAGGGCTACGGCATAACGATAGTGCATGTTTTGGTGCTGCGAAGGGTGGGGCAGGCTATCATATTCTGACAAGTGTTCAGTCATTGATGCCGTAGGTCTTTCTATAATGCACAGCCATATTGTGTATGGCTATTTATGAATATTCTGTGATTTGTCTTATGCCGTTATGTGTTATTCTTGGAATTAAGGCTTTTATAGTTGCTGTTTCAAGCTTGTTTTCATTTCATATTTTGATTTAGCTGTTATTATTTTGTTTTTCATATTATTTTTCATTATCTTTGTTGATATTTTTGTGCAGTTTTTGCCAATAGCCTTATAACCGAAAAGTTACATCGATATATGAAAAATTTTATGCAGATTTGTCATCTGTCAAGTTGCTGTTTTTCCTTTCGTGCTGTGTTAGTGTCCATGTTTTTGATGATTATTCCACTGCAGATATGTGCACGTGTTTTGGCAAAAGACTATTATCATATCGTTAGGAAGACATCAGATGTTTCTATAGCCGAGATAATGAAGAAAGCCGATAGTTATCTCAATGCAGGCCATTCAGACACGGCCTTGGTGTATTATATGGTGGTATGTAACCGTATGAGTGACAATTTGACGGATAAAGACAAACAACAATGTGCTTTGGCTTATCTAAAAAAAGGCAATGTTTTTTATATGAAGGGAGATTATGCAGGCGCTCTTTCTGCTTATTTTAGCGGACTGCGTATTTATAATGCTTGTAAAAATCAGCATGAGATAGGACGTTTTTATAACAATATTGGTAATGTGTATTGCTTATTTGGTGAGTATGTGAAAGGTCTAGAGTATTATCGTAAAGGCTATATAGCTTGTCATAAATATGGTGATAAGGCTAATGAATATAAAACTCTTACCAATATGACAGGTGTAAATACTCTCATAGGAAAAACAGCTGAGGCCCGTAGATACTATAAGTTGTCGGAAAAAATAAAAAACTCGGCAGACGAGGAAAATATTTTTATGAATGGTTTTAATTTCGGACTTATTCTCATGGCAGAGAAAAACTATCATGAAGCAGTAAATACATATAATGGTTTGTTGAAATATGCATTGGACAAAGGATTGGCACCAAGATATATTTGTTCAGCATATAAACAATTATATGATAATCATATAAAACTCGGTAATCGTGACTCAACTTTGAAGTATTTACGTCTTTGTGAAAGTGTGGCCGTTAAGAATAATATTTTACACTTCTGTCTTGATGTTCTTGTTAAATACGCCGACTATTATGATATGGTTGGAAACTACAAGTCGGCAAGTTTGTATAGGGCACGATATCAGCGTGAGAAAGACTCAATCTTTGATATACATGAATTTGAGATGGTTAAAAATGAACAGCTGTTATATGAGATGAATAAATATGATAAGTATATTTCCTCGTTAAATGCAAGAGAAAAGGAGCGTGTTCAGACCATTTCGCGCCAGAGGCATACTATTATGGCTGTAACTTTTGCTGCTGCTGTGATAGGTGTATTGCTTTTGATGGTATATCGCCAGAAAGGGCGTATAGACAAAAGCTATAATGATTTATTTATAGTTAACCGTAATTTTGTTAGTCAGCAGGAGTTCATGAGACAGCGTATGCAAGAGTTGACAAATCGCTTGAAAAGATCAGAATCAGAACTTGCAGACATGAAGGCTACATGCTATGTGCCTGAAGAAAATCCAGGTGTTTCTGATTTGATGGGAACTGATATGGCAGATGAAGCCGACGGCAAGGGTAAGACTTTGGTCATTAATGACAATATGCGTAAGAAACTTCTTGATTCAATAATAGATGTCATGGAGAATACTACAGAATTTTGTAGTCCTGATTTTTCTCTTGCCCGCCTTGCTTCCTTGATAGGCTCTAACAGTAAGTATGTTTCGCTTGTTATTAATGATACATTTCATAAGACTTTTAAGAATTATGTTAACGAGTATCGTATACGTCAGGCTTGCCTGCGTATGTCAGACACGAAAGTTTATGGTTCTTATACGCTCAATGCTATAGCTGAAAGTGTGGGCTTTAAGTCGTATACTACTTTTGTTGAATTATTTAGAAAAGTTACGGGCATCACTCCTTCTATGTATAAAGAGAAACTTAAAGATTCTGTTGGTTATTGATGTGTTTTTTGACTGGTTTAATAGTCAAGGAATGTATAATATGTCTTTATTGTAACTTAAAAGTACATCTATATTCTTTTTTATCACCAATTTCAAGAAATTGGATATATCCGATTTGTTTTTTCATAAGCTAAAGCATATTTTTGCAATCATGCAAATTGATAGTAAAAATATCTCTTTACATAATGTTGGAATGTCATTTTGTTGTAGTAAATAACAACAAAACATGAGATGAAATTTCGAGTATAGTAAAAATAGTTTTTGTAATTAATTTTTTAGCTTATGAAGAAAATTTTATTATCTGTAGTAGCAACATGCTGCTTTATTATGGCACCTGCTCAGGAATCTGCCATTCCGTTCCAAAGTCATGAAGCTGTTATAACGAGCGTTTCTTCTAATGGAAATTGGGCTGTAGGTTCCACTATGGGAGTTGGATTCTTTGTAAATTCAATGACAGGAAAACTTACTGTCTTTGATAAGCCGGAAACAGTTTATTATCATATGAATTCTGTTTCAAATAGTGGAATAGCCGGAGGTTCATATGCACCAGAATATGAATCAGATACACCATGTTATGTAACAGAGGAAAAAGGCTTTGTACCATTACCAACACAAGAAAAGACAGAATCAGGAACTTGTATAGGAGCTCCTGATGACGGATCTTTTCTGGCAGGAAATATGTCTGTTTCTGGCACAGATAAAAATGGAGACTATTTTAGTTATCAAAAACCGGTAATATGGTATCGTAATTCATCAGGAGAATATGATGTTTACGAAGAATTGCCATTTAGTAAAATCGGATTTGATAAACGTCGTACACAAGGTGCTTATATTCTTGGTGTTTCTGGTGATGGCCTGAGATTGTTCGGAAGGGCGATAGATGGTTCAGGTAATGTCTATTTGCCAGTTGTGTGGGAAAGAAGTTCTGTTCAAAGTAGAGATTGGGTTTATAAAGAGTATTGCTCGGATTTCTGTTTTAATAAAGATAAAGAATGTCCAGAGTATCCACAATACAAGCCTATTGAACCTGATGCAAAAGAATATTACACAGAAGAAGAACTTGAGGCTTTTAATAAGGCGCTTGAATTATATAACGATTCTGTAGCAAAAGCAGACTGGACTATTCCTGCGGAGGAAAGAGGCCCGTATCCAACTTATAATCCTAATGAACATGAAGTTGATTTCTTTGATGTAAGCACGGCTGATGGTATAGAACGTCGTGACAGATATGTTGCTGCCTATAATGAGTTTGTAGATGCCGCAGTTGCCTATAACGATTCGATAGGAATATATAACGAACGTTTTTATGAATATATTATTCCTGAAAAACTTTTTCAGATCTATGATATGGTTGCAAGTTGTAACGGAAAATATATTGTTACTACAACAGCTTCAAATATTGTCCTGATAAATGCAGAAACAGAGGAAGTAAAGATAATAGAAGAAACTGAATGGCTTTATCCTACGGCTGTGCTTGATAATGGAACTGTATTTATAGGACAAAAGGCTTCAATACCTCCTCTTTACAGAATACCTTCTGTTTATGAAGATAATGCTATTATAGGTTTTGATGAATGGGTTAAGAAACATAGTGAGAAGGCATATAATGATTTGATTACAAAATTCCCGGATAAATATTTTGGAGTTGTATATTCTAAAAATCCCGAGGGCATTACATTTGGTGGCTTTAATCAAATGTTGGATTATCTTTATGTAGGATGGGTTATGAATCTTGCAGCTTATGATGATTATACGTCAGGCATAACAGAAAATGCAATTAGTGATAATGAAATAAAAATACGCTCAAATTCAAAAGAAGGTTATATAGATATATTAGGCACAGATGCTGCTGATGTGAGTATTTTTTCTATAAATGGAAGCTGTGTGTATAAAGCAACTTCTGTAAGTGGAAGAATATCTGTGCCATCTTTTGCACATGGGGCATATATTGTTGAAGTTAAGGATGGAAAGAATGTTTTGCGTGAAAAGGTAGTGTTTATGTAACTTTAATTTTTAAATGTTAAACATATTGCAGTATTTTTATTATTGATGTTTTGTTTATTAGACGAACTTTATTATCAATAAAAAATTTTACTTTACTTCTGGCGGGATGATAAAAATCATTCCGCTTTTTGTCTTTATAGCTTAGTTTTATAGGGTAAAGATTAAAAAGAAACATTAAATTTATAATAATATTATGATATTCAGATTAATAATTTTTTAGGCGTATATATATTGTTTTGACAAAATGCTAGTGTTTTCAGCTCGAATGTTTAAATAAATTAATTATTTCTGACAAATTGTCAATTATAAGTGCCAATTTGTCTAAATCTGTAAGTGGCACGCATATTGCACTTATGTAAGCGAAAGCCTTTGGCTCAGGAGCCTCAGGCAGCCGCAAGGCCGCGGCCGGGAAACCGGCGGGCAGGGCGGCAGAAAAATGAAAGGATTAAAAAAATTATAAGGAGGATTTATTATGTTACCAGTAATTAGCAGAAACAATTGGATGCCCGAAGTTTTCAACGACTTCTTTGACACAGACTTCATGACAAGAACTAAGGCTACGGCACCGGCCATCAACGTCAAGGAAACCGAGAAAGACTACACCGTGGAAGTGGCTGCCCCGGGAATGACCAAGGACGACTTCAACGTGAACATCGACAAGGACGGCAACCTGCACATACACATGGAGGCCCACACCGAGAAGAAAGAGGAGGACAAGAAGAGCCACTATCTGCGCCGCGAGTTTGCCTACAGCAAGTTTGAACAGACGCTGCTGCTGCCCGACGACGTTGAGAAGGAGGCTATCGCAGCCAGAGTAAACGACGGCGTGCTCACCGTAACGCTGCCTAAGATGGCTAAGCCCGAGTGTCCTGCGGCACGTCAGATAGAGGTGAAATAACATCCCGTTTAGCGCCGCTTGCGGCAACTTTAAGATGAATATATCATAGCCCAAGGGCGCGGTTCGTAAGAGCCGCGCCCTTTTTTTGTGCCTTATTTAGCTTGTTTGCCTTAGTCATGGTATTCAATAGTTCACAGTCTAAGCACCCATCTGCATCCGCATCCTGCGTTGCCGCCCACGGCTTATTTCCCTGTTGTTGTGGCGCCAAGGTGACGGACGGCAGTCTTGTGAGCATTAAATATTGCGTGTCTGCCGTGCATGGAAGAGTATTGGTGAGCACCATGCTGTAAACTCGCACAGGCTAAGTTTATCCATATTTTTTTGAATAAGATAGTCATCGGTTCGGCAATAAAAATAAAAAAATATGTTTTTTCATTTT
>UMGO01035891.1_pt1 | contig 50895 bp, 49 predicted proteins | sample 1965301 | NCBI WGS metagenome assembly UMGO01 (sample SAMEA4836074, study PRJEB28245) | human gut metagenome | biome: gut microbiome; material: fecal sample | place: Denmark | collected 2008 | reverse complement strand
GACCTTTTGGTTCGTAGCCAAACACTCTATCCAGCTGAGCTACGGACGCATTTTGCTACTTAACAAAAAGTTAGGTATTAACAAATAAATAAATGGTGGCTCCGACAGGAATCGAACCTGTGACACAAGGATTTTCAGTCCTTTGCTCTACCGACTGAGCTACGAAGCCATAATGGCGGTTTCGGCGGGGATCGAACCCGTGATCTTCTGCGTGACAGGCAGACGTGTTAACCACTGCACCACGAAACCATTGGTTGCGGGAGAGGGATTCGAACCCCCGACCTACGGGTTATGAGCCCGTCGAGCTACCAGCTGCTACCATCCCGCGATATAATTGGCGGAGGAAAAGGGATTCGAACCCCTGCGCCGCTTGCGCGACCTCCCGGTTTTCAAGACCGGTCCCTTCAACCAGACTTGGGTATTCCTCCAGTTGCAACTTTTCTTTAAGCGACAACAATTAGATTATAGCATTACCTTTTCTAAAAAGTCAATATATTTTTGACTATTATTTGAAAGGTATTCATTAAATTCTATTCTGAATATAATGATTTTATATTAAAACTCGAACGATTGGTCCGAGCTTAATAACGATTGGTGCCTAAGGCCGGACTTGAACCGGCACGAATTTTGAAGTTCGCAGGATTTTAAGTCCTGTGCGTCTACCAATTCCGCCACTCAGGCAAATATGGTGTCCCGTTGGAGATTCGAACTCCAGACCCTTTGATTAAAAGTCAAATGCTCTACCGACTGAGCTAACGGAACAAATGGCTGCCTCGGCTAGATTCGGACTAGCGCATGTAAGAGTCAAAGTCTTATGCCTTACCACTTGGCTACGAGGCAACAATATGGTGGAGAGAGATGGTTTCGAACCATCGAACCCAAAGGGAACAGATTTACAGTCTGTCGCGTTTAGCCTCTTCGCTACCTCTCCAAAAAAATGGTGCCGAAACCAGGAATCGAACCCGGAACCTACTGATTACAAATCAGTTGCTCTACCAATTGAGCTATTTCGGCACTCATGGTGGGCGATATAGGACTCGAACCTATGACCCCCTGCTTGTAAGGCAGGTGCTCTAACCAACTGAGCTAATCGCCCGAAAAATCAATTGGACGATATTAAATATATCATCTAGTCCCAGCTTTGTCAATAAAATTTAATCTTTTTTTTCATTTTTTTCCATTATTTCTTTATATTTATCATTAATCCAGCCATTTAATCTGTTCTTTAAAGGTTTAAATCCAGATGGTGTCTCAATGATTTTTAGTCTTTTCTTTTTTACTACTTTATAATTAATATTTTTTATGCTCAGTTTAAGATGATAAGATTCCTCATCGATGCTTAATACTTTCGCTTTAATTGTCTCACCTACTCGGACATAACTATTTATGTTTTTTACAAAATCATCAGAAATTTCTGAAATATGGATTAAGCCACTATAATATTCATCTAAACCAACAAAAATGCCATATTTTTCTATACCAGTTACGCATCCTGTTACTATTTCATTTTCACTATATTTCGTCATAAAATCATCTCTTTTTTTCTTTTTCATTATATCAAAGTTTTTTTAATCCATCAATAATATTGCAGTTCTTTCATATTTTGAGTATAATTTTCTTTAGGTGATTTTATGAAAATAAATAATGAGATTGAAGAAAAAATTATTTCTATCATTGATAAATTACGTCCTTTTTTAGTAAGCGATGGTGGAATGATTGACTTCGTTAAATTTGAAGATGGGATTTGCTATGTCAAATTAAGCGGTGCATGTGCTGGATGTAGTTTAATTAACTATACTTTAAAAGATGGCATTGAATTAGCTATTACAAGCGAAATTCCAGAAGTTATTGAAGTGCGCAATGTTACTGATGAAGATAGTCTGGCATAGGTATTTCATAATAGCTACTAGCTAATTTTATAATTTCATTCATGGTATCTAAATAATAACTTGAAAAAGTTATTATTTTTTTATTGGCAAAACTATTTTCATCTTCTATAAAATCAAAATAATACGTCGGAAACATAATGCGTGATACGATCAATCCTATTTCATTAGAGTTTATTTTCATAATTTCTATTATCTCCTTCAGTAATTTCTTATAATTTTTGCCTTCCAAAATATATTGCTTTATTAACTCGCTAATATCTCTTACGCGAATGTCAAATATTATATAAAATGGATTGTAAAACATAATATATTTTCGAGTTTTGGTATTTAATCGTTCATGTTGTAAATGTAATTGGTAAATTTTACCAATATTTGAAGAATGATATTTTACATACATAATAGCATTTTCACTTATGCCTAAGTAATAATCTAATGTTTTTTCCAACGTCTCATTTTTTGATAGTAATTCACTTCGATTAGATTCTAAAGCATCTGTCTTTTTAATCCATTTATCAATCCATCTTAGTTCTGATGTAAAGTTTAAAGTTAAATTTGCAAATAATAATAGGTCATTTAAATCAATTTCTTTTTCTGTCTTTTCTACTAAGAGTTTTAATAAAACATAACCTTTATTATTTATTAATGTTATATACTGGAAATTTTTATTTACAATAAAATCATATATATCTATTTTATTTAACTTCATGATTTTGTCTATTAACATTGCTTGTTGAAATTTTCCATTTTCTAACATTAAATAATAATGGTCATTATTACTAGTAAATTCTATATATTCTGCTCTATAAATTAAGTTTATTGGCATCATATTATAATAATATTGGATTTTTTCTTTCATGAAGATCACCTAATTATATTTTAATATATATTTCATAGATAAAAAAAATGCAAAAAAAAAGCAACCATTAGGCTGCTCTTCTAATAAACGAATAATTATCTTCATTAGAATAATCATTATCGTAATTATTATCATTCATAGCAAATAAATTACCTTGCTCTGCTTCTATTTTATCCATATCAACAGGTTGTAATTGAATGTTTCCAGCCTGGATACGTGCTTTTGCTTCATCTAATTGTTTTCTAATCTCCATATTTTTTGTACTATATTCATCTGCTACTTTATTGTGTGCTTCAGCACTTTGTAAAGCCACTGCTGTGGCATCTTTATCTGCTGCGGCTTTAGCATTTTGTTGTTTTGTATCATCATCTAAGTCACGAGCTTCCTGTTGTAACTCAGCTGCTTTCACTTCAGTTGCTCTCGTTGCATTAGAAATCGTTGAAATCATCACTCCAACTTGAACTGTTAAATTTTTGTTTTCTTGTTTTGCAACTTCCTCTGCCTGTTTAGCAAGTTCTTCTTTCTTTCTTGCTTCTTCTAAATCTGCGGCAGCCATCTCAGCAGTTCTAATTGCTTCATCATTTGTTGCTTTGGCTTGATCACGAATAGCTTGATTAGCTTGTTTTTGATTATTGACTGATATTAAATTTTCTGTACTAGTATGTAATTTATTTAACATTTCTTTACTTTCATCAGTTGCTTCTACCGGTTTTTCCTCTGGTGGTATATTAGCATTGTCGGCTGGCGTTTCTTCGTGACGCAAATTAGCTTCTTCCGGTGTTGTAGTAACAGCAGTTTCTACTGGTGTTTGCATCATTGCAGTATCAGAAACAACTAAATGGCTCTTAATATTTTGTTTACCGGCACTTCCAAGTCTTACCCCACGATGATAATCTTCATCGGCAGTTGCTCTCGAAAAATTTAGCGGAACGATTTTAGATAATTTTTGACTAGCACTTTGCGTATTTTCAGCGACCGTAGCTTGTTCAACTGGTGTTGATGTGGTTTCTGGTTGTACATTTGATTGAGCTGGAGCGGGTGCATTTTGTTGCATAGCTTGAAATGCATTTCTTAAATCTATTATATTTGCTTTTACTCCACTCATAGATGTTGGGGACAATTTAATTAATCGAGTCCCATCTCCATAAACCTTGTCAGCATGTCTAAAATCTACAACAGTTCCATTTGTACTCAATCTTTCTGCTACATTACTCATATCAAACGGCCTCACTTTCTATCATATCTTTATGCTTTTGATAATTCTCTTAATACTTCTTTAATTCTAGTCCATTCTTCTTCTGTTTCAATATTTGTTAAATGAACATTATCATCGCTACCAGTTACTGTTGAAATATAAATCGTAACATTACCATTTTCATCTACTTCATTTTTTGTATATACAATATATTGTTTTTTTAAATCAACCAACTCGAACGTCAATAATACTTCCACTTCATCGATGGTTCCATCTTGTAAAACAATAGACATCATTTTTTTATCATTCATAAAAAAGATCCTCCTCTTCTATTCTTCTTATATATAATTGTACCATATAATTATCAGATTTCAACCACTTATTTTTCTTTTTTTAGTAAAAAATAGTTGCAGTCGTAAGCACAATAACTCTTTACGTATTCTTTCCAACAAGATACGTCATTGATTTTGGTTTTTTTGTTACTCGTAGAATCATAGAAACCTTTTAATCTCAATTTACCATATGAGTAATCTCCTAGTACGTAGTCGAATGTATCAAAATATTCTGTAAACTTAGGAATTACATCTTCCTCATTAAAGCAGTTACTTTTGTTTTCGATTAATTGGTAAATTTTACCATTTAATGTCACTTTTTTCATCTTATCATGTCCTTTACTCTCTTCTACTCTATATTTATTTTATCACGATACTCGTCAATGTTCAATTCTTTTGATGCAGTAACACTATTTGGTAAATTTTGGTAGTAATCCGGAATTAAACCCTGTACCATTTTTATCGCGATTGGAATTTCTGTCGATACTGTGCTTTGTTTTACTGACATTGGTAAAATAACGGAGACATTTAATTCCAACTTTAAGAACAGTTTAGTTATAATATTGTTAATTCCGTATTCCTCTGTTTCAAAATCGATGCTACTGTTAATATTTCCAATAAAATTAATCCGCAATGGAACTTTGGCACCGAGATTTTCTAAAAATAAATTTCCGGTTACGTTACCCATTCGTAAGTAGTATTGATAGATGTCATCATCTTGATTTTTAATAATACTCGTAAAATAGATGTTATGTTTCTCAAGTTCCTCCATGTTTCCTTTTTCGAGTGCCACTAAATAAGTTCCTAAATTCGCAGTAATTCTTTCCAATACCCTATTTACTTCACTTTGATCAAAGTCAATCATAATAATTTCATCGTTGGCATTTTTTTCTACAATATATAATTTTTCAACATCATAATCTTCTTCGGTTGCCAATGCATTTACCATTTTTGAAATGATATTCTCCACTTCTTGAACTGCCCTTCTTTCAACGCCGGGCCAAACTCTTGTGCTAATCCAATACAGGTAACCCACGGTCATTGCAATAATCATTACCATCGTAACAACAAAAAAAGTGGAGCGTTTCACATATCATCACCACTTTATTATATGTTTGTTTATCTTATTTTTTGTTTGATTTCCAATTACAATTGATTAATTAAAATAAAGATTAAAATACCAATGCCTACTACTAATATAATGACAAGAAGTATTTTTATAAATAGCCAAACAGAACTTTTTTTCTCTACAAAAGAATCGTCTTCTTCGGTAAAATCAGCATCACTTAAATCCATCGAACGTGTATAAAAGGACTGGTCGACATTTTTATCTTTGAATCTCGTATCCGTCGTTTGTTCAGTCTTCTCTTCCGTCGATTCGGTTTTCGACATTTCCTCGATTACTTCTTTACTGATTTCTCCTGTTAACACTGTTTCCGTATTGCTACTAGGCATTAAATCGCTTAATAAAGAGGCATCCTGTTTATCTCCGATTACTGGGGTATGTTCTTCTTTATCAGCAGATGCTTTTTCTTGTTGAGAATCTTCTGTCTCTTGATCTAGTTCGCTTTCTTTTTCTTCTTCCATCTTAATTTTTTGCGTCATAGCGGCATCGTAAATTGTATGAATTAACTCTTCTAAATTCTTGCTCTCTTCTTCATCTAGTCCAGAATCTTCTTTCCGTTTTGGAGGTTTCTTCCGTTCTTCCTCTTCTCTTTTGTCAATGCTCGTCAAAATATTTAGACTTTCATTTCGTAGTTTTCGTTTTTGCTCTAAGTCATCTGTTTGACCACGATTTTTCTTTGCTTCTGCCAAAACACTATTGATATCATAAACCTTATTTGGTTCTTGGTTTAGGATAGATGACAGGGAATCGGCATTATCTGTAACATGGTCCAAGAGCATTTCTACATCTTTGTTGCGTTGATAATCCTCTCTATTTTTCGGTTCCTTTTTGATTCCACTCAAATCAATTGGAATACCATTGTCGACGTTTGTATATTCTGTATACCGTGCATTTTGACTAAAGTCATCATATAAAGAATGATGTCTAGCGATACGAGACTTTGATTCTGGTTCTTTTGGTTTGTTATAGCGATCCATTCTACTTGCCATGGTCTCACATCCTTACTTTCTGTTATTATCATACCATAACTTGACACAAAAAAAAATAGAGTTTCATTTATTTATTGGTATTTTGTACATTTTGATTTATAATATTTATGGAGGGAAATTATGAAAGTAAAAGTAAATCAAGATACTTGTATCGGTTGTGGTGCATGCCAAGCAATTTGCCCAAATGTTTTTGAAATTGGCGACGATGGGCATGCAGTTGCAAAAGTAGATACAGTTCCAGAAAGTGATGTTGCCAATGCACAGGATGCAAAAGAAAGTTGCCCTGTAGGTGCCATTACAGAAGAATAAAACACTAGTCGAAACTAGTGTTTTTCTTTTTGATATTTTTCGGGGTGTGTCAAGAAGTATAGTTCTTTTAACTCTTTCGGTGTCAATCTACGATACTCTCCTGACTCTAATCCTTTCAAGTTTAAAAATGCAATTCGCTCTCTTTTTAGTTTAATTACTTCTAAGCCAACCTTTGCGAACATTTTTTTTACTTCATGGTTTCTACCTTCGTGAATGGTAATTTCTACCATCGATGTGTTGCTATCACGGTTTACTTTACGCAATTTTACTTTTGCAGGGGCAGTCTTTTTGCCATCGATCACAACTCCTTCTGATAGTGGGATGATGTGTTCTGCTTTAGCAATTCCTTTTACCTTGGCAACATAAACCTTTTCAATTTGATTTTTGGGATGCATCATCAAGTTGGCAAATTCGCCATCATTCGTTAAAAGTAAGGCTCCTGTTGTATCATAATCTAGTCTGCCAACTGGGTAAATTCTAGCATCCGTATCAATTAAGTCGACTACCGTCTTACGATGTTTATCATCGCTTGTCGTCGTCACAACAGAACGTGGCTTATTCAATAAAAAGTACACCTTTTCTTCTTTATTTAAAACTTTTCCATCGACCATAATGGTTTCTTTTCCCGTTACCTTAGTTCCTAATTGCGTTACTATGACACCGTTTACTTTTACTTTTCCTGCCCGTATCAGTTCTTCTGCTTTTCGTCTAGAAGCAACTCCTGCCTCTGCTATTACTTTTTGTAACCGTTCCATTTGTATCACCTAGCGATATTATACTCGGATTTTAGTAATTTAGCAATTAAAATAAATCTTTTAAAAAATCCAAAAATGTTCTTTTCTTTTTGATTTCTACAAATACCGGTTCTTCGTGAATTTTTTCGCCCTTTAAATAGACTTCGACCTTGCCTACTTCGTCACCATCTTTTAATTTTGTCTTTTTCGTTAAACTTAACAAGGTAGTTACCTCTTCTTGTTCTTCTTTCGTTAGAGGATATTGAAATGAGTTTTTGATATAAATTTTATCTTGATAATAATTATCGGATACTTCGAAGTGGTCTTTATCTAAAATTGTGATTCGTTCATAATTAGAAAACGCATAATCGTACAGTTCTTCTTGATTCAAGTACATATTGCCATCATTTAATGTTACTGCTGTAAGATCTAATCCGTTGTAAGATGCAGTAGTTACTAGTGTATGGCCTGCTCGTGGTGTATAACCGGTCTTTCCGCCTGTGGCATAATCATACGTTTTTAGTAATTCGTTACGATTGTTCCAAATGTATAGTTTTTCACCTTCGACACGATACTTTTCCGTACCTACAATTTCGCGATATGTTTCGTTTTGGTAGGCATATTTTGAAAGCAGAGCCATGTCATACGCGGTCGAGTAGTTTTCCTCATAATCATCTAATCCAGTTGGATTTCTAAAAATGGTGTCCTGCATTCCAATTTCTTTTGCTTTTTGATTCATCATTTCAACAAATGTCTCTTGATCTTTGCCAATATAAGTAGCAATTACTGTAGCAGCGTCGTTTCCACTTCGTAACATCATTCCATATAAGAGATCTTTTAGTGTCATCTTTTCACCTAACTCCAAGTAAATGTTGGAGCCGTACATTTTTAGAACCTCTTCGCCAACTTGAACCGTATCGTCTAAATTACCATTTTCAATTGCTAAGATACAGGTCATAATCTTTGTGGTCGATGCGATTAGACGTTGTGAATGGCTATTTTTTTCATACAGGATGCGACCGGATGAGATGTCCATGACAATGCTGGAAGATGCTGTATCGTTTAAAGCGTAAACTGGATGTATCGAAGATATCAAACCTAAAATCAGAACCATAAAAAAAACAAGGATATACTTTTTCATTCAATCACCTAACAAAGTATATGCTTGTTTTTTGCGTTTTTTAATACAATCCGTGTATTTTTTGTCGAGTTGTTTCCGTAATCGGGTCTAATTTCCAAGTATTTCCTTCTTTTGTACAAGAAAATGTAATCGTGTATTTTACTTTTTCACTTGTTTTATTCATCTGGTCGATTTTGTAAGCAGTTGCTTTTTCTTCATTCAGAGTACCATCTTCGTTTAGAAATTCATCTTGATGTTCTAGTACATAACTATCGCCATCGTCATTTACCTTTTTATAGTTGTAAACTTCGATTTCGACTTCGACGGTTGCATTGCTGCCGTTGAATATTTCATCTTTCACCTTATAACTTAAGTTCTGATACTGTCTCTTTAGAGCTTTCTCATATTCTTTTTTAGATTCGTCATTTAAATATGGATTATCATCTAAAACCGATTCCAAATCATTGATGACTTCACTATCCATTGTTTGATATTTTCCTAAAAATTCTTCTACTCGTTTGGTTGGTGTGTTCATTACGTCATCGCAACCAGTAAATAATAAAATTCCCAATACTATAATAATTATCTTTTTCATAATATCCTCCGTTTATAGTATGGAAATTCAGCACTTAAAATATACCAAATTATGGAAAATCATAAAAAAACCGGCTTCTGCCAGTTTTCTTCTAGTATTCACAGTTTCCTGGAGTTCTTGGATACGGAATGACATCGCGGATGTTATCGACTCCTGTTAAGTACATTAATAATCTTTCAAAACCGATTCCAAATCCACTGTGGACGCATGTTCCGTACTTTCTTAGATTCAAGTACCATTCGTAATCTTTTGGTTCCATTTTCAATTCTTTCATACGGGTGCATAGTTTATCGTAGTTTTCTTCTCTTTGAGATCCACCCATCAATTCTCCTACCCCCGGTACTTCTAGATCGACTGCGGCAACGGTTTTGCCATCAGCATTTTGTTTCATATAAAATGACTTGATGTCTTTTGGCCAATCTGTAATGAATACTGGACCATTAAAATATTCTGTAATATACTTCTCATGCTCCTTGGCAATATCTTCGCCATATTCTGGTTTAAATTCCCATTGGGTGCCATTCTTCTCAGCCTCTTTTAACAGTGTGATTACATCTTCATGGGTAATTCTTGTAAATTTACTGTTTACCAATTTCGTTAATTTATCGATTAGACCTTTTTCTACAAATTTATCTAAAAATTCCATCTCTGATTTGGCGTGTTCTAGGACGTAAGAGATGATGTATTTTAAACATTCTTCTTCGATGTCCATGATGCCTTTCAAATCACAAAATGCGACTTCTGGTTCAATCATCCAAAATTCGTTGGCATGAAATTTAGTATTGGAGTTTTCGGCCCGGAACGTAGGCCCAAATGTGTATGTCTTTTTAAATGCTGTAGCAAACGTTTCGGCTTCTAATTGTCCAGAAACAGTAAGACCTACACTGCGACCGAATAATTCTTTTTCTGGATCGTTCTTTTTGTTTTTTGCAATCGTATCCAAATTTTGCGTTGTAACATGGAACATTTCACCGGCACCTTCACAATCAGATGCTGTAAATAATGGGGCGTGAAAATACACGTAACCATGATCTTGGAAATAAGTATGGATGGCCATAGCTGTTACACTACGCACTCTAAAAATTGCTTGGAATAAATTCGTTCTGGGACGTAAGTAGGCTTGCTCTCTTAAAAATTCAGATGAGTGTCTTTTCGGCTGCATTGGGTAATCTTCTGGGCAATCTCCTTCTAATTGGATTTGACGGACCTTAACTTCAAATTTTTGACCGGCACCTTGAGAAGCAATCAACGTTCCTGTTACTGTGATGGCACTGCCGTTACGATATTTTTGAATTTCTTCAAAATCTTTTAATTCGTGGTCGTACACCAATTGTAAATGTTCAAAACAAGTACCATCTGAGAAATCGATAAACCCGAACTCTTTTTGTTTTCTATGATTTCGAATCCATCCAGAGACAGTTACTTCTTGATCCATGTACTTGTCTGTATCTTGATAAATTTCTTTTACATCTAATTGCATAAACATTCCTCCTAATCATCTTTTTTGGAAACAAAAAAACAGAAACTCTATCCACTAGGGACGAATTTCTGTTTAATCCGCGGTACCACCCTGATTGTTGCAAACGATACTCTTTTGCAACCTCTCATTTTTGGATAACGGTATTTCCCGGCTTGGTCTACTGATTTCTTCAAGCAACTCCAAAGTGTTCTCCGATTTCTGAATGATCCGTTTCCACCAGCCACGAACTCTCTATCCATTCTATGAAATCATCGTCTTTTTCAACGTTTTTATTAGGTTTAATTATAACGATTTACTTGCGCTTTGTCAATAATGCGTGTAAAATTAATTACGAGGTGAAGGAAACATGAAAAAAATCATTTTGACAGGAATTAGACCGACTGGAAAGTTACACATCGGACATTATTTTGGGGCAACTAGAAATTGGGCACTGTTACAAAATGATTATGAATCTTACTTTGAAATTGCAGATGTGCAAGCTTTAACCGATAATTTTCATGATCCGGAAAAAGTTCGTATCAATACGAGAGAAGTTACGATGGATTTGCTTTCGATGGGAATTGATCCAAAGAAAGCGACAATCTTTGTACAATCTAGAATTCCTGAAATTGCGGAGTTAACTGTTTTTTATTCTAATTTAGTTACCGTTTCTAGATTATTCCGCAATCCGACCGTAAAGACGGAAGTTGCGCAAAAAAAGGCACTTTTTGGGGAAAGTGGTGAGTCTGTTACTTATGGCTTTTTGGGATACCCAGTTAGTCAAGCAGCAGATATTACGGCATTCATGGGAGAACTCGTTCCTGTTGGAGAAGATCAACTTCCGCTTTTGGAACAATGTCGTGAGATTGTTCGGAAGTTTAATTCTATCTATGGAGATACATTAAAAGAGCCAGAAGCATATTTAAGTGAAAATAAGAGAATTAAGGGACTCGATGGAAACGAAAAAATGGGAAAAAGTTTGGGTAATGCCATCTACTTTGCAGATACTCCTGAGGAAGTAAATCGAAAAGTGATGGGTGCGATTACAGATCCGAACAAGATTCGCAAAGATGATCCTGCCAATCCAGATGTCTGTATGGTTTACTATTATCATAAACTGTTTAATGAAGAACATTTATCTACCGTTTGTAAAGAATGTAAACAAGGTAAACGAGGATGCGTCGCATGTAAACGAGAACTTGCTGCGGCCATCAATCAATACTTACAACCGTTCCGGGAAAAGCGTTCTTATTATGAATCTCATCCAGAAGAAGTGGATAAGATTTTAGAGGAAGGCACGAAACGCGCAAGAGAAAAAGCAAAACAGACGATGAAGCAAGTTAAGAAAGCAATGCAAATCGATTATGGAGATGAATAAAGACCGCCTTTGGCAGTCTTTATTTTTTTACTAATTGCAATAGGTCATATAACTTTTTATGTTTGGAATCAATTTGTTCTAAGGAAGAAGTCAATGATTCGTACATCGTTTTGATATCGGTTTCGTTTTGGTTAAAGTAATCTTTGTATAAATACATAAGTTTATTTTTGTCTTCTTTTTGATAGGCTTTTAAAAATTCGGATTTTAAATAGGCTTTGATCGTCATTTCTTTTCTTGTACAAAATCGTTTTTGATAAGTTTTATTTAATATTCGATATTCTAACTTGGTAAAAGGTAAATCGTCTCCTAGTTGGACAATGTCATCTTCATCGTCTGCTAAAAGTTCACTTCTCATTTCTAATACGGATTTACTGTTAAAGGCAACAGCAAAAACTTTCATTCCATCAGTCAGCAAAAAGGTCGTTAAATTTTTCTTGCCGGATGCTTTTGCTTTGCCTTGTAATTTGGCCCAGATAGCATCCTGTAACTGGATTTTATTTTCATAAATTTCTTTCAACTGGTAATTTGGTATTTTCAGTAAGGGTATTTTTTTGACGTGTGTTAATTCTTTTTTATTTTCCCATTCAAAAAAGTTTAAATACGTATGCACATCCGTAAAATTCAGTAATATATCGTATACATACAACATAGTTATCCCCTCTTTCTCCATATTATCCATGAAATCATGCCGAGTCCAATTAGCAACAGATAAAATGGTACGGATTTTATCATGTAGCACAGGTAGTCCAGCAATGAAAATCCTACTGTCAAGAGATTCAAATAGATGATAAAATAGGAAAGTCCATATACACATAGACATACGCCTAAAATATATAATAAAACGCTTATAAGTGTCATTTATATTTTGGCACCACCATATCTTTTTATACACATTTTGTTTATTACAGTATATGAAAAAAATTAGAAGATTTTCTACTCTTCTAATTTCTTTTCGTTTTCCATATTATCCGTTTCGAATTCTTCTACTTTTACACTGTTGATAGCATCAAATTTTTTCGTGATTTTATCGGTAGTAATGTTGACACTTTCGATATCTTTGTTGACTGCTTGAATACTTTTCGATAAATGATCCCATCTCGCTTTGTAACGGGCAAATTCTAGACCAAGTTTGTTTAATTCTTGATGAATAATCGATGTGTAACGATCTCGTTCCATATTCTTTAAAATCATCTGAATGACCGTCAAAGTAGAAATTAATGTGGTCGGACTTGCAATCCAGACACGTTTTTTATATGCGTAGTCGATGATATCGGCATGGTATGCATTTAACTCGGCAAAAATTGCCTCAGCTGGCAAAAACATGATTGCTTGATCTGATGTAACGCCTGGAATTATGTATTTATTTGCGATGGCATCGATATGTTTCTTGACATCAACTTTAAATTGTTTTTCGTACATCTCACGTTCAATCGGTTGAATTTTTTTGTCGACCATATGACGGTAGTTCTCCAATGGAAACTTAGAATCGATGACAATCGTACCTAGTGGTTCCGGTGCAAATAAGACAGAATCCGCAATCGTTCCATTTGGCAACGTATACTGCAAGGTGAAAATCTTATCGTTATGTTCTCCAAAGACGTTCGTCAAGATATGATTTAAATTAACTTCGCCAAAAATACCACGGCTCTTTTTATCTGTTAAAATGCTCTGTAGAGAAACGATGTCGCCACTTAAACTGTCAATTTTTTTCTGGGCTTCGTCGATTTTACTCAATCGTTCTAAGACAGAAGTAAACGTTTTATTCGTTTTCTCAAAATTGGCATCTAAGCGCATATTGACTTTGTCATTCATCATGTTTAGTCGCTCTTCTAGTCTATCATTAATGGTACTAAAATTTTGATTTAAGTTTCGGCCCAAATCATCTTTGAACTTTTGAATTTCTTGATTGATATTTAGTTCAAAGCGACCGAGTCTTTCCGTCATATCGGTTTCATTTTGTTTTCTCGTCATTAAAAAAACTAAGATTGCAATCAACAGACAGATTGCAATGACCAGTAATATTAGTATTGCATATTCCATATCTACACCTCATTCTAACTCATTATATCATAGATTCGTGTTCTAGATATGCATAATATCCGTCCTTTACACTATAAGTATGATAACCCAAGCGGGACAAAGTAGTTGCAACGCGGTTCGATATAGCACCGTATTCACAATACAGATAGTAAGTGTCATTATAATTTAGATGATCTGCTGGTTCATCCAAAAGGTCATCTACTAATACGTGTTTTGCTCCTGGAATGTGTCCTAATGAATACTTGTACTTGGAACGAATGTCGATGATGATAGCATTGGATAATTGTAAAACTTGTTCAATGGTAACTTCGTAGTTCATAAATATCCTCCTACTACATTTTATGAACCAAGAAAAAAAGAGGTTTCCCTCTTATTCGTCATCTGTATCAAAGAAGTCATCGAAGAATGTATCATCACTTGCTTCTAATTCAACAGGTGCAATTTCATTTTCATTAATATGTTTAATCACTGTATCCTGTTTTCTTTGGATTGGTGCAGTTCCTAAGATGTCTTCAGCCGTCAATGGCTTGTGTTCTACAACTGTGGTTGGCTTTGATACTGGAGTAGTTGGTGCAGCCATCAAGTCTGGTTTTGCAACTTCCTTCGTAGGTCCTTCCGTAAACTTCTGATTGACAGCATTTGCAATCTTAGATGTCTGCGTAAACGGTGCTAATGTTTCTGCTTGAGAAACCGTTGCTGTGCCAGAAATTGGTGTTTGCGGTTTTGCTAGTAAATCTGGTTTCTGATTTAAAACCGGTTCCATATCGGATTTTGAATCCAAAATAGATGGTGTTTGTTGTCCTTTTGAAACTTGTGTTGGCGGAGCAACAGGCGGTTTCTTTTCTGCTTCACTACTCTGTTTTTCTAGTTCTGCAATCTTGGCATCGATTTTACGAACCAATTCATCGACATTAAATTCATCTTCCACTTTCGTTGCCTCTGGTTTCTTTGGAGTTACAGTTGCACTTGCAGCTTGGGTACTAGATACTGAGGAAGTCGGTTGTGATTTTGGAGATGATACCGTCGGATTTGGAACATTCGGATTTACAGTAGAAGCAAACGGATTTGGTTTTGGAGTGCCTGCTCCTTGCGTATTTGGTAGTCCCATATTTCCAAATGGTCCTGGTAGGCCACCCGCAAAACCTCCTGGAAGAGAGCCTCCGGCATTGCCGCCAGATGATTCATTTAACATCTGCATTACTTTTTCTTTCTTTTGCTTCTTTACAAACTCGCGGATGTCAAATGTATGAACTGGTTGCTTTTCCCGTTCTGGGTAATCTGCCTTCGGATACGTTTTTCCCCAATTCATTTTAAAGTTTGGTGTAAATTTCGTACGGAACGGCTGCATACGAAGTCGAATAATGATAACTTCGAACTGTTTCATACGTTGTAAGTCACTAACTGTAACCAGTGGTGTAGAAGCCGTTTTATCGTCTTTTTTCGATTTCTTTTCACCACACATTTTGGAAATTTCTTCCAATGCTTTTAACTCTGATGTAATCAAGTAAATAATATTACCACAGTTACCTTTCAACGTTTCGGCATTTTCTTTTCCATATACTTCATCCAACTGGGCAAAGTTCTGGATGATCATCGTAAACCGAATCAATCTAGAACGAGCGGCTGTAATCATTGTCGTAATATCTTTTAATGGTGGCATGTTGGCAAACTCATCTAGTAAGAAATTGGTTCTAACAGGTAGTTTTCCACCATTTTCTTGAGCAACGGCAATTAGCGTTTCATAACATTGTTTTAGCAAAATCGTTACCAAAGAGTGATATGTCTTCTTTTCATCTTGAATAACGATAAACAAAGCCGTTTTCTGTTTACCGATACTTGCCAAATCGACGTCACTGTGAGATAGCATTTCACTTAAATTTTCACGAGATGCGAACAATTTGATCTTCTGCTTAAATACTGCCAAGATAGATCCTTTTGTTTCATTCGGTGCCATGATGGTACTGGATGCATTAATTGCAGCAGCACTGCTAGGATCTTTGGCACTAAAGTATTCTTTAACATAAGTAGATCCACCAAATTTTTCTTCTCCGACGGTCGTCATCAAACTGATGGAGTTGATGTTAATCTCATCTGGCTTGGCATCTTCAAACATACCTAAGGCAATACCTGAGAAGTAGTCTGCAGATGTTTTCTCCCAGAATGGGTCGGCATTCGAACTTTTTTCGTCGTACAAGATGTTGGCAGCAAGGTCATCCAACAACTCGATGGCTTTATCTTGATTGCCGTTTTTATACATTTCATAAGGAAGTGCTAACGGGTTCCAAGAACTACCACGTTGCGGATCACGGAAATTCAAAATCAAAATTTGATATCCTTTTTCCCGTAACATATTGGATTCTGTTTCGTAAATTTCACCTTTTGGGTCCGTGATAATCATAGACTCACCATGTTTGGCTAGTAATTGCACCATTGGGAAAATGACGGTCTGTGTTTTACCAGAACCAGTAGCACCGATTACCAATGTATGGTACTCGCCGTTATCTACGTAAACTTCATTTTCTTTTAAAACCAAAGGAACGCCAGCAGCATTCGTACGTTCTGCATGTGGGTCCACTCGTTCGATTCCTTTATCACTCGTAATTTCTTTTTGCTTAGCCCATCTACTGTAACCTTCTGTTTTCTTACCGAAACCGAAACCAATTCCAGATTCCATTTCAAAGAAATAGGAACTGACGCTAGCGAATATTCCACCCAATGCCAGTAAGTAAAACATGATGGTGGCCGCAATATGGTCAGAATCAAAGGCATCGATTGGATTTAAGCCATAAAACGTTCCTTCGGCAGCAAGATTTGGCAAATTCAAAACTGCTAAACATACAATATACAATAAGAAAATGGCAAAGATGATAAATATTACAACATCTTGTGCTTCTGCTTTAAACTTTAATTTCATGAGTTTTCAACCTCCTGACACGATTTCACAGTTCTTAATGAATTAAATCCATCAAAAGACATTAAGATTGGACAATCATTTAGTCCGCCCATTGGGCGATATCCATTAAATACTATACTATATTTTTCAGAATTTGAGAATTGTAAAACTGCTAAAAATTCATATTGATAAGCATCTAGATATTGCTCTGAACGAAGAACTGATTCCTTTACTACTTCTTGAATGGTACCATTGTCATCTTCGTATAAAACAAGTTGGAATACATATTCGCTATCTGAATACTCATCATTAAATAGCGAACCAATACTATAGACCATTTCATTCATTCCATCTTTATCAAAATCGTAAGTTAATTTATAATTTGTCATTAGCTCGTTAAAGATATAAGGAGTTTTTGCCTCTTCTGGAATATATTGTTCTAGTCTTGTAAACTCATCACTTGTAACAGGTCTCGAATCCACATTTTCAACCACTTTAAATTCTGTATTATTGATAGAAGAATATGCAATCAAAGTTGGATAGATATCTACTAGCACTTTCCCATCGTTACGATATTGAAACATGCCATTATCTAAAGGAATTAATGCATAATGTCCAATGTAGTTAGTGTTTTGGTAAATATCAAAAACTCTTTTACCGAAAACTTCGGCACTATCTTTTTGATCTACTGTTGTGACCTCTTCGCCACGAATTCGCCACAATTCATTATAACCTACCATTAAATAATCTGTACGTGCTTCGTTCCAGTTGTCGCTATTGTTGCGGAAAAACAGTAATGCCATAATAATTAAATATAAAACAATTGCGGCAATGACAAGTATAATAAAGTTCTTATTGAATTTCATAATAAGTCCTCCTTTTATCCTGATACAGAGAATACTAAGAATCGCAAGTTACTCAACCCATCATAACTGCTACTGATTTGTGATAATGGAAGAGATGTCGTATGAGTAACTCCTGGATCGTATACATAAATATCATTTCCAGAAACATAATCAACTGCTACCCAGTGTTGATTTACTTTTGCTCGCAATACAACATATTTACCAGCACTTACGGATTGACTAATATACTCGATAGTAGCTGGACAAGTGCCATCTCGTGTATCACATTCCATTGTCATTCCGGCTGGTAAAGCAGCACGCAATGGTCCCCATTGTAATGCTCCGCCGGATGAGAATCCACCGGTGGCATTTAATTGTGTTACTAATACACCTGGATCAAATTCTCCTGGCCATAAACCAGACCGAGCAATTTGAATGGCGATGGATGTAACTAGACATCCGTGCGAAGAAATTGTGGCCGAAGAACCTCCTAGTGAAATAGAAGACCAAGGTTGTCCAAATTGTGTCCATGTTTGCCACGGACCAGAATCACCTGGAATATACGATGTAATATATCCACCTGGTCCAGAACCTGCCACGTACATTTCGTATTCTTCTTCAGAACCAATAATAGAATACAATAAATCGTAAATACCATCGGCAATTTCCACAATGGTTTCTTCTTTTTCTTCTTCTGTTGCATTTTCAGAGGTTTCAATATAATCGTGGTAATAATCTTCAATAAATGATTCTTCTTTTCCGATATTCAAAAAACTCTTTGGTCGCGTCATCAATTTATAATAATAAACTTGATATTTTTTCCATTCAACTGAATAATATCCTTCTACTTCTTCTTGTTGACATTCTGAGCCATTCGAAACATCGAAAGAAGATGGACAAGTAAAATCACAAGAAGTTCCAGAGCTACCATTATGACCAATGCTGATAAATTCACCAAACTTAGTTCCACCTTGTAAAGAACTTTCTTTCTGACTAATTTGAGATTGTAAACTATTACAACTAGAAGGCCTTTCATCTTCATCTGCTGATTCACAACCAATATTTACAAAACGACCATACAAACTGCTAATACTTCTGTATAAACTATTGTTTACGCATAAATTCTCAATTTCATCTCTTTCTTTTTGAGACATATTATCATACATACATACTGGATATGACAAAGCATTTCCATTCGCATCTACATTGGCTTGATATGTCGTGTAAATATCTCTCGTGGTATATCCTTCAAATAAACCTTGTGTATTATCTCCCCATTCCCAAGGCTTTTCTGCTAATTCCCTAGCTGCTGCAGATTGACATTCTTCTGATAAAATTCCATTATTCGCTTGATTTTCGTTTGCACATTCCGGTAAAAATTTGCTTCCATCCGGGTCATATCGAATACTACCAGGAGTTGTTGTGATTAACCCCTCTGTACATTCGGTTGGGAGTGGTCCTCCTGGATAATAAGGACTATTTGGATCACAATAATTATTACAATGTGTTTCAGGTCTGTTGTACACAACCATGTATTTAGCAAGCGTATATACATAGCCACGTGCATTTCTGTAAAAATCGCCCATTTCTTCGTCGGAATTAACGGCACAATCATCAGTGTCACTAGATGGATCACAAGAAGGACTGATATAATCATCTTGAAGATCTCCACCAGCTTTATTATAAAATAACGTTGCTGTGATTAAAGAGGTGTTAATCTTAATATTATCGAATGCTTCTGAGTTATACTTTTCATATACATCTGCTAATTTTTGATAATATTTTCGTTCTTGTTCGTCGCGGTATTCCTCATCTGTCAACCAGCCATTTCCATCAAAGAAATTGCCAAGTGTCTCACTCAATGTACCACTGCCATCAGAAATACTTACAGTCCATTCGAATACCATTCCGGTAATTGAAATAATAACAAATAAGATAGCAAGAACAATCGCAAAACAACCAAGAAAAGGTAAACAACTAGTTGTACATCCTAATTTTACAAAACTAGGTATCTTTTTTATATAATCTAATATCATTTTTAAGGAATTGCCCTCATTTTTATTATTCACTGTTTACCTCCTCTCTTACAAAGAAAGGATTATAGAAAAACTATAATCCTCCACCTGAGCCAAAAGAATCTAATTCTTCTTTAGTTACAATAACATTTATTCTCATACGTCTATTTCCACAAGCAAATAATGCTTCCCCTTGTGAATAACGTTTAATACTTTCTTTTTCATTATCATTTAAGTCAATCAATTGACCTAAATCTTCTGTAGCTTGTTTCTTTAATCCCATGATTAGGTAATAAGAAGCATTATCGAAGATGGCTTTTCCTTGTGTAATAACTGCTGGATTAGCAAAGTCACTTGGTTGTTGCGTAATGATAATAGAACCTGTATTGTATTTTCTGGCACGACGTTGAACTTGTGCTAAGAAATCCGCACCAAGAACGTTATTTCCAGATAGCAATACGTGGGCTTCATCAACCATTAAAATTGTATTTTTACTTCTATCTAGACATAATCCCCATGCAAACTTCAATACATTGAAGAATAATGCATTTCTGATATTTTCATCGGCATTCATCAATTCACGGATGTTGAATACCATAAAGTCACTATCGGTAGCAACAGTTGTATGTCCATCAAAGTAATACTTCAATTCTTTTGTTAATGGACGAATCTTAAGTTCCAAACGTTCCATGATATCACGTTCGTGTGTCTTATCCGTCATCGATAATAACTTACCTTTGATTGTTGCATAAACATCCGAGAACGTCGGATAATCCTGTGGTCTATAATTTGAAAAATCACTTGTAAAGTTAATTCCAAATCTGGCATAAGTATCTTGTACAATTTCACTAAATAGTGTCAATACATCTTCCTCTACTGTTGGATCATAATACTTTAAGAATGCTTTTAAAAATTGTAATGTACGAGTAAGAATTGTATATCCCATACCTTGTGATACTTCTTCTTCATCGGCATCTAATACGATTTGCAAAGGGTTAATCATTCCGAAATCTCCACCCTTACCGATATCGATAACATCTCCGCCAAAAGCATTTGCCATATCAGCAATTTCGTTTTCAGGGTCGATTGCAACAATCTGACAACCATTTCTAATATGTCCACGTAAAATTAGTTTTGCAGCAGTTGATTTACCAGAACCAGATGTACCTAAAATAATTAAATTTGCATTATTTCTATTTGGTTCTTTCTTAATCTGATATAAGAACTGGTTAAATAGAATAACACCACCAGAAAAATCGACACCAAGTAATGTAGATAATCCTGGATCTTTGATTGTATCAAAGATAAATGGATACATTGCTGCTATTGTTACAGAAGGAATTGGCGTACCGATACGGTCTTCAATATCCTGTTTTGGAAATATTGGAAGAATTGATTTTAGCACTTTTTCTTGTTCAAATCGTAACGGGATTCCACGTAATTCCATCGCATCAAGGTAGTTCTTAACGTTAACTTTCTTTAACTCTAACTCTTCTCTCGTATCTGCTGTAATCATGATGTGCATTTGGAAGTCGAAAATTTTTGATTGACTTCCAGCTAACATGGATACGAAAGATTCCAAAGATTCATAATCTTGACGGATTCGCTCTCTCGTTGTATTATCTTTTTCGTCTTGATAACGAACTTTTAAATCTGCAATCTGTTTATTTAACATTTTAGACATAGAAGAAAAAGGAACTGGAATGTGTTTTACAACGATTTTAATTCCAGACATACTGGTAAGCTGCGATAAATAACCAGGTGAGATGTATTTTGGATAAGAAACAATTGTTAAAATTGTCGCATACTTATCACTGATAAAGAAATCACTCGGATTAAAATGTAATCCTTTCGGAGCAATTTGGGATCTGATATCTATCATATTGGCATCACCGTTCCAAACTCTGTTGTTCTTCCACCATTTAGGAAGTTATCTAAAATAATTCTGGCATCTTCATTGCTGATTTGTGCAGCAACTAGTCCACAACTTGAAAGTCCATTGATCAATAAACGAACTTTCTTTTGTAAAATTTCCATGTTTTTTTCTTTAAAAAGAATAAAATATTCTGTATCTACTACATTATTATTCATAAAGCTATTCCCTTTTTGAATATCTTCGTTAATCAACTTTCTTCTAGCAGGATCTGATGTATTATTGTAAAGAAGTTGCAATTGCGATAAGTAAACAGAAATATCAACCGGTCTATCTGCTACTACCAACCAGAATTCAAACTCCAATGTATTGTAGAAGTTCTTTAATGCAATTAAAATATTTGTTTGTGAATCTTCATCTAAGATAAAGATATTTCTCGGTGTGATTTTTACACCTGTAACACGCATTTGACCAGGTAATAAAATCATACCATTGTTAATCCCCTGAATTGGCAACCAGTCTTCTGTATAATTACTTTTTCGCATCTGTGCCATCTTTAAAACACCATCCTTTCCAAATTAATCTTTGATTTGTTGAAATAAATTCGTATGCTTCCTGAATAACCGTTATTACATTGTGATAGTAAGGAACTGGTGCAACTAACAAAGTTGAAATCATAGCAGGGCAAATACACATGACTGCTGTCATGGTATCTGCTAACTGCTGTTGAAATGCCAATAGCATTATAAATGTTATTCCAATTCCAATGCCAAATATAATTAAATCGCCTTCACGAAATAGACCAAATATTAAAGTTCCTTTTTTCGTGTTGGCCGGTATTAAATATCTGCCCATTTATATCACTCCTTTTTATACTGCTCCGCCACTGAAATCATCATGATTATTGCGTTGCGAATCAAATAAATCTTCATAGAAATTATCATCATTATCTGGTTCTGATTGTTGGTTGAATCCATCTGCATATTGCCCTGTTTGATTCATAAGCTCTGATCGACCTTCTAAGCTTCCGTCATGAGTAGGTCCAGGTGCTGGTGTTGGAGCTGGTTCAGGTGCCGGTGCAGGCTGACTATGAACATGATTGTATGCTTCATCCGCATTCATGTCATTAATGGTATCCGCTTCATTGTTTAAATATTGTTGATACTGATATGCAGTTTGCGCACTAGATGCCATTGATTCAGCACCTGACATTTTTGCACCCATCGTATCTCTTTGCTGATCAATACCTGCAAAAAAACGATTTCCAGCTGATGAAGGTTTAAAAGGAATACGTTCTGTCGCATTAGCTACCACCGCAGCGGCTCCAGATGCCATAGCCTTTCTTGCATATTGGCTACGCGTATAAATTTTTCCTTGTGCAGCAGCTTTTCTAGGGTCTTTTGCATATTCCTTCATCTTAGAAACAGTATCGTTTGCTTTTTGAGCAGCAGCAGACATTTGTGCAGCAAGACGTTGCTTTTCTACGTTAGTAGGATCTGCCTTTGCCTGGATTTCTGCTTCTGTAGCTTGTTCTTGAAGTGCTTCTGCTCTTGCCTCTGCCGCAGCAATTGCATCCTCTCCTACACCTGCTTTATTAGCAAAGCGAGCTCTATTCTTTTCGGCTCTACGTTCCGCAAATGATGGTTGCCCAGACATTTTCCTTCCAAGCTCTCGACCTTTTCCAAACTGACCTGCACCTTTTCCTTGTGCACCCGCTGTTGCTCCACTAGCCATAGCCATCGCTGCTCCTGCTAGACCGCCACCAGTTAATAACGCACCAGCGCCTCCTAGCAAAGCACCTAATCCTGCACTTCCGCCAGCATCTTTGATTCCAAAAATATTTTTTATGAAAGCTGAAGCTTGCATTGCAAATAATAACATACCAATAATGATAAATACTGTTGCATACATCTGTTCACCAGCATCTAAACCAGCATTATCAAAGAATCCACCTCCAGCTGAAGTTAATTCATTGATGATGAAGATAATTATATAAATAACAGCTACTTTAATAAATAACTCTAAAAAAGTAGATATCAAAGATTTTAACCAATTATTAAATGCTCCATCTTTGGCACTTTTTGGATCTACATAAGATATAATTGGAATCGGGGCAATAATTCGTAAAATCCCTAATTTAATTGCACGAATTGCAATATCAACTGTAAAGAAAAGCATTATAACTAGCATCAAAAGACCTACAGCTAATCCGAACAACCAGTTATAGTCATATGCAAAAATACTGCTCTCTCCTCCATCGACAACATCTGAGCATCTTGCATAAGTTGCATCCGCGATATCGCTAATCGTTGCAGTTGTCAGTGAAGGGGCATTGCATCCTTCTCTGGGTTGAACAAATGCAGAAAAGGCGGTTGCAGCCATTGTTTCTCCCATCGAACGTCCAACATCCGAGTTGCTAGTGTCAACATTACTTCCTAAAATAATTCGAGGAATTGTCCTTGCTATGATTGCTTGATAAGTATGATCTGGGGAAGCGCCTTCTGGGCCGAACACAAATTCGGTAAATATAATTGGAACTCCAATTAACATAATAAACGCTGTGGCAGTCCGACTTACCATTTTTCCCATACCAGCTTGTTTATCATTTACTTGATCAGGACTGACTAAATATTGAATCAAAGAAAATGCAAGTTTAAAAATCATAAATACCGCTAGCACAACATATAGTCTAGCTGTAATTTGTTCCACGACATCAGATTTAAATATTTGAATATAAGACAAGTTAAAAAAACCTTGTGTTACTAGGGATACCATTCCATAAATTAATGAACTAATCCAACCTAAAAATTGTAATACTAGACTGGAAAAATAATTATAGGCACCGTCATTCATATTTTTACCTCCTCACCAAGTCAAAGCCGAACAAGTTTCACACTACTATTATATCATACCTTTTACAAAATCTAACAAAAAAGAAAACTTTTATGTTTTCTTTTATACATCGCAAAAAATTACACCTCTTACAGCATCCATTCCTGGGAAGCTAAATATTAAATTAACAAGCATTGGCAAGAAGAATATTGCCACCGCCACAATACAACGCGTTGTAAATCTCTTAACAGCCTTTTGCATTGCTTCTTGATCGCTTGATAAAACTGCATTTGCAAAATCTACACTTCCAAGTACAATTAATATGATAGGTACGGCAATGCAAATGATACTAAATATTCTTTGAATCAACGCTTGTGCTTCTGAATCAAAGATGGCATCACAATTTGCATTCATGTCCCCTCTTAAATCTTCTAAGTCTTCTCTTTCACTGTTTGAATTGTTTTCACCAGTTGCATCCGTTCCGGCGCTACCACCGGCTTCATATCCATCGTCTACTACTTCTTGGGAAACATAATAGGAGCATGTATAATTTCCAGAATTATATCCCTGTTCTGTACAACAAATGGTTGTATTGGCATTTTGAGACGTATTGTCGGTGAAACCAGACTGTGTATAATCATACGTATACCCATCTAAACTATAATCGCATGTAATTGCATTATCTGGATCGTAAATTCGATCAGTATTTACCTCGTTACCTTCTTGGTTATCAATTAACGTATAAATATCACATAAAAACTGTTGTGTTCCAGTACTAACAGAGCCGATACTACAACACATTCTTCCAGAACTTCCCATATCATTAAATACGCCGGTCACATCATCCTCAGTACCGTTTATAGTCTCAGAAAACTGCCATTTTCCTGCATCAATTCCTGAGGTGCTGCATCTAGCTGCAAAAACTGTATTTGGTATCATCAATAGTATTAAAGCTAAACAATAGAGAATCAAATAATTTATTTTCTTCATTTTATCCCACCTATGCGTTATTAATTACAAATGGATCGTCAGAAGCACCTGTTCCAGATACATTTGAAATGTTTGTCGTAATATATACAATCGGGTAAATTCCATATGCGTAGCTCAATTCATAGTATTCGATAGCTCCACGTTCTACGATGAAACCAGTATGAGAATTGATATCACTCGCTGTGATTGTCCAGAAGTTTCTTAATGTTGATAAATAATTATAGTTTGCACATGTACTATTTAAAGAAGTACAGTTGGAATCCAAGCTCGCTCTCATATATTCATATAGTGGAACAGAAGAAATTAGTTCACCCGTAATTTTTGTCGCACATTCGCTAGAACCATCGACAGACAAGTCATTAAATGGACGAATACCTGCACAGACTGTGTGAGGTACGACATAGTCTTGATAATCTTTATCAACAATCTTACTATAATTTTGGTTTAAATATTCTCTCATACGACTAACTGCATAATTATTGATACCATCATTGGCATTCGTATCTGTATTGAATCTGTCATCAAATTCATTATTATAGATTGCTGAGGTATAAATTAGTTCAACAGAATCTTCATTGAAGCTTACAATTCTCCAAGTAGCTCCAGAAAACTCCATATAATTCATTGGATTTTCACCCTTAAATACCCATTTTTTTGCTAAAGTTCCATCCGCATTTGCTGGAGCAGATGGATCATCCATTTCATAGATTCCGCTGCCATCATATACCTGTTTTGAATTTTCTAAAATATAATCTTTAAAGTTTTTTGTTTGGTAAGTATCACCACAATCAATATTGGCAACATATTGATATTTTCCACTGTTATTCATAACACGAACTTCGCCTGTACAACTTGTTTTTTCGTCTTTACTAAGTGTTGCAATGCTATCCATATATTCACCACTTACCAAAGTGTCTACAGAAATAATTACAGTTGCACCTGCCTCAGTTGGCAATTCTTCTGCATGATCATCATAATAACTTTCAGCGGCATTTTCCATAATCGTTTCAATAGCTGAATAACTCTTTTTGTTTCCAAAAATAAAATAATACGCAACACAAAGACCTATAACCAATAAAATTACAACAACTGTTATAATAATTATTTTATATAATTTACTACGGTCCATAATAAACCTCCTATACTCATCTCATATCCATTATAACAAAATAAAATAAATTATACAATTGTTGTATAATTTATTTTTCTCTTAAATATTTCAAATTTTTAATTTCTAGCTGCTGACCAACATGCTGCCCATCCAGTTGTATCACCATCGTCACCATCGACAGCACCTGTGTTTGCTAACATATCCATTAAGATTGTTACAATTGTTGTAACAAAGAAAACAGCAACGGCTGCAATAGCACGTTTGATTAAACGACCAGTAGCACCTTTAATTTCTTTATCATCACTTGATAAAACTGCTTTACCTAAATCGATAGAGCCCATAATAATCAAGATAATTGGGATACCAATTTGGATAATTGGGAAAATACCTTGTCTAATAAATTTAACAATTGGTAAAATTCCACCGCAAGCATCTGTTGCTAGTACTTGGAATAAACTCAAATCCATATAATAACCTCCTATGTATAAATCTATTATACTTGATTCATTATTTTATTGTCAATAAATTTTATTTAAAGAAGGAGAACATGCCACCGGACTTGCCGCTAAATCCACTTCCTACTTTCAATACTCCAATTGTACTTAGAAAATCATCTAGTACATTATTGTTGATTCGATCGTTTAAAGGAGGCAAGGAATAAAAAATCTTTGCCTTTGCCTCATATTCCAAATCAGCTACATCAGAAGATGATAAAAGACTACGATTTAAAACAATCTTTTTTGCTTTCATTTTTTGGAATACATTACGGTCTCTTCGTAGTAATTTATTTAATTTTATGGTAGAAGGTTCTAATAAATAGAAAACGTCACCACAAGATTCCTCGCTATTTGTATCATTAATGTCTAAAAGAATAACTTTTACATCCTTATGCTTTAGAAGTTCTGCTGGCAATTGTTCTACTGAAAGAGATAGCATCGATTTATCATTGAAGTACATAAAGTCACGTTTGTTCAGTTCGATCGCAATTACTGGCACGCCATGATGCTCCAACTGCTTCTTAATCATATAGATTAAAGAAGTAGCACCGGCATGGTCTGTTAAATTCTTGAATCCAAGAACAGTTGCAGTTTGATTGACATCTCCTTGAACTGTAACATTAACTACTGTACCAGTGCCACCATCTCCTGTTTCACCGGCAGATAATTGCCCAAGTTGTTGAATATGGGCAACATCTCGATACGTATTTGGATGCTCAAATAAGTACTTTAACCCTTCTAAATTAGTTGTAAAGTTATATATTCCCATTGAAATCAATTGGGATAAAAAGGCATTGGATGTACATTCCGGATCACTAGCTGGTAATAGAATTATAATTTTTTCTACATCTAATGCCATCGATAATTTTTGAATATTTTGTAAATTCTTATAATCCCTTACCGCTGTCAAATCTAAAATCATCTTACCGAAATAAAAGTTTTGGAACATACTGACTAGTTCATCAGCATCAAATTCACCATCTAAAGATTTTATAATGTCAATATCTAAGCCAGCAATGATTTCTTTTTGTTGATTCGCTATAATTACGTTCATTTTGTCCCTCTCCTTTTATTTTTTGTTTTACAACTCTGTAAATATGTTCGTTAACCCAGACGAATAAATCGTATTCGTTTCACCCTGAATTCTAAATAAATTTGGAATTCCTTTAAACAAGTTGTTGATTACTGGGATATTGATGTTGATATATGTATAAACAGTATAATAAATACCGCTGTACGATTGGCTGGCATTTGAATTCCCAGCAATATCCTTTTTATGTGGAATAATGCAAATGCCAAATTGTTGCCCCTTTTTAGGGTATGGACACCCATCATCTTTTTGAGGATAATCTGCACCATTATATCCAATTTCGTTGATATAACTTACAATTTGACAAATCGCACCTTGGGGATTGTCGACTGTACATCCACCAACATCTTCGTTATTCGGATATCCTTCGTTGTTTTCGATAATGTTAATTACTTGATTTTTCATCTTAAATGCTCTCGTATAACTTACCGAAAAAGCAAGATATGCATTAATCAAAAGCATAAAGATAACGATAATTTGAATTGTCATAGCGCCGCCAATCGCTTCTCTCATATTTCAACACCTACTTTATTTTAATCATTTACGATGTTGTAATCATCATCGTTACTAATTGCGCCCCATTGGTCATTGATTGTGTTTTGAATATTTGGCCACATAATCCAGAAAAATGCAATGATAGCACCAATTGCAATGATAGTTACAACTGTCATATTTAATTCACCTGTCGCTTCCTTCACCCTTAACTACTCTCCTTTCTATTATTAGTTATACCATAATTTTCTTTTTGAAACAATATTATTTACATTTTACTAGACAATTTACATCATAAACATCATAGAAACTAAGATTAAAACCATGACGCCACCGCCAGTAGCAACTAACATGTACATGGTCTGTCCTTCCATGTGATTTAATCTTTCTTTATATTTTGTTTCACGGGCTTTGTTTTGTAAGTTTGAAACCGTTCTAGAAAACATCAATAGTCGTTCTTGTTTCTTCTCTTGAGAACCGATTCCAAGACGATATAACAAACGCATCATACGCATGGAATCTCTTACAGGATATGTATTAGCAAATTCCATATACGGATCGATACTAGAGTCACCAGCATCGATTCTAGAAATCAAAGTTCGAAGGCCTGGTTTAAAAATATCAGGTGCATCTTCAATCGATTTACCAAGCGCTACTGGTACAGTATAATGTTGTACTAAAATTTCCAACCCTTTTAAATAGTATGGCAGCATAACATCGATATCATGTAAATGTTGCTTATAAAAGCTACGCAAGCTATTATATGGCATTTTAAAAACTACGAACCCTACAACAATTGATAAAATAATGTTAATTAAATTCAAATCTGTTAAGAAAATAAATAAGAAAATTACAATCGTCACGAATCCATAAGTGATTCGTTTGTTGAATAATGTATTAACATCTACACTTTCACCATATTTCGCATAGACCAAGAATTCATAATCGTCTTCTTTTAACATTTGGAAATATTTCTCGTTGTCACGAATGAATTTTTGCCCATCGATTGTTTGATTATATAACAAGACAAACAATAAAATTGCACCAATGATTATTATTTCCATTATTCAGCACCTACATTCTCGTTATAGTATTTTTCACCTTTAATTAAGAAGTAAGAATTAACAATTAAAATTCCATGTAATAACAGTTTCATGTACCATAAATCTAGAATCTTAATGTACGTCTCATTTCCTAAAAGGTATTGTACTAACATTACCATTAAATATAGCATCATACCATATTTTAAGAACGATTTGTGGAATGTTGCACGTTCGATTCGGTCACGATAAACGCTTTCAACAAGGTTATCGATATCCATTTGCATGTTATCTAGCGATTCACCAGTATCTCTGGCACCTTCTTTGGTGATTTGTAAGAACAATTGATGCATGTTTTTTACAATATAATAATGGTATAAATTATCCATATATTTTAATGATTCATCGATAGATCCATTTTCGTATGCTAGATCAATCATGTGTTGAACATCTGTTAAAACAGGATCTTCTAGTACACCACTGTTTACAACACCTTCCAAACTTTTAACGAAACTTTGGGTCGTTGCAAATTCCATAATCGTGTTGGTCGTATAAACTTGAACTTGTTCAAAGATAAATTCACTATATACTCTTTTACATCTCAAGAATGCTAAGTATGGAATAAATGATACAGCAACGACGATGTAGATAATGGATACGATGATGTTGTAAAAATACATATAAGAAATAACACCGGCGAATATCGCAAACATAGCAACTTGGGTTGCGTATTGTCGCGGTGTATATTCTTGTCCCAATTGTTTCGTTTTCTCTCTTACCACTTTAAATGAATAAGGAGCAAACTTATCATATACAACACTTACTTGATCGACAATGTACTTATAGACGTTATTACCACGATAACTACGGTATAACATAACAAACAATGCAATGACCAGTAATATAATTAATTCCATAATATCAACTCCTTATTAGAATAAATCGCTAACTGTTGGATTCGCTGGTGCCACCGGCGGTGGTGTCACTACAGGAGCCGGCGTTGGTGCGACATATGTTGGATTCGGATTACTTACAACAGGTTGCGATACAGGCTGCGATGCGGGTTGTGGTACAGATACAGAAGGTGTTCCCATACTACTTGTTGCTACCATCGTAGCAGGTGTTATCAAATTACTTGGTTGTGTTGAAGTCGGTTGAGTTGGAACAGAAGATGGTGTATTCAACGTCTCTACTCGATTTGGATCATACATCATCGGACCATCCGTTTTCATTGCCGGAGCATTCTCTGGGGTTACCATTGTAAGTTCGGTTCCCTCTTCTGCTTTTTTGGATTCTTTCATTGCTTCATCGACAGTGGATTCACCAGCATTGATATCTGTATCCAGACTGACATTTTGTCCCATCAAGTACTCCTTAAGGTGATTACTTGGTGCTTTTCTGATGATTTTATCACCCATTTTTTGATAAATTGTATTGGTGACACATTTGTTATCATCATCTACATAAAACTCTGTTACTTCGTCGATTTCACGATGGAACTTTTTATACTTTTGACTATAATATGCTTTAATATGGACACCCAATTGAATGTAACGATAAATCGTATTTAAAAATTGGTCAACATCTACATCCGTTTCCATCAAACTGTAAAGACGATATGGAATGGCACTTGCTTTATCAGAGTGGATGGTCGATAAGATATTGTGTCCAGATGAAATGGAGTTACGAACTGCGGATACAGCTTCGGCGCTACGAACCTCGGCTAGTAGAATCCATTTGGGGTTCTGTCTCATACAGGTTACTAGTACATCGGTATAACTTGCAATGTTGTTTGTTTTCATAGCAACGATATCTCTAGTTGGATAAATCTTATCCAAGTGAAGTTCTAGTGTATCCTCTATCGTAATCAACTTTTCGTTTGCTTTTGTATGACTCGCTAAGTATTTTACAAATTCTGTTTTACCAGAACCAGTTTCACCACATACGATAATGTTGCAGTGACCTTCGACACATTTAATTAGAAAATCATGTACATCTTTGGTAACATAATCTTCTTGTAAAAGGGTGTCTTCTTTCAATCTGATTTTGGCGGGTGTTTTACGAATAACCAAAGCAATGCCGTTCGTCGCAATGGACTCATGAACGAAGTTCATACGTAATTCACTAGATTCAGCATCCAAAAATGGCTTAGCCATGTTGAATGTTGTTCCCATTACGTTAGAACATTGAAATGCCAATTTTTCAACGAAAGCATTGTTGATTTTTGGATTTTCTACACGAACAGAACCTTGAGTAAGGGATCTGATCCAGATTTGACCATTATTACTATAAGAAATATCGGTAATATCGTCGTTATCAATGTATTCTTTAAACGGACCAAAGTCCATCTGGTCAAAGATATTTTCTTTCATAAATCACATCCCTTTCAAATTTTATTCTTTTTATTGTGTCTGAGCTTGATTTTGATTATTATCAGTTGTTGCACTGATGTTTCCACCAGACATATCTTCCGTCCAGTAAGTTACACTATTAATCCAATCTCTTAGTTCTTCGCTAGCAATTCTAACTTCCCCTTTTTCCTCTTTCAAAGATTCATCTGTTGGTACGATGAATAGTGAAGCATCGTAACTTCTCAAGTACATTGCTTTACGAAGTAAGATATGGTATTCTTCTGGAACTGCGAATATGATCATTGCCGGTGTCTGTTTATCTTCAAGGTTAGCAAATACGTTGTTACCTGCACTATCTAATACTGCAATAACTTTTACGTTTTCAATCAATTTGCCAACCATGATTCGGTCTTCTTCGTTAGAAGTTCCTTCTTCTAGACGATTCGTTGCTCTTAAGTAAATATCGATATAATTTTCTGGATATACTGAGTTACCATACGTACTTTGTGTATCTACTGACATATTTACCAATACGTATCCATCTGGAATATCTTGGATAATTGCATCAGCAAGTTGTGATTTTTCTACAACACTTCTTGAATAGAACAAACTTCCAATCGGAATTACCGTGTCGTTTGCTACGTATTTACCAACAATGTTAGCAACCTCTGTAATTGGGCTACCTTTTAACATTGAAGGTGGAACTTGAATAATTTCAATCATATCCTCGGTAATTCTTGTACCAGGACTAATTGTCTGTGTCGCACATGGAATATCTTGTGGATTAACTGCGGCTTGAACACGCATGTTATAACCAACGTATAGTACGACGATTGCTACTAACACACCAATGATGGTTACCGTATTTTTGTTGGATAAGAATTTTTTTAATCCAATCATTATGTTTCCCATTTTATCATCCCTTCCTAATCATAATTTGTTACTTCGTCCAATGTTCTTGGATCCGTATACTTTGTTTCAATGATAGCATCTACTCTGTTTTCAATATTGAATGATACATCTGCAAAAGTTGCCATTGTGCTAGATCCAACACGAACACTTGCTTTCGGAGGCGTTTCATTGATATCGTAGATTTCGATTTGATAATTTCTATCGTTGTTAACGCTTTGAGCGAAGCGTCTAACAAATCCTTCAACAAATTTTTCTTTGTCCATTCTGATTTGTCCACCAGATGTTTGGAAAAAGCCAAGATCAACGGCGTCAAGCATCGCTGACTCCGTTGTATCTCTTAACAATTGAAAGTCCAATTCGTTTCCGGTTGTATAATTTGAAATAATGTTGATTAAGCCGAAAGTAAGAACACCTAACATAATAATTCCTGCGGCCATTACACCTTTACTCATTTACATTAACCTCCATTCGTGATTGTATATGAGGCATCGATACAATCTTCACCCTGTTCATTATTACATCCAGCGATTCCTTTATCAACCATCGTCATATATTCGCTTGAACCACCTTGTGCTGGTAATAAACTACTTGTACAAACAGATACGCCTTTGATTTCGTCATACGTACAAGTCATATCTTCAAAATCTGTATAGCTTCCATGAGTTGCGTTGTAAGAACGAAGATTACGAAGATTTTGTCTCGTTAGTATAATCTTATAATCCAATTCTTCATCGTTTCCATAAATGGTGTCACCTTTTGATTCAACATCTTCTATTACTTTTTCTGGATTAACAGGATAACGCTGGTTTGTTACATCGATTGCAGCTGAAGACCAATTCCAACGTGGCTGTCTTTCACCGCCACTTAGTGTCTCATTAGCAGGGAACATATCATACAAGTCAATTGTTCTCCAAATGTAGATTAATCCATTATTATCACATATATCATTTGATCCGCACGGTTGATTATAGCAATTTTCACCAGTACACTCTGGTTCAGGAGTAAATGTCGAATTATCTGGGATTCCATAGAAACAATCGATCGTCGAATTTTGAATTTGGTTCCAGGTACCTAAAGAATAAGTAACTTTAATGTTGTTTGTAATCGTATGTTCGCGTTGTAAATCGCTTACTGTTGTATAATTGTCCCAAACTAATACATCGTTAATTCCAGGAGATAAGATGTGTGTATAATACTTATTTCCACCATTTGTATACCCTGCTTTTTCATCATTCGTTGTCAATCCATATTTATAATCACCAATGTTGACATTTGATACATACATTTCAGGTAAAATGATTTCGTAAGATTTATTAACTTCATATCCTTGAATTGTAATAGATTGATAATCAGCTCCCTGACCGTGATTTGCATATTGAATCGTTTGAGGAGAGCCGTATGTTACTGCAGTACCTAATGTTGGATCAGTTCCCGTTTTCTGTTTGTATTCTTCAGCCGTTAAATAGCTTTGTTCGCCTGTTGCCTTGTCTACATAACTGTATTTAATAACCGCCTCATAACCGCTTTCCGGTCCATGAGTTTCACCTGTGTAAGAATCTTTAATTGCAACGTCAATACTATTTTCGTTATCTTTAAATTGCTGCATAGCAGCTTGTAACTTACTATATTCTAAATTAGATTGTGCAATCAATTTTTCATATTCCTGAATTGCATATGCATCAGTATAAGGTGTGTTTGTATTACCAACATACCAAGTACCACCACGATTAAATACTTCAATACAATTTGGCAATGGTGAGCTCGTAAATACTTCGTAACATGCGGTTCCAGAAATATTTCCAGTTGCGTTACAAGTATCTAAGTATGTATATGAGATACCATGTGTAGAAGTACATGTTGTATCTGTACAGTTTCCGCCACCAGAGTGGACGTTTCCGGTATCATAACTACAACTTGAAAGTGGTAATCTTGTCTTACCTGGCCATACCTTTCCGATGTTGCTTGAACTACAACCACTGATAGAAGCGGTCTTTTCTGTTGATGTATAATTTTCTGTGAAGAAATTAAATGATGTAATCAAAGAATCTGTTGCTTGATTTTCATATACACTGTTATAGCATGAATCAATACAATTTTGAGTATAAGAACCGCCATCACATTGCATAATGCAAGAATCAAATTCATCGTTTGGTCCTGCTCCCGCTTCACCAGTATGGTTTGCTGGGCCACCCCAACATTCTACTGTGTATTTACATTGAGTTTTGAATTGTGGAGCAATAACTTGATACGGGGTACATTGTCTGCTGACGGTAATCGTCGACGGGTACGTAAATGCTGCTCCCGCTGCAGATAATGCTTTTGGGGTATCAAATGTTACTGTAACCGTTTCCGTGCATAACGCATCCCAATAAGTTCCGAATTCTCCTTCATAACCAGCAGAGCTTAGTTTAGAGGCATAAGTATAGGTTTGAACATTTTTTTCTGGATCAAAATCACATTGTGAGGCAATTGTTGTTGTTCCAGTCGTAGCATTTTGCACTGAAGATGCCACAGATTGTAGCACTGATGTCGCACGATCCACTTTTCTTTCATACTCATCAATCCGGGTATAATCGATATCCGCTGAACTATAGCACTCTGGAACTAAGCTTTTATAAAGATTAGAAATGACACTGTTGTTTTGTGTCAAGGCCCAATTTGTATACGTTTGACACTTTGTACCATTCGTAAAAATGGAAGATGGTACCATTGTCGATACACCACCAGTTACATGAGCAACTTCAAGGCCATTACAGTCACTGTTACCATTATTTAACACAAATTGAATGTAGTATTCACTACCCGGTGTCATATAAAATACTAGTGTCTGGGTACCGTCGCCATTGTCTGTTACTCTTGCACTTCTATATAAGTTAGAAATATAGCCAGCTGAAACCTGAGCGTTAGTTAACGATGTATTTTGAGCTGTGCCGTTTACAGCCACATAACTTGTATTGGCAATTCCTAAATCGTTCACAAATCTGATGTTATCGTTTGCATTGGCTCTCGTACCATTAATTAGTCGTACAGAAACATTTTTAAGTCCTGTTACAGTAACTCGCCATAATTGTGTACTTGCATCAAAATCTTGTGTAATCTTATCTGAAATATCTAATGGTCCCCAATCGTCTGGTTCAATTCCTTCTACATTAGAAGTGGAAATCGGACAAGATTGATATTGATAACTCAAATTCGGTGTAAACTCATAATTCGTAAATTTACTAGAGTCAATATCGATACTCGATTTACAACTCAAACGATTTTGAGTATTATCAACTCTAAATGTCATATCTGTGTTCGTACCATCGTAATGTCTACATTGTAATGTATATCTTCCTGTTTTCTTGTTTAAAACATATTCTTGTAAACATCCTCTAGCAATATCACTCGAATCGATATATGTCGCATATTTTTGAAGTTGTTTTTGATAACGCCAATTCGTCGCTGTAATCGTATAAAGATAACCGCCTACACAAATTTGGTCATTATTGCCAACCTGCGGAGCAGTATTTCTAAGTGCACTTACTTCTTTGGTTAAAAAGAAAGAAAAAATTGTTAATGTTACAAATACAAAACCAAATAAGTAATGCGATGACTTGTCTATTTTACTTTGATTCATTTTAAGTTCCTCCTATCTTATTTGATTATATCATAATTATCTGTAGTTGTAACCTTGCTTTTTGTAATTTTTTCATCGTCACGTACTTTTCGCAAATCGACTCTAAATTGGGTTGGCCCATCAATTCCAAAGTATCTTGTACATGTTACTAGAGAAATAATTTTATCATTTCCATTTACATCAACATCATAGTCGTATAAGCTGTTTTCTTTAGCTTGTTTGATGTAGGTTTCTGTTTCCTCTTTATTTTCTGTATAATACCCAGTATCTCCTTCTTCTGTTACAAAACTGACTGCGTAAATTTTATATAAAACGTTTTCTCCATTTAATGTCAATTGTACATATTGATTTTCCTTAGCAAAATCGTAATCTGTAAAACTCATCAATTGCTCAAATCTGGTATGTTCCGGATCTGCTATTAAAGGATTAGATGAAACATTTCGCAAGTTGTGACCGTAAACAACCATACGATTTTCTTCGCCTTCTGGTACATAAGTTGTCCATATATAATCGGTTCCGCTCTCATAGATACTGATGCTTTCATATACAAGTGGATAATCGATATCTGTCCCTTGAACTCGAATCCATCCGATTGGATATTGTGTTCCTAATGTGGTCTCATCAACTTGTGTTAAGCGATCTTCCACTTCATAGTATGGTGTGGTATTCGAGTATTCTTGATATAGTTTTGTTCCTTCCACCGCAAGTAGAATTACAACTGCTAGCAAGAAGACTGCCATCACAATGATATTGACTTTATTATTGTTCTTTTTCTCTCTTTTCTTCTTCATATTTACACCTCTCTTATTTTAAATAGTATGGGCTGTTTACAGTACCATTACCGCTGCTGATTACGGCGTCTTTTGATAAATAAATTTTAGCTTTTACACCGTTACTTCGATATTCGTCAAATGATACCACGAAGCCGTAACCATTGACTGCATTTACAACTGGAACAACTCCAGAGTACATCGTAATGTAATCTGCCAACCAATATTGAGTGATTTTAAAAAGCGGATCACTATTTGTTCCGGAGAACAAATCCGAACTATTTGGAATACTCACATAAGATGTAATGGTTGTGGTTTCCACCTCGTCATAATATGCATCCGATAGTTCTTTAATCGTCCAATCATGACGAATTAAATATTGACTACTAATTTGTAATGCTACTTGTTGATCTAAAACATAACCTAAGTTGTATTGCATTGTTGGATCTAATTTTGGATATTCTAATGTTTCGCCATAAGAAGCATAGATATCGTGATTTTCACTATCTCGGATAATTCCAGCGCTCGTTAATTCAATATTACCATCTTGATCAATACTAGTAATTCGCCATGAGTTGTTGGAATACATTACATATTCACCAATTAATCTTGTATTCAACGCATCATTTTCTTTGCCATATTCATAGTCATACAATTTATATGGTTCTGTATAAGAACCGATTCCACTTTGTACATATAATTCATCAGTATTTAGATTTACTACTGGTCTTACAGCACCCAGATTATCTTGTTCATAATCCATCGGATTTCCTCTAAATGATGCCCAGACGTTTGTATCTGTTCCCGTATGGTTCGTAAACCAAAATCCAACCATATTGAGTAAGTATGATTCGCCATTGGCATCCAAACTATTTTTATAATCCGTTGCAGATAGCATTCCAACTGGCGCAGGAACACTCAACTCATTACATGTCGGATTATTGATATCCGTTACAGTGTCAATACAGAATGTACTATCTTGTTTGATGTAGTCTTTATTATGAATGGCATTATAAAAAACATTATTCAGCCAACGCTTGACATTAGATTCATCATAAGAAGAAGCACCATATATTAAATTCGCCACACTGTCTTCTAAGACAATTTTAATCGTTCCGTCATCATTGATTTCTACGATTCGCCACAACATTCCAGAAAACTGTAGATAGTTATTTACGTCGAATCCTTTGTACGTATTGGTATCATCGGTATCGACTTTTACCAAATCCGTTAAATTACTTACGACTGTTACATCTCTCGTTACTTCACTCCTATTTCGCATCTTATCATATGCGACATAAGTGACTTTGTAAGTGCCAATTGCTTGGGTATTTACTTTACTTGTGTCAATTGTAACGGATGAAATATCTAGTTCTCCATCTCTGTTATCGATTACACTCTTAACTCCAGGATCTTCGTAAGTGCCATTGAAATATATCAGTACAGGACTTTCTCCTTCTAGGGTGATTTCTGGCCCTTCGTGATCGGTACTAGATTTGTAGAATCCACATTCCAAATACGTATAATACTTGTAGTCGTCGCCTTCTTTAAATACTCTTACCCAAGAATTATCAAACGAACAAATTCTTTTCGTATTCGGAATAAATAACGTTTCTGATAGCATTCCATTGTCGTATGCATCTTGCAATGTCATCGTCCGATAATCACCATCGTTCTTTGGTAAGTAACCTGGATTTCGGTCATAGTATTCTTGGATGGCATTGGTAAACTTTTTCTCATTTCCTTTAAATTCAATCCAAGGTCCAATTACAAAGATGTAAAGAAGTACAAGTACTAGTATGGCTGCCAAGATAATACCAGCAATGATAATTTGACGTTTGTATTTTTCTATCAAATCTCTAAGTCGTACTTTCATCTGTCTCACTTTCCTTTCCTTCACTCTTTAGTACATAGTGATATAGTTTATCTCTTACTACGAATTGGAATTCAATTTCGGTTGCATTCTCCAGTTCTGCAGGTACTACTAAATATAAGAAGTTACCACGATAGTTTCTAGTTACAGCGGATTTCAGAGTTGTCGTCTTCGTCGTATCTCCTACTTTATAGACTAATTTCCCTTGTCGGGTGATAAAGTTACTAAATAACAACCCCGTACCGTAGTTCGATGTGTATGGAATATACATGATTTTGTTGCTTCCAGCAAATGACGATGCTAATAATTCACGATAATATACACCGCATTCTTTAGCGGAAGCGCAGCCTTCATAGTAATAACCACTTTGATCGACTAATTGATATGCTGTCAAGTTAAATATCGCTTGTGTGTCATCATAGAACGGAATTGTCATTTCTTCACCAATATATTTTGTATCTGTTTCTTGATAGTTTGTTAAATCAATCGGTTTAATTTTGACTTTCCGGTCATAGACAGAATTGGCATTTTGAACTTCTTCATAATACAATGTATAATTGCTTCCCAAATCTTCATTTTTAATTTCATAGATTAAAAGAAATGTATATACTTTTTGGTACTCTAACAAATCATTTTTATAAGTCGTGCCTAAATCTCTAAATTCATCACTTTTGGAAGTGGATGGAACATAACGATTTCGATCGGTTACCAAAGACCATCTCTCATAATCGAATGTAATCGGTGATTTACTTGTCACATTTTCAATATCTAAACTTACGATAATATATTTGTTTGTTGTACTAATTAAGTTACCGGCATAATCCTTATCCGTAAAATATACATTATTTACTTTAAAACGATATGAGTTCGCTTTGAAATATTCATTTTGAGCATAGACGCGATTTGTAACAAATACGTATGTATAGCCTTGCCACAATCCAAACGCAATAAAAGCAATCAAAAGAACATTGATTAACTTTCGATGCTCACCATAAAAATATTTCAGTTCTCTTAGCTTTCCTTTGATAAATCGTAATGTTGCATGATAGTCAAATTCAACATCCAATTCAACTTCTTCATCATCGCCTGCTTCAGCAATAAATTCACGATCTTCATTGAATCCGAATTTTTTTAAATCTAGTCCAATACTTCTGATTAGTAAGAAAAACAGAAAAATGTACTGTAAGACCATTGTAATTAATGTAAAATCATGCAGAGCTCTAATTTGGGCAACGTCTCCCAAGGTACTTGCTGTATCAAAATAGTTTTTAGTAAGAAGCATTATCGTTAATGTAAAGCCGTATTGAGCAATTACTAAAAAGTAGAAAATAACAGGTTTTTTCTTATAATACAATAGATAAATTAAGACACCTGAAATGATTATAATAGCAACTAATGCCAAAATCGTCGGTGTCGATACGTACGTTAAAACAGAATTTACGGTTTCATTATATATCATCAACTGTTGGTATTCTTCAATCATTGAATACAAACCGTTCGTTTGATAAAGTACAAAACATCCCAATAAGAAGAGGATGATGTGAATCATTTTAAAGTGCTTAATTAAAAACGCATACGGTTTTCTAAGTATCACAAGTATCCCTCCCTATTCTCTATTTTGTCATATAATAAGTATATCCTAACTTTTCAAAAAAATAAAGAGGTATTCTGCCAAATTAAAAAAGTAACAGTGCGTGTTACTTTCCCTTGTATTAATCGTGAGTTTCTTTTCCTGTCATAATATAATCTTTATCCTTATGTGGCTCCTCTCTTAGTAAATCACGGTAATCTTGTTGCCTCAATACTTCGTACGTTACAATTGCCACACAATTTGAAAGATTTAATGCTCGGACGTGATCCGTCATTGGTATTCTCATACAATGTTCCAAATCTTCTTTCAGAATTTCTCTTGGAATACCGGTGGATTCTTTGCCAAAAATCAAATAGATTTTTTCGTCTTTATTACTGTAATCAAAACTCGTATGAGGTTTATGTCCGTATCTCGTAAAATAGTAATAAGTGCCAGGGTTCTTTTGTTTAAACGTTTCAAAATCCGGATAGACATGATAATCTAAATGTTCGATGTAATTGACGGCACTTCTCTTTAAATGCGCATCATCTAATTTGAACCCTAAGGGCTCGATTAGATGAAGACGTGAATTTGTCGCTACACAAGTACGCATGATATTTCCTGTATTTTGAGGAATTTCTGGTTCATAGAGAACGATGTTAATCACGGTTGTCACTTCTTTCTAATACTTCTTTGACTTGGTCAATCGTAAGGTTATCGCCTTTGTAGATTTCAGTGGCTTTCCCATTTTCAAAAGCGACAAAGGCAGGAACGGAATCTAATGCTTCCGTTGTCATATAATTGGTGTTAAATTCTTCGTAGAATGCATCTGTTTCGGTACTGATGTTCAAATAGATGACGTGATCTAATTTGCTCATTTCTTTTAGAGATGTCTCCAATTCTTTTTGGAATGTACGACAGTTTTTATTTTCGCTCGTACCAACATAGACGAATGCATGTGGGGACTCTAGCAGGTAGTTGTACAACTCTACGTCGTTTACTTCTTTTAAAGAAGAATCCATCACAGCAACACCAGACTCTACTAGTTCGCGGTAAGAATGATACCAATTTCTTACAAATACAGCTACTAAAATCGTCAAAACGCAAACGATAATTAACAAAATCCAGTTTTTTAGCAACTGCTTTTTATCTTTTTCTTTTTTCTTTAACATGACGCATCACCTTACATTTATTTTATCATATTTAGGGATGAAGTAAAATCTTTTTCAAACGATTCACAATTTTCTTAGCCGTTTCACCGTCTTCTTCTAGTAAGTCAATTCGAAATGATCGAATCTTACCAAGCCACTTGGATACTTGGTCGATTTCATCTTTTACTTTACTGTGATATAAAATCATGGCATCTTTGTGAAACTCTAAGGGATAACAAGCATGATTACGGTCTTCTAATTCGTACTTTTTCTTACGGTCTACTTCGCTAAAGTCATTTTTTATCATCATCAATTCGGTTCTACCGTAGACAAGTAACTCTACTGCTGGTAAGATGCCATAAACATCGTAATATGTCTCTAGAAGTGTTTCTATTTCACCATCCGTTAGTTCCACAGATAAACCCACAAGATTCGCCTTTTTTAGATATTGATGGACCGTTTCATGATTGTATGCATTTAACGAGTAATCAGTAATCATCTCTTTTTGGTTATTCGTAAATCCACCTAGTTCACCTATCACTACTCGTTCTTTTTCTTGATAATTTGGATGCACTTTTGGATATCGGTAGTACATATTTTCTCTTTCTCGGTATTCCTGGTACAATTTTTCATCTGTTACATACACTCTGTCTGGTTCTAACGATAAAACTGCTTCTAATTGTTCTTTGCTTTTTACTGAAACACTAATCGTCGGTTCAATATTCGTAACCATTTTGGATGTCCGTTTTGGCAAATGCCAGTTTAGTGACACAGTTTTCGTTTTTGTCTCTTGTCTTTCTAGTTCATCGATTGCTTTTCTTCGTACATCGTTTAAGTTTCCAATTGGAATAAATGCATTGGGAGAAGAATTCACGTGAATTTCTGTAGCAACGTAGGAAGTACCTCCTAACTTCTCCATCTGATATGCGATTCGTTCTTTCGTGACAGGAGCTGTTTTTGCTTTTTCTACGATATAGGAACTTGCCATAGCAGTATGCGTGCCATCGCTCACTGTTACTTTTAGTGGTTTCCCAATAATTGCTTCGACGGTAATTTGAATGGCTTGTTTTCTTTCTGGAACTTCTTTCATCTCTTTTTCTAACTTAGCATTGTAAGTTTTTCGTACCTGGCCTGTCTCGGTTAGATTTACTTTGTTATCGACTTCTACGATAGACCCGGTTTTTCCTTCTCTTACTAAGAGACCATTTTGATAAATTTTATTGGCCACCATACCCGTGCCATTTGCAAACCGAATGCCATCTTCTTGATACAAATCTTCCGTTAATAAAATTTGAATTTTATCTTTTGCCACCTTTGTAACTTTTCCTAACTCACTACCTAAGTGGTTGGGAGAGTTGGGATTCATCAAATTTCTTTTACTATCTTTAAAAAAGTGTCCAAGTGTGAATTCGCGGTTGAAAAGAGATTTTAAATTGTTCTCTTCTCTTGTACTCAGCAAGTACTCTTTCTGATTGTAATAAGCATCGATTGCGGTCCGATACAACTTTGTTACATAACCAACGTACGTGGCATTTTTCATCCGTCCTTCGATTTTGAAACTGCTAATTTTATCTAAGTCCAATATTTCTTTTAGTTTTGGTAACGTCATCAATTCCTTTGGACTTAACAAGTACGAACCTTCCTTTTTTTGAACCGTACCATCTACTTTCAAACGATACGGAAGACGACACATTCCAGCACATTCACCACGATTTCCACTTCTATTTAATACCAAACTGCTAAATAGACATTGTCCGGAATAAGAAACACACAACGCGCCATGAACGAATACCTCTAATTCCAAATCTGTGTCAAGAGAAGCAATCTCTTCTTTCGTCATCTCTCTTGCTAGAACGGCACGTTTGATTCCTAATTCTTTTAACTCTTCTAGTGCCTCTTCATTCGTCGTATGCATTTGTGTAGATGCGTGTAGTTCCAAATCTTTCAAATACTTCCTTGCCAAGCGAATCAGTCCGATATCTTGAATGATGACGGCATCGACACCGATCTCATACAAAAATTTTAATTCTTGCAATGCTTCTTCTAATTCTGTATCATGAATTAAAGTATTGACTGTCACATACAATCTTGCCCCATGGGTGTGGCATACTTGAATCGCTTCTTTTAATTCTTGCTCATCAAAGTTGTGGGCAAACTTTCTTGCTCCAAATTTTTTACCACCGATATAGACGGCATCGGCTCCGTTGTTTACTGCTGCTAGGAGAGAATCCATATCCCCAGCTGGTGCTAATAACTCAACTCGTTTCATAATATCACCAACTGTATTATATCATTAAGACAAGTGAATTAAAATAACATCATCGCCAATTTTTTTGATGTTTGACCAAGAAAGTTCTATAAATTCGGTCTTACTAAAGAGTCCTCGTTGGGGTTTACAGGGAGATAATATTACCGATGAAATTCCTCCTGTCGAAGGATTGATTTTAATATCGACGATGTGACCGATGTTTTTCCCATTCATCATATTGACCACATCTTTATTCTCTAAATCTGATAACTTCATTCTATCACCAGTTTATTGTATGAAAAAAGAGAATCCTTTATGAGTGATTCTCTTTCCATAATCGATACTGAATTTGACTAGTTGCTGGTTGTAAGACTTCATTCCAATCTAAGTGGGATAGACGTTTTAACAAATATTTGTCATTTTTTAAATCCTCTAGGTTGTCGCTCGTACCAAATTGTAAATTTGGAATGTCTGCTTCTTTTTCCGATAAAGCAAATTGATACGGTCTACCCTCTAGTGTAAATGTAATTCGTTTTAATCCTTTGATGCTTTTTTCTTCTTCTATCAATTGAATGTTTTCTGGTAGTGCATCAATTTTTAACATACGATTGGATTCTAAGACACTCAGTAGTAAAACGATTCTTTCTAATGTCGCGTCGTGTGTGATATGATACTTTCCTGCGGTATCGATTGTAATGTCATAGGAATGGAATGTGGGATCTAGTGGCAGTTCCTCTACATTCCAATTCATCGCATCTAAATACGGTCTGAAATGTTCACATAGTTCTTTTAGAGATTGCCTAGGGCCTTCTTGTTGCATTTCATATTGTGGATAAAATGCACTTGCCAGATTGGTAAAGTAATCATGTACTTCTTCTACGGTCGTCTCTTTCTTTACTGGATAGCGCATGATAAAACCACTGTCGCTATAGTTGGGTGTATTTAGTTGCACTTGATTTTCGATTAGGAATGAGTCAAAGTCCCACGATTCGGGATTGTTACTAATCGTACATAAAAATCTTCTTTTTTGAGGATCTATTTCAGTATCTTGGCGATACCAAGACTGAACGAGTTTTCTGTTTTCTTTACTCAAAGAACCATAGTCGATCCACATCCAAGCATAGCCTTCCCCGTACGAGTAGCAATTTTTTACACTTGCATTCATTTTCTCTAACCCGATGACGTTATAACGATTCGCACTGGTCATCAGAGTACGAATCTTTTTATCATATAGACATCGACAAGCTTCTAAAAGAGGACGTTCGATAATTTTACTCAAATCGTCACGACTTAGAAGTTCTACATAACTTTCACAAATTGGTTCAATTTCTGTTAATTTCATACTATCCCTTCTCTAGCGGGCTATTTTATCATATTTTGGCCAATTTGTAAAACAGATGCTACTTCGTCATCATCCATTGATGCCATTTTTCTAACACTTCTCTATCACTAGGATACGTGATCATATTTTTGGCATCTAAGTAGGAATAGAATCCTAGTAATGCGACATCTTCATGAACTGGTAGTAAAATTTCAGAGTTTGGTGTGGCAGCAAAATAAACGACTTCTTTTTGCACGCCAGGAGCGGACTCGTAATGCGTCGTTTCACGAAATGTTTGATTAATTGTGGCATCCAAGTTCGTTTCTTCTTTAATTTTACGAATTGCTGTTTCTACTTCTGTTTCGCCATCTTTCATATGTCCTTTAGGAAAGCCCCAGTGAGATGCGGTATGTTTTACTAATAGGACGTACATTGTATCATTTTGTTTTTGGTAGATGACTGCACCAACTGATTTTTCTTGTTTCATATTATCACCAACTTCATTATACTCTATTTTACTAATTTTTTAACCATGGCAATCGCACCTTTTTCCAGTCTTGACACTTGAGCTTGACTAATTCCTAACGACTCTGCAATTTCCATTTGGGTTTTGCCAAGTACAAAACGATTTTCAATGATCATGTGCTCTCTAGGTGTCAATTTCTTTAAAGCTTCTTGCAAGGCCATATTAGTTGCAACATCTTCTCTTCCTTTTTTATCTTCGATTTGGTCGTACAAGTAGATGGTATCACCACCATCGTTATAAATCGGTTCAAACATACTAATCGGTTCTTTTAGGGAATCTAACGCATGGATGACGTCGTATGGTGTTACTTCTAATGCTGTGGCAATTTCTTCTGTACTAGGACTTTGACCGGTGTTGGCGAAATAAGATTCTTTAAACCGTAAGGCACGATATGCCAAATCTTTTAGAGAACGACTGACACGAATGCTAGAATTATCGCGCAAATATCTTTTTACTTCGCCTTCGATCATCGGAACGGCATAGGTACTGAATTTCACATCGTAACTAGTATCAAAGTTTTCAATCGCTTTTAAAAGGCCGATGCATCCGACTTGAAATAGATCATCCATATTTTCTTCTTTTTTGGTAAAGCGTTTTAAAATACTCAATACCAGTTTTAAGTTTCCGGTTACGAGGCGATCCTTCACCGCTGTGTTTCCTTTTTTGTACTCTTTTAGTAACTTCGTCATTTCTTCACTACTCAGTACTTCAATATTCGCTGTATTCACGCCAGTTAGTTCTACCTTGTGGCGTGACATAAAAAAACTCTCTCCTTTCATCTTTATCTTGATGCTAGGATAGAGTTTTTATTCGTTAGGCAAGAATTCCTACATTGTAATATTTCATATTCTCTTCAATCGTATCCATCAAATAGGCATCGTTTTGAAACACTTCGTTAGAAAGTTGAATCAATATGTATATTTCATCACTGTCATTTTCAAACAAGGACAACTGAAATAAGTAAAGACTTCCTTCTACCTTAGCACGAAAACTAGTCGTATAATAAGTCATAAAAGTTGTTTCGTGATAAGATTTCGGTTCTATCACTTGATAGTCTTCTTCTCCCTCATACGTTGCCAAAATGGCATCGAAGTACGACTCTCCTTCTTTGTCGTTTAGTTCCGCTTTGGTGTAATAAATTAAAGAAGTACCAAACGTTTCGTATGGATCATTACAAGTCATCGTATTATCTACGGTTTCACAGGTAAAGTCTTTTGGTAACTCATATTGCATATGATGAAACGTCATCGTTTGCGATAGGGTATCGTCTCTTTCCATTGGTGTTTGTATCCATAGCGTGAAATCTATCATAAATAAAATCAAAAAAATGATGATAAGAAAGATTTCTATGATTGGTACTACTTTTAATTTTGGAGTTCTCATCTTTGTCGCATAATAGTATGGTACATAGAAAGGTTTTAGAAAAATCGTCAATAATAGCAATTTCAATTTATGAGCAGAATCATCTTTTATGATGTGAGAAATGACTACTACAAAACAAGCAAAGTCACTCAATATTAATAAAAAACAAACCAATAATAAAGCAGATAGCAACACATAATCGGTGCTTCCCATCCAACTAAGATGGATAAAGGCCCAGACTAGCAACTGCAAGGATAGTGGCAAAATAAAATAAGCGATGTCTTGAATGGTTCGTTTCATATGATTCACCTCTTTTATCTTACCATAAATTTTTACAAAAGAAAAACCCTACTTCCGTAGAGTTTATAAAACATAATGGCGGAGCAGGAGGGATTTGAACCCTCGCACCAGTTTATTCCCGATCTACACCCTTAGCAGGGGCGCCTCTTCAGCCTCTTGAGTACTGCTCCAAAACCAAAGTTTTGGGAATCCATTTGGCATTCCGTAGTTATAATATTACCCTAAAAGCTAAAGTGTGTCAAGAAATTTTTTTATTTATCGTTATGTTTATTTTCTAAAATTTCATAATGAAAATGCATTTGGTTAATATCAAAATCTATTGTAGAAATTTGTTCATTTGATGTTGTCACTGCGGCAATCATTTTTGTTTGATTATCAAAGTCAAAGAAACTTGGGAACATCTGAATTAGATTGTTAACTGCAATTAATTTTGTTGCTAGTAAATTCGTTTCTAGCTCGAATGTAGCATTTTCGTCGTTCCAAGTATCTGCTTTGATTATTTCAAAAATATCTGTTACGTTTAAACTTGTGTCAAAAACTTGTGGGTTCGCATTGGTAATGTTTTGTTGCGTTACTTCGCCTGTTTCATAATTCAATAGATAGTACGATGTGAGTGGCATTCCCTGTCTCGTCAGTGTCAATGCTACATCTTGCGTATTTGCATGAATATCGAAAGTAGCACCGACAGATGTTTCTTCATCGATGCTAATATCTAACTTAATTTGATAATCTTGTAATGCTTTTGTTTGCTCAATAAAAACGATTTTTTTATTTTTAGATATAAGCATACTAATACCTAATAAAATTAATAATATAGCAACAATTAATATTCCTATTATTACATTTATTTTCTTTTTCATACGTCACCTACCAACTGTTGTTATTTTTGCAAAGCCGTTGCCGTTTCTTACACCACTTTGCATATATCCAGATGAAACGGATCCTAAATAACCAGATCCTCCGCCTGCAGAGCAATGGCTTACACCTCCACCAAAGAAACCACCACCACCACCAGCATAATACACTGATGCTCCTTGACCAAATGAACCAGTGCCAAGACCACCACGTCCACTGGAATTTTCATAACCACCACCACTAGTTTGACTTCCGCCTAATCCTCTTGCTAAGATATAAAGAGAGTTTCCTTTCATCTCCCGATATTGTCCACCAGAGCTGCCATTAGATCCGCCGCCTGCTCCACCTTGAACACACATAATAGCAGCATTTCCACCGGCACCACCTCCACCAGCTGCTACTATTAATAATTCGGAGCGATACGAATTATAATTAGCAAGAACCCCTCTGTTAGTCGTAGCAATATGTGTCGCACCACCACCAGATGCAGCAATTTCATTGACATCTTGGTTTGGAAAAGCATTTCCTCCACCATTATATCCACCTAATTGAGAAGTATGAGTTCCATTTCCATTACCTGCGCCACCTATAACAATATAGATTGTATCATTTTTATTTAGGTGTACTTGGCCTGCAGAATATCCCCCTAGGCCACCGTAGCATCCTCTAGAACTATATGAACCTCCTTGAGCTCCCCATACTTCTAATTGATAAGTACCAGTCCATGGTGCAGTAAAAGATTGAATATTCCCAGTATATCCATATTCCCATACTCTTCCTATTTGAATTTGATTAATTATCAAATCAAATTCTATATAATTATCGCTAACATTACCTGCAGTATCTACTGCTTTAATATAAAAATGCCATGAACCATCCCAGTTAATTAACCAAGGGTTAGTAAGATCACTCCAACTATTTAAGTCGTGAGAATAAATGTATTTTGCAATTCCTACGTTATCGTGTCCAACTGCAGTAATCGTTACAGGAACATCGGAAGTGGATCCAAACGAGTAACTATTGCCATTATCTTGGGTTAAATTTACTCGATCCATAACGGGCTTATCTTTATCAATTTTAACCGTTTGAGACGACGTATTCACATTTCCTACATTATCTTTAACTGTCAACGTAAACGTTACACTTGATGAACTTGACGTATAACTACTAGGATTTACCACACAAGAAGCAATACCAGACCCTTCTCCATCAGCTTGATTAGTACAACTTCCTGTCACAGTTGAAATATACCAATTATTATCTCCTTTTGTACCATTAAGTACTAGTGTTGCAGTAGGTTTGTCATTATCAATTTTTATTATTCCAATAGTATCTCCTGATACATTATTGTTAGTATCTATTGCTCTAAAATATACTTTACTATTCATTGATATCTCAAAAGTAATTTGATTGCCATTCATTCGAATATAATTTTCACCATTCAAAGAATATTCATAGTGATCGATATCGTAAAAATATGGATTGACTGAAGATAGTGTAACAATTACTTTTCCTCTTGTCCACGTATCAAATGTATAATCGCTTGTCACACCATCTACCACTTTTACTGCACTATTTATATTAACTACAAAATTTCCATTTACTCCTTTACATCCAGTAGGAGCAACTCCAGATTCATGAAATATTTCTCCTGTTGTACGATCTTTACATGTTAAAAAATATTCATATGTAAAATTATTTGTTCCAGGAATACGTGTTGCTTGTACAATTCCTTGTTGACCTTCACTAGAAAGACATGTAATATCTCTTTCTTGAATCAATTCTTCAGCAACTAAATTATCATATGGAATGTCAAAACAGTTTTCTGTTTCGTCAAAACTTTTTCCATATTGTTCTATATACAAATCTGCTGCTTCCCCTACTATAGTCGTAAAGTAATTGAATTTTTTAGCATTTTGACTTTTTTGTAAATTAACTACTGCTGGAATTGAAATTCCTAAAATAATTCCAATAATCATGATAACAACTAATAATTCTACTAACGTAAATCCTTTTTTCTTGCGTTTTGACTTTGATTGCATATCGCACCACCTTTTTATTCTTTTTTTGATTTAAATTAAAGTGGTTTGCCGCATAAGTAACAGAACTTTGCTTCTGGCGGTAATTTTGCACCACAGTTTGGACATTTTTTACTATTATCTGTTACAACAGTCTCCACAGGTGCTACAAATGAATTTTCTGTTGGAGCTTGAGGCTGTAAAGAATCCAATGGTTCTGGTTGACCTACAAAACTTTGAATTTGTCCAACCGGAACATTCGTTTGTTGTATATTTGGTTCCGCATCCATTTGATTATTCGATAGGAAATTATCTAAAT